>Ga0206880_1008_pt1 | contig 29159 bp, 22 predicted proteins | sample Alteio_BWOrgCont_6_FD_152848 | JGI IMG/M metagenome (GOLD analysis project Ga0206880, IMG submission 152848) | Enriched cells from forest soil in Barre Woods Harvard Forest LTER site, Petersham, Massachusetts, United States -... | ecosystem: Environmental > Terrestrial > Soil > Temperate forest > O... | reverse complement strand
GCAGATGAATTTCGTTCCGACCAGGGATTAATAAGGACCCTGCGTTATTCACAAGGTGCGCATTTGTTCACCAGGAAAAAAATTGTGAAGCAGGCCGTGATTATTCCAATGAATGAATTTGCACGTTACATTTTTGTGATTCCCCGTTTTGGCGGAACACTTATAGGCACAACTGAAACAGAGCTTCAGCAAAACGAATTGGAGAAAGTTTCCATCAGGAAAGAGGAAGCAGATTTACTTTTAAAGCTTCTGAATGAAAGCCTGCCGGATGCTGCCTTGAAAAAAGAAGATATCACTTACACTTATGCCGGGGTGCGTCCTTTGGTTGAAACTAAGACCGGCAAATCAACTGCGGTCATCTCAAGGAAACACATTATTGAGGAGTACGATGGTTTTTATTCCTTGTTGGGAGGGAAATTCACCACTTATAGAAAAATGGCCGAAGAAACCATTGACAAAATTGCAAAGAATTTTCCCAAGGCAAAGTCTTGCACTACGCGCGAAATTCCTTTGCCACCGGCACACCCGTCGTTGTGGGAAATGGAAAACCGGGATTTTAAACCCGGCGACATTTGTATTCATCACCCGGTAAATTTCTCCGATTGCGATTTTTACAAAACAGAAAAAATTTCCTTGTGTGATTTACTGGTAAGGAGACTGTTACTGCCCTTTACAGAATGCCAGGGAAGAGATTGTGCCCACAAAATAGCCGAACACAGTGGTCACGATAAAAAGGAAGTGGAGGAATACATTGATTTTTTAAATAAAAGTAATTTCAGAACTGTTTTTTGACACTTCTTTTTTATTCACAGGTTTCTTAACAGTTGTTGAAAACTTATTCAATGAAAATGAAGGAATTGGAACTAATTTGTTTTAATTTAGCTTGAAAGCTAACCTAAAACCTCTTAACAATGTTGTCAAAAACATCTATGTTAGATTTAAGCAAACAGGTACTTCAGAAAGTAAGTTTCGATAAAACTCTTTTTCGGAAAGAACTTGCAAAAGCCCTCAAATGGCTTAGACCTGATGAAAAGCTTTTATTGAAAGTTTGGTGTTTATCTACTTTTAGTCCTATATACAGAGATATCATAATAGATGTATTCAGGACAATGGCCAGGGTTTAACAGAACTCCGCCTTTGGGATTGCTATTTTACCTTTAATGAATCCCGATAAAAAATTAATTAAAAAAATCAAAAGTTTCTGGCAGGTACTTGGACCGGGATTAATAACGGGTGCAAGTGACGATGACCCATCTGGCATTGCCACCTACTCACAGGCGGGCGCCCAGTTTGGTCTTTCAACATTATGGACTGCCCTCATTACTTTCCCCCTTATGGCCTCTGTCCAGGAAATGTGCGCACGGATTGGTATGGTCACTTCACATGGTCTTACAGGAACATTAAAAAAAAAATATCCTAAGTCTGTTTTGTATTTAATGGTACTGTTCAGTTTTCCTGCCATTGTGTTAAACATTGGTGCTGACATTGCAAGTATGGGAGCAGCAGCCAATCTTATTGTTCCATCCGTTCACCCGATTTTTTTCAGCATTGCCTTTACATTTATTTTATTGCTTGCCCTTATTTACCTGCCCTATAAAAAAATAACATTCGTATTAAAATACCTGAGTATTATTTTATTGGTTTATTTAATTGTTCCTTTTTTATCAAAGCAGGATTGGCTGCAAATAGTTAAACAGGCAATTGTTCCAACGGTCAGTTTCAATAAGGAGTTTATCAGTATTCTTGTGGCGGTTCTTGGCACTACTATTTCTCCTTATTTGTTTTTTTGGCAGGCCACTATGGAGGTGGAGGATATGAAACAGAACAAGAAATATTTAATTGTGAATAAAGACCTTATGCACAAAATGAAGTTAGACGTTAATTTTGGAATGTTTTTTTCAAATCTCGTCATGTTTTTTATTATTCTCACCACGGGAACTGTTCTGTACAATGGAGGCATCCACCGGATAGATTCCGTTGAACAGGCAGCAAAAGCATTAGAACCCCTGGCAGGTAAAGGCGCTTATTACCTTTTTGCGATTGGCATAATCGGAACAGGATTTTTAGCCATTCCTGTTTTAAGTGGCTCTCTTTCCTATATTATTTCCGAAACATTTGACTGGGAAGAAGGCTTTGACAAAAAATTTCACGAAGCCAAACCGTTTTATGTTGTTATTGTAATTGCTCTTATCGTTGGACTGATGATCAACTACATCGGTATCAGTCCCATCCAGGCGCTCATCTATTCTGCTTTGTTATACGGTATTACTTCGCCTGTAATCATTGCAATTGTTTTGCACATTGCCAACAATAAAGATGTGATGGGAGAACATACCAACGGCAAATGGTCAAATAGTTTAGGTATAGCCAGCTTATTAATAATGACCTTGGCTTCGGTGTTTTTACTTTATTACCAGTTCATTGCCTGAAAATTCCGGATCAAATACTCAAATTACCCCATCGCCACTACTTCGACAAGCTCAGTATGACCCCGCGCGATCGTCAGTCTGAGCTTGTCGAAGACTATGGATAGAACAGAGTGATGCAGGGTAGGGGAGTTGCAGTCTTTTACAGCTTTAAATCATGGCTTATTATTTTTCCATCAGCCAATTCGATGGTCCTGTCAGAAGCTTTCGCGAAATCAGTGTCGTGTGTAACGGCAATGATAGTTTGTTTAAACTCTTTCGCTATTTGCTTAAAAATATCAAAAACGATCTGGGTGTTTTTGCTGTCTAAATTCCCCGTTGGTTCGTCGCACATAATTATTTTAGGACTGTTGATCAGGGCCCTTGCAATAGCCACTCTTTGTTGCTGACCGCCCGAAAGCTTGGAGGCCGGCTTTAAGGCCTGGTCCTTCACTCCGAGCATTTCCATTTTTTGATAGGCTTGTTCTTCCACTTCCTCCCGGGAGTATTTTCCCAATTTAAGCGCAGGGATCATGATGTTCTTCAGGCAGCTGAATTCGGGCAGCAGGTAATGAAATTGAAATACAAAACCAATATTTTTGTTACGGATAGCAGCCAGCTGATCTAATTTTTGTGTTGTTATTTTTTCTTCATTAATAAACAATTCTCCCTCATAATCCGTATCCATTGTGGAAAGAATATAGAGCAGCGTGGATTTTCCGCTTCCTGATTTTCCCATCAGGGTCAGGAATTCGCCCTCGTATGCTTCAAACGAAATATTGTCCAGCACCTTGAATTTCACAGGGTCGTAAAAGTATTTGCCTATGCCACTGGTCCGGAGTATAACCCTTTTGTCCATTATTTTCTGAATATTTCGATTGGATCCACTTTGGCTGCCTTGCGTGCGGGAATATAGCCTGCAAATAAAGTGACCAGCATACCTACACCAATTCCCTGGAAGGTGACCGACGGTTCAAACTGGATAGGGAAATATCCTATATCAGCTCCAATGTACACATGACTTAAAAGGTTGATTGAAACCGAAGAAAGCAGCAAGCCCATGCAGGTACCCAATAAACCCATTATTAATGCTTCTAAAACGAATATCCTCACCACATCACCACCCGGAAACCCGGTGGCTTTTAAAATGGCTATATCATTCAGTTTTTGAGAAATGGTCATGTTCATGATGTTGTAGATGCCAAATCCTGCTACCAGCAAAATAGCCCATGAAATGCAGGCAAACATAATGGTCCTTATTTTTTTACCTGCAACAAACAATTCATTGGCCGATTGCCAGTCTTCGGCAGTGTACCCTGTCAATCCGTGCAGCACAATTCCGTATGCCGGAGCCTCCTCCGGATCTTTTATATCCACGTAAATATCCGTAACAAAACTTGGACCTTGTCCCTGGAGCTGCTGTGCCGCTGTAAGATTCATGTATGATTTACTTTTGTCTGTAGCAGCATTGCTACTTTTAAAAATGCCCACCACTTTCATTAATTTGATAACCCCTATCGAGGATATAACACTTAAATTATCATACATTTTAAGGCTCAGTTTACTGGCAATTCCCACCCCGATGATAATTCCGTTCGGAGTGTTTAACAGTGTCTGCAATTGTCCATCCACCATGGTGGATTGGATGTCGAACATGGCATTGCCTTCCATAATGTTCATCCCTAAAGCCGAACCGTTTAGCTGTGATTTGCCATTGTTGTAAAATATATTGGTGTTGACCAACAGTGTAGCCGAGGTCACATCCTTTTGCTTTTTGATGTCCCCCAATAATTTTACCGGGTTAATAAGGTTTTTGCTGATGTTGGATATTTTAGGATTGATGATTACCGTTGTGGTATTTTGCGAAGTATCGTTTTTTAAAGGTTTACTCATTTCATCCTCTTTGTAAATTCGTATATGCGGGGTTGTTTTAAATACAGCATTGTCGGAGTACCGGTTGGAACCCTTTACTAAGGAATTCATAAAAATATACATGGCAATGCCTATCGTTACCCCTAAAGCAGCCACTATGGTTTGTCTTTTCCGGGAGAGGAGGTGGGTAAGTGCTATTTCAATATTGACGCTTCTCAGTTTTTTCATTCTGTTGTAATGACCGTATTTTCATCTAAGCCACTGATGATCTCGGCATAATCGCTGGAAATAAATCCTGCCTGGACAATCACTTGTCCTTTGTCCTTTAGGTTAACTTTACTTCCATAACCAAGATAATTTCTTGGTATGACTAAGGCATTCTTTTTTACACCGATGATCACGTTACCCTGCAATTGCGTACCTGATATCCTGAAATCCAGTTTGTCCGTGAACTTTACTTTACAATAAAACGACTGTGCCTGGTCATCAAAGGCAGGATAAATTTCAGTCACCGTACCGTTGTAATTTTTTTCCTTGTTGGTATTCAGCTGGATAATGACACTTTGTCCCACCCTTATTTTTGAGATATTGGTTTCGTCAATGCTTAACTTTGCATATATATTGTTCTGATCCCCGATTACTGCAATTACATCTCCTTTTTTTACATAGTCACCCGGCTGTTTTTGCTTTTGAAATACTTTACCGCCGATAACTGATTTTATTTCGTTGTTTTCTCTTAGAACACCGTTCACATCCGTTTGGGATTTTTGTGTGATGAGTTGTTGTTCTGCCTGTTGTTTGGAGAGGTTATAGCTTTCCTGCAAAGCGGCAAGGTTAGCTTTCGAGTTTTCCATGGCAAGTTCGGCATTTTCATATTCCAGTTCAGATACGCTTTTATCATCGTACAGCTTTTTATAGCGTTCGGCCTGCAAGGCATCTTCTTTTAACTTCAGTTGTGCCAGGGTTATATTGGCAGCTACCTGTTTAAGGGCAGGAGCAGAGGCGGAAATATTAGTGCTGGCAATGGATAGAAGTTCCCTCGCCCCCAATGCGTTAAAATCATTCTGCTTATTTTCAATAATGGCTAAAACCTGGCCCGCCTTTACCGTGTCTCCTTCAATAAAATTTAATTTTACAAGATATCCGTCATTTTGGGCAGTCAGGTTATACTGGTTTTCAGGAACAAGAATACCGGAGGCAAAAACCGTTTCCGTAATGTCCTTTCTGATCGGTTTGGTTTCTGTTAATTTCCTGCCACAGGAATATAAAACAGCTATTCCCGAAACAAGGGCCAGAATTTTAAAGGAAGTTCTCATTTTATCGTATTGTTTATGTCAATTTTAGATTTTGTGTAAAGCAGGGTTGCCAGGGCGCTGCTGTAATTGAAGCGGCTGATAAGTTTGTCGTTAAATGCCGCAAGCAGGTTGTAGAATGACAATATGGACTGTTTGTACTGGTTAAATGCCATGGTGTAATTTTCGTCTTTCAATAAAAACACCTGACGGGAAGTGATGTATTGGGAATAAGCTTTTTCGTAATCCAGCTGCAGTTGATTATTGGTAATATCATTTTGCAGCCTGTTGTGTTCGAGATTAATGAGTGATATCTGGTAATTGATTTTGGAGTTATTTGTCAGGATGATACGGTTTACATCGGGCAGAAAAAAGGTGACTTTTGCCCCTACAAAAACGGAGTTGAGCCATTTCGAGTTAGGATTATTATCGAAAAACTGGCTATTGCTGTTTTGATAATAGGCATCGGAGTATACCAGGGATATGACAGGGAGGTTGGATAACCTGTTCATTCGCAAATCGGCCCTGGCCGACTCCGCCTGCAAAAGATAAGATCTTAACTGGAGTTGAGAATTTGGCTGCATATCGGCACTGAATTGCTGGCTGTAATTCAATTCAGCTTCGATAACAACAGTGACATTTTGGGGTATATCGCACAGAATTTTCAAACTGTTGTACTGTTGTTCCAATGAAACCTGCTGTTGATTTAATTTGTCCTGTAAGGTGAGCTTATTGATGGAAGCATCGTTTACATCCTGTTGCCGCACCAAACCCTGTGAATATTTGTCATTTACAATCAATAACAAAGTATCAGTTGCTGCCAGATTTTTTTTAGTTATTTCCACCTGCTCAAGAAATGAACAGATGTTGTAATAACAGGCGGCTATTGATTCATAAAGCGACTTTTTATTGAGCAGGTTATTGGTGGATGTAATTTCTTCATTGATATTGGCAGTTCTTATTTGTGCCCATGCTCCGGCATTAATGATATCAATCTGGGGAGCAATGCCAAAATTGCTTACGTATTGTTGTCCTAAGGTTATTTCTTTGAATGTACCGGGAGGTCCGCCCAATAAATCAGCAGGTATAAAACTTACGGGTAATTTGGTGTTATCGGTGAGTGTACCTGTTACAGGATCTTTAAAATCAACGACATTGGCAACGGCAGCAATTTTTTGGTATTTTGCCAGCAAGGTCTGTTTGTCGTTCGTTTTCATCACCGAACTGTTTTTGTCGGCATAAGAAAATAGGGAATCTATGTTGTTGAATCTTAATTCTTTTTGGGCGTTCACTATTACCGGAAGGCAAGCCAGGACAAGAATAATTTGAATAAAGTGTTTCATTTTGAAAAAGAATTAAACGTTACTTTTCTTCCATTTTTCATACAACAGCGAAAATTCCGTGTTTACAAATGTTACGAAAGCAATTAAGTTACCCAGGTTCGCATTAAACGCTTTGGTGCTTTTGGTTCTTTGATCGTAAATTTCATTTAAAAGTGAGATGAAGGATCCTGCCCCCCGCATCCTTTCCTGGATAATCTTTTCTGCCTGGTCAATGTATATTCTGAAATAACGTTTTCGGTCCCCGGGCTTGGTTATGTATTCCACCCGGTGGGAATTCAAAAGAAGGTTAATGGCATTGCTGGTGGCGCTTTTACTCAGGTTCAGCGTGGTATGGATTTCTTCGAAGGTAAGTTCCGTTCTGTCCGAAATTAACAACAGTCCGCCAATCCTCGCTACGGCAGGGGAGAGGCCCTGGTGTTCAAAAAAAACACCGACCCGTTCTATTAATTCTCTTTGTTTTTTTGACAGGATTAATTTTTCCATGAAAAGTTTTAATTCCGCGGCAAAGGTATAAGTTTTTTTAGTTCGTATATAAAAGAACCAAATTAAAAAAATTACATCTGTCTTTCAGGGTAGACGAATGAGGAAGGAAAATATTTTAAATTGATAGTGGACGGGGTAGTTATTTCGTCAATAAACAGGGAGCAGATATGACAGGAATTGATAATTTACTCAATCTGCCTATGTTGATAAATTATTATTTAAAAACTGCAATTCAAAAATTAAGCCAGTCATTGAAGTTGTTATTGAATATGTTCAAGATGGAATATATACAGAACCGGGAAATTAACTTGTTTTATTCCATCTGTACCAAAAATAGATTCCAACCAAATGTGGTGAGAATTTTTTCTGCCTCCGTAGTTTAATTGGAAAAACACAGGTCTACTAAAATGGGCGATGTAGGTTCAGATCCTATCGGGGGGGCTTTTTATTTTCTCTTTGTTATTGCTTTTATTATACCGTCAAGACTTTTACTAATAACGCCAAAACTTTCTCCAACTGTTTTTGTAAGTTCTTTTACATCTGCATCAATTTCGTTTACCTTTTTGGATATTGTTGCCAAATCAGTAGTATTGTTATTTAGTTTATGTGAAACGCCTTTTAATTCTGTCCTAATAGTATCAGAAGAATCCTTTAAATATTCGATTCCGGACTGAACATCCCTAAATTGACGAGAAACATTTTTAGGAAGTCTATCGCCTGATTCATCTACCAATGGTATTACTGTTCCCTTGTTCACTTTGTTTAAGTGTTTGTACAAATATACAAAATGTTAACATAGCCCTTTAAAATCGTAGAGCAGAAGTAACAGATTCCAGGAAACTCCGGGGACTGCAATGTAACTAAAAACCAGGGTGATAGACAATATGCTATTTAACATAATATTAATTATAAGACAAACCTTTTATTGATTTCTTGACTTGTTCGTCTTATAATTAGTCATTATGAATAAACAGCGACAATTTGCATCACCCGGCTTTTTATTATCTTTGCAGATATGATTTTTAAAATCGTATATTAACATAAGAAATAATTATCTTAACAGAACTTGTCATAGATAATTTACATTATGTATAAATATCCACACGGCTAAAATCACACATGGAAATGGAAAATAAAAATTTTATGGAAATAATTCACGGTACTGAATATGCAGCCAAAATGAAATTATTTGACAACGAAATTGATAAATTAGAAAACGATAATATTGATTTCTTTAAAGAAAGGAAACCTAAAAGGAAAATTCAAAAACATGACAAAATAAGAAATCATTTTACTACACTAAAAACACCTATGCTTAATACGTTTAATATTGCATTAAATTTCACGTCAGAAGATTTGCCGAACCATATACATAAAGAAATAGTAAATATTTTTAACAAGATATGGTGGGTAAAGTAGTCATGGGTTTTTTTAGCAATTCTCTTAAAATGTGTGGAGGGAAATTAATTATTTCTGCATGTCCATCTATAACAAAATGAATTTTTACATGATCGTCTTTTAACTCTAATATTCCTTCGGAAGTTTCTATAATTATTTTTTCAATCATTTCATAAATGCGAGCGAAGCATTTAGCTGTTTATCATAACGCTGTGATATTATCAGACAAATGTTTTTATAATTTTTGGATTATTTGTCACGATAATAGCAATTATGTATAAATAGCCGCACGAAATGCTTGCACACTTCTTGCCGCCTGTGTATGTTTGTGGGATGAATCAAATAGTAGAAGATATACTAAAAGTAAGAGTTCATTATAAGAAAGATTATAATGTAGCATTAGATAGAACACTAAAGCATCTTATAACAGTAAAAAATAAAACCGAAGAAAAAGACAAGAATCTTCCATTCACAAACAAAAAACTTATTGATACTTTATTGGAATTAGAAAAAGAATTTGACCTGGAAAAATACGAAATAGAATTAATTTGGAAGAAATTGATTAAAGACGAATATATAGACTTAGAATATAAAATAACATTAAATGGAATAGATTTCTTAAATAATGGAGGATATAGACAAAAACAAAAAAACGACAAAATTGAATTAAAATATAAGGATTGGACTACTTACGCTCTAATATTTGGCGGAGCGGTGACGGGATGTTATTATACCGCGAAAGGCCTCTTGTGGTTATATGGTGTTTTACCTCATTGTCATTAACATTCTTCCCTCCGATTGCTCCGCTATGAAATTTTTTAGCCTTCGCTCTTCCTAAGCTACTTAACATAACCAGCACCGATTATCGGACAAGTGTTTTCCTTTTTTGCGGGTTACTTTTCCGATAAATGGCATTATATTAAATAACCGCACGACGATTCCTGTGCAATAAATGGTATGAAGGTCTGTAAAATTATTCAGATTTGTGTAATGGAAAAGTCAAAAATAGTTGCGGGTACGGTATTTATGATAACACACTAATTCTTAAGCATTTCATTGATCTTATTTAACTTTTCCATTTGTTTGGTTCTTGAATAAAGTTGCTTTAAGGCAATCATGGTATTCTTGTCCTTTGGATTAACGTCCAATGCCTTTTCCAAATATGGCAGAGCTTTTTGGAACTCTTCATCTGCTTCTTTGTTTTCCGCTGCATATTTCGCGGCATCGGTTATTTTTTCCGCATTTGCATTCTTACTGATCGTTACCCCATGATTATTGTACAGTATTCCGAGATTGTACAATGCATCAAAGTAATCCGGCTTCAATTCTATTGATTTTTTATAGTTTTCCCCAGCCAGCTTGAACAATTCTTCATAATTTTTTGGCTTACCACCGTCCTTGCCCTTGGAATCTTTCGGGTTGGCCATATTATCGTACAAATTTCCGAGGACTAAGTACAAATTAACATCGTTAGGATCCTTTTGAATGGCCAGGTTGAGATTTTTAATGGCTTCATCGGTTTTTTTGTCTCTCAGGAAAAAATTGGTCTGGGTAATTAATAAATTGATATCATCCGGGTAAACCAATCTCCCTTTCCCTACAATTTCACTGGCACCTAAAGTATCATTCAGGCTCAGCAGCACATTCGAAAACACCGCATAAGTACTGCCCTTGCCGTATTTTAAATCAATCAATTTCTGATAATAGATACGGGCTTTTTCATAGTTTTTAATTTTCACTGAAACCAAGGCGGAATTGTTAATGTTGGTGGTATCGGTTTCTCCTAAAAGCGTATTTATTTCCAGCGCTTTTTCAAATGCCGGCAAGGCATCTGTTAGTTGTTTGGCACCATACAATGAAATTCCTATGTTTTCATAATGCCTGGAACATTCACCCAGTTTCTGTAAAATGTCTTTGCCGAAGTTGTTTTTGGTATCCAGTTCCTTTGCCTTCACATAAGATTGACTGGCTAAATCCAGTTCTGCCCTGCCTGCATTACGGTAAGCGATGGCCGACTTTTTTCCGGGATCGGTTTCATCTTTTACTTTTTCATTTTCTAACTGCAATCTTTTGTCAAAAGCAGCCTGGTAAATTTCACCCCTGTAAAACCATGTTTTGGCTTCTTCTTTTGTTTCGGGATTGGTAATTGCCATATCAATGGCCTCTTTTGCTTTAACAAGTAAAACGGTATCTTTTGAACTGCTATAGTCGTTCAGGTATTTCCATGCGCTGATAACTTTGCCACGCTGCGCCTGTACAGACATTACCATTGCGGCATAAGTGAGTAGTAGTAGTAGGCTGTTTTTCAGATACATGTGCTTTGCTTATTTTTTATTAGCGTTAAGTTGTTTCTGTTCTTTTTTCAGTTTATCGTACTTTTCCTTATTGCCGGTTTCTTTGTACATTCTCAGCAAAGGAAAAAATACACTGGCGTCAGTAGGATTCAACGTATGCAGTTGTTCATAATAAGGAATTGTTTTCTGGAATGCTTCCTTAGTTTTTGCATCGTATTCTTTCAGTGTTATGGAATCACCGGCAGGGGTATTGTTGGCTTTTTCACTCCATTCTGTTCCCACGCCGAAATACAATTTCCCTAAATTGTAAATGGCATCGTAATAGTCGGGCTTTAATTCAACGGCTTTTTTGTAAGCATCTTCTGCCTGGCTGGCATTGCCCCTTTTTTCATAAATCGTTCCCCGCATAAAATAAAGGACTTCATTTTTAGGAACGTCTCCTATGGCTTTATTGATTTTATCAAGTAAGGGACCGGCCTGGCCCTTGGCAATGTAAACATTCATTTCCGCATTGATTATTTTAATGTTATCACTGAACAAGCCCCTCCCCTTTTCTATGCAACTCAGTGCTTTTACCGTATCCTGCTCTTCGAGCAGAATGTGGCTCAGATCAATATATAACACAGGGTCCTGGTAACCTGCATTCACAAGTTGTTCAAGGTATTTTCGCGCTTTTTCCTTATTTCCTGAACGTTTTTCAATACCATAGAGGTCGTCGTTCACAGATTCGGGCGTTATGCCTTTTGCAAAAAGCGCCTTTTCCTTGTCGTACGGAAATGCATCAAAAAGGTAGTTGTAGTAAAGGAAAGCTTTTTCGTAGTGTTTACGGTCATTTTCCACCACTGCCACATTGTATAGTTTTATTGCAGCTGCAATCAGCAAGGGAGGTGCCTTGTCCTTGTACGTATTTTCTTTGTCTAATTCAATGCAGGTTAAAAAGCTTAAAAAAGCCTTTTCAATGGAGTTGGTATCCAGCTCTTTCATCCTGTCCTTATCATTGCTTATAGCGAGATAAGTCCTTCCCCGGTAATACCAGGCCTGGGGGTCGTTTTTCAGGTCTTCTTTTTCCATGGCCCCGTCTATTTCTTTTTTTGCTTTGGCGAGCAAAGAACCATCGCCCGGATTTTTTCCGTATTCGCTCAGGTAGTGGGAAACGTTAATAATTTCGTCCGCCTGCCCGTAAACAAACAGGAGCATGGCTGCATAGACAAGAGCCGTGAGGCTGATTTTTCTCATAAACGATGAACTTACTTTGTTGGGGCTGATTTTGCTTTCAGTTTATCGTATTTGTCGTTATCGCCTAACACTTTATACATTTTGAGTAATATTTTTACGACTGTAACGTCGGAAGCATTCAGTTCGTTTGCTTTTTCAAAATAGGGCACCGATTTTTTAAATTCTTCCGTTGTTTTTGCATCGTATTCTTTGGCTTTGTTCATCTGGGTTGGAGGCAGGTCGTTGGCTTTTTTATTCCATTCAACGCCTCTTTCGTAATACAGTACTCCCAGGTTATAATTTGCTTCGTAGTATTCCGGTTTCAATTCAACGGCTTTTTTATAGGCATTTTCAGCCTTGGCTGCATCGCCCTTTTTTTCATAAACTGTTCCCTGCACAAAATACAATATCTCATTATCGGGAGTGGCTTCCAGCGCCTTATTGGTTTTCTCCAACAGCACATCTAACTTGCCCTGTGTAATGTAAATGCTGAGTTCTGCATTGATCAGGCTGGAATTCTCATCAAACAGGTTTCTCCCCGTTTCAATGTAACTGAGCGCTTTTACCGTGTCTTTTTGCTCGAGGTAAAGCCTGCTCATATCTAAGTAAATAAGAGGGTCTTTGTATTTGATGTCAATGAGCTTTTGCAGGTACTCCTTTGCCTTTGTTTTATCCCCGGAAACCCTGGCTACACCATATAAATCGTGGTCAAGTGACTCAACAGTTATATTGCTTCTCTGGAGCGATTTATCCTTATCAAACGGGAAAGCATCAAAAAGGTCGTTGAAACAACGAAAAGCCTTATCGTAATCTTTCGCCTCTTTTGCACGTATTGCACTGTTGTAAAGTCTCATAGAACTGGCGACGAGCAAGGGGGTGACTTCTTCCTTGTAAATGTTGTCCTTGTCTGTTTTAAGACAATTTAAAAAACTTATAAATGCTTTTTCAGCAGCATCGGGATCAAGATTTTTGTATTTGTCCTTGTCGTCACAAATTGCGATATAGGTCTTTCCCCTGTAGTACCACATTTTTGTGTTGTTTTTGGTTTCCTCATTCTCCGCGGCAAGATCTATGGCTTTTTTCGCTTTATCGTATTCTTTGGACTGGAGAGCATTCCAGGTATTCTGAATGTTGGTTTTTTGTGCGAATACACCCAGCGAAACGATGGACAAAAGGCCGATTAAAAATTTTGCTTTACTCATAAATTTTAATTTAAAATTCAATTCTACAATAGTTTCAAATCCAACCTCGCCCCTCTCCTTTGGAGAGGGCCGGGGTGAGGTGTTTATTTCTCTTAATCCAAACTTAAATTCTTTATTTTACCGATAGTTGTTTTTTGGTTAGGATCTTTTACATCAATATTTAATTTCCCCAACTGATCTTTTATTATTTCCTTGTCCCCTACCATTATTATAGCCATTTTATTGGGATTGATGTATTTCTTAATCTGCTGGTTAAAATCATCCTTTGTCATGTTTTTCAGAACCTGGTTCTGCTGCACAGTAAAATCCTTGCTCAGGTTATACTTGACAATCTGCGATAAAAAGCTGACCTTCTGATTAGGCGCTTCATATTTCAAGGCTTCGCCATTCAGCAAAGATTTTTTAGTGAAATCCACTTCTGCATCTGTTACACCGTTATCAACGTATTCTTTTACATCTTTTATTACTTCTTTCAGGGAATTACCTGTAGCACTTCTTTTAACGGATGTAAGAATAGAAAACTGTCCCGTATATTTATTCCCCGTAAAGATGGAGGAAATACCATAAGTATATCCTTTTTCTTCCCTTAAATCAAGGTTCAGGCGACTATTAAATGCCCCGCCCAAAGCGAAGTTGGCTATCCTGTTTTTAAAAAAATCACCGGTTGCATCAAACGGCAATGAAACTTCCCCCATGGCAATAACTGTTTGTTGAGCAAATTCTTTATCCACCACATAAACCTGGGGTTCAGTTGGGGCAGGATTGCTCGGCACAGGAGGCATTTTAACTTCCTTGGCAGCCCAGTTATTCAGAAAGTCTAATTTGGGCATGATCTCTTTTTCATCCACATCCCCCACAATTATAAGGGAAGCTACTGAAGGAGAATAATATTTATTGTAATAGGATTTTACATCCTCCAGTTCCAATTTATCAATTCCTTTAGCAGTTGCATAGGAGCCCCATGCAGTGTTCTCACCATACAACACCTGGTTGTAGGCCCTGCGGGCAATTGTATTAGGTTCAGTTTTCTCACTTCTTAATTCTTCCCTGTATTGTTTTTTAACTCTTTTAAAGTCTTCTGCATCAAATTTAGGCCGGAGGAGTTTTTCTTCGAGTAACTTTAAGGTAGGATCAAGGTTTTTCTTAAGGCAATGTACATATACGGAGGTATTTTGCTTATCAGCACTGAACCGGATAACACTTCCTATTTTTTCCAGTTCAGCGCTTATCTGCTCAGTGGTGTATTTTTGAGTGCTCTCGTTCATTACATTGGCTGCTAACTCTGCGATCCCGATTTTTTTTGACTCTTCCGGCGTTAAAACCAGGTCTCCTCCTTCAAGATTGATGGTAATGTCAACGGTAGGAGTTTCTGAAAATTTTGTTCCTATTACTTTCATGCCATTTTTCAGCTGGCTGGTATAATAATCCGGCACCTGTGGTACTTTTGCCGAGGATGGTTCAGGTCTTTTGCTTCTGTCGAAATTATCCACCGGCCTGCTGTATTTCAGTCCTGCATATTCGGCGTCATCAGTCGCTTTCATTCCTAAGTAGGGATCATAGCTTTTTGCAGTATCTTTCGAATCCATCTTCGGATACACGTTAACTACTGCAGCTCCTGCGCCTTTTATGTATTTATTGAATACACGCTCAACATCTTCCTTGGTTACTTTATTGTACCTGTCAATCTGGTCAGACAAATTGAAAGGTTTTCCAATCAGCCTGTCCCATTCCGAAAGCAAATCAGCCTTGTTTTGCACTGTTGTAGCCTCACTGATAAAGCGTGATTCATAACTTGCCTTGGCTCTCTGGATTCCCTCATCAGTGATACCTGTTTTTTCAAATTCGTCTATAGTTGATTTAATCTTCGCATCAAGGTCATTGAATAGCTTTTCAAAATTCATATCATCAGGGGGATAGGCCAAAATAAACATCATGTATTCTCCCGCCAATTCGCTGCATGGATTTTGAATGATTGCCTGCAGGGCCGTTTTGCTTTTTACAAAATTTTTGTAAAAAATAGAATTATTTCCGTCTCCCATTAAATAGGCCAGCACATCAAGAGCTGGTTCATCGCGATGATACAAAGGAACAGTGGGATATACTCTCATGGTCAAAGGCAGGTAAATGTTGTCTTTGTAACTGGAATATTTATCACTGGGCAAAATGGGAGCAGGAACTTTCAGTTTCTTTACTTCAGGGCATGGTTTTATAGGTCCGAAATACTTTTCCGCCATCTGCACTACTTGCTTTGTATCAACATCTCCGGCAACAGTCAGTATGGCATTGTTAGGACCATACCAGCGCAGGAAAAAGTTTTTTATATCATCTAAGGTAGCCCTGTTCAGGTCTTCCGTAAAACCTATTGTTTGCCAGTTATAAGGATGTTTGAGCGGGTAAAGGGCTTGATCTTTTAATTCAGATACAAGTCCGTAAGGTTGATTTTCACCCTGCCCCTTTTCATTTTTTACCGCATCGCGCTGAAGATCAAATTTTTTCTGATCAATAGAATCCAATAAAAACCCCATCCTGTCTGATTCCAGCCAAAGAGCTGTTTCTACCTGGTTGCTTGGCAGGATTTCCCAATATACCGTTCTGTCCCTCGTGGTATTGCCATTCAATTCTCCTCCGGCTGTTGAAATTATTTTGAAATGATCTTTTTGGGCCACATGTCCTGATCCCTCAAACATATAATGTTCAAAATAATGTGCAAATCCTGACCTGCCAATGCTTTCACGGTCAGAACCTACTTTGTATGTTACGGATACATATACAACGGGGTCGGAATGATCTTCGTGAACAATAACAGTTAAACCGTTAGGCAGTTTCCATTTTTCATAAGGAATAACAAGTCCGTCTGTACGGGGCTCGACTTTTTCTATTAATTGTGGCTGAGCTTTTACAAGCGAAAATGAAACGGCTGCAAAGGCCACAAGGGCAAGCGTAGTTTTTAATTTGTTAAGCATAAAGTTTAATTTTTAATTTATTTATTAGTTAGTTGTTTTCTGTGTTTTTATTTTCCTGTCCTTCTGTACCATTGTCATCATTTTGCGGAGGAACCTGCGTATCACCTGTTTGAAGGGCGTTCTCTGCCTCATCACTCTCAACCATTGTAACGGCCGCAATTTTATCGTCTTCCTTCAGGTTGATGAGTTTAACGCCCTGGGAAACCCTGCCGATGATCCTCAGGTCGGCAACCTTAAGGCGGATCGTGATCCCGGATTTGGTAATGATCATCAGGTCGTTTTTATCAGTTACATCCTTAATTGCGATCAGCTTGCCTGTTTTATCCGTGATGTTGATCGTTTTCACTCCCTTGCCACCCCTGTTGGTAACGCGGTATTCTTCCAATTCAGAGCGCTTTCCGAATCCTTTCTCTGCCACAACAAGCACATTGATGGAAGGATCGGGTATGGCGATCATGCCGATCACTTCATTCCCTTTTTCCTTCGACAAATTAATGCCTCGTACCCCGGAAGCATTTCTGCCCATTGGTCTTACAGTTGATTCATTGAAGCGGACCACTTTGCCAAATCTGGATGCCAACATAATTTCATTCTTTCCGTTGGTCAGTTTTGCTTCCAGCAAGGTATCGCCGTCTCTCACGGTAATGGCATTAATGCCATTTTGTCTCGGGCGTGAATAGGCTTCAAGTGTGGTTTTCTTAATGATCCCGTTTTTAGTACACATGATGATGAAATTACTGTTAATGTAAGTTTCATCGGTAAGGTTTTTAACATTGATATAGGCTTTTACCTTGTCGCCGGGAGGGATATTGATCAGGTTCTGTATCGCCCTGCCCTTTGATCCTTTTGTTCCTTCAGGGACTTCAAAGGCCCTGAGCCAGAAACAACAGCCCTGTTCCGTAAAGAAAAGCAGGTAATTGTGTGTTGAAGCGATGAACAAATGCTCCACGAAATCTTCATCCCGGGTGGCAGTTCCCTTCGATCCCATACCTCCCCTGTTTTGTATCCTGTATTCGGTTAGCAATGTGCGCTTGATATAACCCAGGTGGGATATGGTAATTACAACATCTTCGTCGGCAATCATATCCTCAATCTTAAAATCGCCGGAAGCATAAATGATCTCGGTCCTTCTCTCATCACCGTATTTTTCCTTTATCTCTTTAAGTTCATCCTTAATAATTTCCATCCGTAACGTTTCATCACCCAAAACTTCCTTTAAGTGTTTGATCAGTTCCATCAGGTTATTGTATTCTTCCTTTATCTTATCTCTCTCTAAACCAGTAAGAACACGCAATCTTAATTCAAGTATTGCTTTAGATTGAATTTCGCTTAAACTGAAATTTTTCATCAGGCCTTCCTGGGCATCCTGGGGGGTGTCTGATTCACGGATCAGCTTAATCACTTCATCCAAATGATCGAGGGCAACTAAGTAACCTTGCAATATATGGGCACGCTTTTCTGCCTGCTCCAATTCATATTTAGCTCTTCTGATAACGACATCGTGACGGTGGTCAACAAAATGAACGATAAGGTCCTTCAGGTTCAGCATCATGGGTCGCCCTCCCACTAAAGCAATGTTGTTAACACTGAAAGAAGACTGCAGTTCGGTGTATTTGAAAAGATTGTTTAGTACTACGTTAGTAATGGCATCTCTTTTCAGTTCATAAACAATGCGCATACCGTCCCTATCCGATTCATCACGAATATCGCTGATGCCTTCCAGCTTCTTTTCATTGACAAGATCAGCCGTTTTCCGGATCATCTCAGCCTTATTAACAAGGTAGGGTATTTCTGTCACTATGATTCTATCCCTGCCACCCGACTCTTCAATATTCGTTTTTGCCCTCATGACAACTTTTCCTCTGCCGGTTTCAAGGGCCGTCTTTACCCCTTCGTAGCCATAAATGATCCCTCCTGTTGGAAAGTCAGGACCTTTTACATGCTGCATCAATCCGGTTATGTCAATTTCCCTGTTGGCAATATATGCAATGATGGCGTCAATGACCTCTGAAAGGTTATGTGGAGGCATATTGGTGGCCATACCAACGGCAATGCCCGAAGATCCGTTAATTAATAAGTTAGGGATGCGGGTTGGGAGAACAGTTGGTTCTTCCAAGGAATCGTCAAAATTAGGTCTGAAGTCAACAGTGTTTTTATCAATGTCAGAAAGCATTTCTTCAGCGATTTTTTTCAGGCGTGCTTCCGTATAACGCATTGCCGCTGGGCTGTCGCCGTCAACCGACCCGAAGTTTCCCTGCCCGTCAATTAAAGGATAACGCAACGACCAGTGCTGGGCCATACGCACCATGGTATCGTAAACGGATGTATCCCCGTGTGGATGGTATTTACCCAACACCTCTCCTACTATTCTTGCCGATTTTTTGTGTGCACGATTGGAAAGCACCCCCAGGTCAAGCATCCCGAACAATACCCGGCGGTGAACGGGTTTCAGTCCGTCACGCACATCAGGCAATGCTCTTGACACAATAACCGACATTGAATAATCAATGTAGGCGGTCTTCATTTCTTCTTCAATATTGATCTGGATAATTTTCTCTCCTGCCATAGCTCGGTTGTTCGTTAATAGTTATGATTTATTTTGTTTAAAAAGCTTAATCCCGCGTAAAACAGCGCAAATAACCTAATTATCTCAAAAAAAACGGTTAAAGAAAAAAGGCCATTTTGGCGGTTCCGAAGTTAGCTTTTCTTGCCAAGAAAAACGGCCTGGTTTTTGATAAATAATTGTTAACACTTTTTCGATTTATTAACAATTCAACGTTTATAAAAGAAACATTTTAACAAAAGAGTATATAAAGCCTGTGATTACTTTTGAATCAATTAAAAAATACTTATTTTTCGGCACTTTTGCAACTATTCACTTTTTTTTGCGTTTCACTAATTAACTAATTTGGCCTGTTATGGAATCAAAGTTTTCCCCAAGAGTAAAGGATGTTATCAGTTTTAGCCGGGAAGAAGCTCTTCGCCTCGGGCACGATTATATCGGTACGGAGCACCTGCTGCTGGGTCTCATACGTGAAGGAGAGGGAATGGCGATAAAAGTAATGAAGACACTTCATGTAAATTTAGTCGAACTTCGTAAGTCGCTTGAACACTCTATCGTTTCGCTGCCTAAAAAGGTCAGTAACCTTTCCAATATACCTCTTGTCAAGCAAGCTGAAAAAGCGCTTAAAATAACTTACCTGGAAGCTAAATTGTTTCATAGTTCCGTTATTGGTACCGAGCACCTGATGCTTGCAATATTGAAGGATGATGACAGTGTTGCAACCAAAGCCCTTAAAAAGTTCAACGTGGACTACGATACGTTCAAACAGCACATTGATTTGCTTGGCTCTGCAAACGATCCCAGGTCGGAACATCCCGGAAATCCAACGGACGATGACAATGACGATGATGCAGCAGCCTTTAGCGGTAGCAGCACAAAAAAGGCCACCGATTCAAAATCTAAAACGCCGGTATTGGACAATTTTGGAAGGGACCTGACGAAATCGGCTGAAGAGGGAAAGTTAGATCCGATCGTGGGCCGGGAAAAAGAAATTGAGCGGGTTTCCCAGATATTAAGCAGGAGAAAAAAGAACAATCCTATTCTTATCGGTGAGCCGGGCGTTGGTAAATCTGCCATTGCCGAAGGATTGGCATTGAGAATTGTTCAGAGAAAAGTATCCAGGGTTTTATTTAATAAAAGAGTCGTAACTCTTGATCTTGCTTCGCTTGTAGCAGGCACAAAATACCGGGGACAATTCGAGGAAAGGATGAAAGCGGTGATGAACGAGCTGGAAAAGTCGCCGGATGTTATTTTATTTATTGATGAAATTCACACCATTATAGGTGCCGGTGGTGCTTCAGGCTCCTTGGATGCCTCCAATATGTTTAAGCCTGCGCTGGCGCGCGGAGAAATTCAGTGCATTGGCGCAACCACTTTGGATGAATACCGCCAGTATATTGAAAAGGATGGTGCCTTAGAAAGACGGTTTCAGAAAGTGATTGTGGAACCTGCCACCCCTGAAGAAACACTCCAGATATTGCATAACATTAAATCAAAATACGAGGATCACCACAACGTTACTTATACCGATGATGCCATAAAAGCCTGTGTTTCTCTTACCGCAAGATACATCACCGACCGTCATTTGCCTGATAAGGCCATTGATGCTTTGGACGAATCAGGTTCCCGTGTGCACATTACCAATATCAATGTTCCCAAAAATGTTCTCGAAATAGAAAAGAAGCTGGAAGAGATAAAGGAAGAAAAAAACAGGGTGGTAAGAAGCCAGAAATATGAAGAGGCTGCCAAACTGAGAGATACGGAACGGCAACTGCTGGAGCAATTGGAAGTCGCTAAAAAAGCATGGGAAGAGGATACGAAAATTCACCGGGAAGTTGTGAATGAAAACAATGTTGCGGAAGTGGTTGCGATGATGACCGGTGTTCCCGTTCAGCGCATTGCCCAGAATGAAAGCAACAAGCTGGCTAAAATGCAGGAGGAATTGAGTGAAAAAGTAATCGGCCAGGACGATGCGCTTAAAAAAGTTGTGAAAGCAATACAACGTAACCGGGCCGGGTTAAAAGACCCGAACAAACCCATTGGTTCCTTTATTTTCCTGGGTCCCACAGGAGTCGGTAAAACCCAGCTGGCTAAAATTCTGTCTAAGTATTTATTTGACAACGACGATGCCCTTATACGTATTGACATGAGCGAGTACATGGAGAAATTCGCCGTGTCGCGCCTCGTGGGTGCTCCTCCGGGATATGTCGGTTACGAAGAAGGCGGACAGTTGACGGAGAAAGTGAGAAGACGTCCTTACAGTGTTGTTTTATTGGACGAAATTGAAAAGGCGCATCCCGATGTTTTCAATCTATTACTCCAGGCGCTTGACGACGGGCACATGACCGATAGCCTGGGAAGAAAGGTGGATTTTAAAAACACCATTATCATCATGACTTCGAATATCGGCTCGCGCCAGTTGAAGGATTTTGGCCAGGGCGTTGGATTCAGCACTGTAGCCAAACAGAATGTTGCCGATGACCATGCCAAAGGAGTCATAGAAAGTGCTCTAAAAAAGGCGTTTGCACCTGAATTTCTAAATAGAATTGACGATGTTGTTGTGTTCAATTCCCTGTCGAAAAATGACATTCATAAAATCATTGACATCGAGTTGAATCACCTGTACGGAAGAATTCATGGATTAGGTTATGAAATTAAAGTGTCCGAGGAAGCCAAAGATTTTATTACTGAAAAAGGATATGACTCCCAGTTCGGAGCCCGTCCTCTTAAACGTGCGATTCAGAAATACATAGAGGATCCTTTGGCTGAAGAAATAATCAAATCTAACCTCGCTGACGGTGATGCAATTGAACTCGATCTGGATAAAGAGAAACAGGAAATTAAAATCAAAATCATTAAGCCCAAGGCTAAGAAGACTAAAAAGGAATAGGTAGTAAGATAGATTTGAGACTATAGATATTAGAAAGGTTCAACTTTCAAAACCTTCTAACTTTCTAAAGTTTCATAACTAACTACTGCATACCAACAAACTCACCTTCTTTTCTTTCATCATTTTCCTCATGTTTATCAGGGCATACCTCATTCTTCCCAGGGCGGTATTGATGCTGACCCCTGTGAGATCTGAAATCTCATTAAAACTCATGTCAAAATGATGGCGCATCATCAACACTTCCTTTTGTTCTTTTGGAAGCAATTCAATGAGTCCACGGACTTCGTTGTGAACCTGTTGCTGTACCAATTCATTTTCCCTTGACGGCTCTTTTAATTTGAGCCGGTCAAAAATATCGAACTCTTCCCCTTCTTTATTTACCTGCGATGAACTGATCGTCGGCATCTTCTGTTTTCTCCTGAAATGATCTATTACGAGATTATGTGAAATACGCAGCACCCATGGCAAAAATTTGCCTTCCTCGTAATACTGTCCTTTACGAAGGGAGTTAATCACTTTAAAAAAGGTTTCCTGGAAAATATCTTCCGCCAGTTCCCTGTCTTTCACCATGATCCGGATGTTGGCGAAAATTTGTTTTTTGTGGCGGTTGAGTAATACTTCAAGAACCGATTCGTCGCCGCTGACATATTCGCGTACGAGTTCATCGTCAGTGATAAGCATTTGAGCAGACATAGAGCACCTCCTTTTTTAGTTAGTAATTGACTTGTTTAAAAAGTAGTGTGTTCTCTATGTCGTTCTCTTTAGTTAATTGTTAAACTTTAGCTTTACCGCTGAATGCCACCCATGACAGTGAACAACCCAGGTACATCATCAATAAAAATCAATTCAGAAAATCAGACTTTTTAAAAAATAATCGCGTAGTAGTTTGCTCGATATAAAGTCTTTTAATTAGAAGTATATATGCAAATATAATTTATGTTTATAACAAATGCAAATTTTAAATCTTTATTTTTGTATTCCTTCTGAGTTTATCGAAGAGTGTGGTAATTCAATAAAGCAAAATGTCTGAAATCAAAAACGTTGATACATTAGATGCCAGGAAATATATTATCATTAAAGGTGCAAGGGTACATAATTTAAAAAATATCTCCATTGCCATTCCTCGTAATAAATTAGTTGTAATAACCGGTTTATCAGGTTCCGGTAAATCATCGCTTGCGTTCGATACGCTCTACGCCGAGGGACAAAGACGCTATGTGGAAAGTCTTTCATCCTATGCCCGCCAGTTTTTAGGCAGGATGAACAAGCCGGAAGTTGACTATATCAAAGGCCTTTCACCCGCAATTGCCATAGAACAAAGAGTAAATTCCCGTAATCCGCGTTCAACTGTAGGTACATCAACGGAAATATATGATTACCTGAAATTACTTTTCGCCAGGATCGGGAAAACCTTCTCCCCTGTTTCGGGTAAGCAGGTAAAACGACAAACAGTAGCTGATGTGGTTGAGTACATCAACTCATTCCCTGACGGAACGAAAGCAATGCTTTTCTCTCCGCTGAAAGAACAAGAGCAGAAGACCATTGGTCAACAACTGGCCCTGTTATTGCAGCAGGGATTTTCAAGAGTTGAATGCAAAGGAGAAATTTTTAAAATAGATGAGTTCATTAAAAAAGATTTCAAGGATAAAGACGGGATAAATATCCTGGTAGATCGTTTTGTCGTTAAGTGCGACGACGAAGACAATATTAACAGGATAGCTGATTCCGTTCAAACAGCTTTTTATGAGGGCGAAGGGGAATGTAGGGTGCAGGTCGCGGAAAATCAGGAGCCGGGAACTAAAAAACAAGAACTTCGAACTTCGAACAAAGAACTAAAAACTAAAGAACGAACCTTCTCCAACCGCTTTGTACTGGACGGAATGACCTTCGAAGAGCCCAGCGTTCATTTTTTCAGTTTTAACAATCCTATTGGTGCATGCAAACGATGTGAGGGCTTTGGGAATGTTATGGGAATTGATGAGGACCTGGTCATTCCCGATAAAAGCCTTTCTGTTTACGCGGGAGCCATTGCCTGCTGGAAAGGTGAAGTGATGAGCGAGTGGAAAGATCAATGGGTCATGAACAGTCAGAAATTTGATTTTCCCATCCATCGTGCATACAGGGAGTTAACACCAAAAGAAAAGGAACTGCTTTGGTCGGGGAACAAGCATGTTAAAGGGCTCCATCAATTTTTTCGCTTTCTTGAATCGGAAAGCTATAAAATACAATACCGGGTAATGCTTTCCCGGTATAGGGGAAAAACAACCTGTCCCGAATGCAATGGAACGCGCCTGCGCAAGGATGCTTCTTATGTAAAAATAGCAGGCAGGTCAATCAGCGAAATTGTATTAATGCCCGTGAAAACCTCTATGGAATTTTTCAGAAAAATTAAATTGAACGAATACGATTTCAAGGTTGCTAAACGAATTTTGCTCGAAATAAATAATCGTTTACAGTTTTTAAATGATGTCGGCTTAGGTTACCTCACGCTCAATCGCTTATCCAATTCATTGTCAGGTGGGGAATCTCAACGTATTAACCTGGCTACATCCCTTGGCAGCAGCCTGGTGGGTTCAATGTACATTCTGGACGAGCCGAGCATAGGGCTTCACCCCCGGGATACACAGCGATTGATAAAAGTGTTGTATTCATTGCGCAACATTGGGAATACGGTTATCGTAGTGGAGCACGATGAAGAAATTATGCGTGCTGCCGACCAGCTGATTGATATTGGCCCTGCCGCCGGATCGGGAGGAGGAGAATTAATATTCCAGGGCAACCATGCAGCCATCGAAAAAGAAGAGCGAAGCATCACTGCCATGTACCTTTCAGGGAAAGAACAAATTCCCCTGCCCCTGAAAAGAAGAAAGTGGAACAGTTACATAGGAATAAATGGAGCAAGGGAAAATAACCTCAAAAATGTGGATGTTAAATTTCCTCTCCATACAATGAACGTGGTGACGGGTGTGAGCGGTTCCGGCAAGACTTCTCTTGTAAAAAAAATTTTATATCCTGCACTTAAAAGAATACAGGACGGTTTTGCGGAACATAAAAGCAATTTTGACAATCTTACCGGCGACCTAAAAAGCATATCAGCCGTAGAAATGGTTGATCAGAACCCGATCGGGAAGTCATCCCGTTCCAACCCGGTTACTTATATAAAGGTGTATGACGAAATACGTAGCCTGTTTGCAGAACAACAATTGGCTAAGTTCAGGGGGTACCAGCCTTCTCATTTTTCATTTAATGTGCAGGGAGGACGCTGTGAAGTATGTGAAGGAGAAGGCGAAGTGCAGATTGAGATGCAGTTTATGGCCGATGTCCATTTGGTATGCGAATCCTGCGGTGGAAAACGATTTAAACAGGATGTACTGGAAGTGACATACCGCGACAAAAACATCTCGGATATTTTGAACATGACTGTGGACGATGCCATTTATTTTTTCGGTTCTTCCTTTCAGCCTACCAACCTGGAAATAAAAATCGGGAATAAATTAAAACCCCTGGCAGATGTGGGCCTGGGTTATATTCAGCTCGGACAGTCATCAAATACATTGAGCGGCGGAGAAGCACAAAGAATTAAATTGGCTTCTTTTATCGGGATGGGGAACCAGTCCCCTACCCTCTTTATTTTCGATGAACCAACCACCGGCCTGCATTTTCATGATATAAAAAAATTGCTGGACGCATTCAACGCACTGATCAACCAGGGACATTCCATTACGATCATTGAACACAACCCGGAAGTTATTAAGTGTGCCGATTGGGTGATTGATCTCGGACCCGAAGGCGGTGATGAAGGGGGAAATATTGTTTTCGAGGGAGTTCCGGAAGACCTCGTTAATTGCAAGGAATCATACACAGGAAAGTATTTGAAGAGCAAGTTGAAATAAACTCCGGATAGCTACTTATGCGTATTGCCATTATTGACCTCGGCACCAATACTTTCAACCTGATTATTGCTGAAGTATTCAGCAATAAAAGGTTTAAACAAATATATGAAACCAAATTACCTGTTATGCTCGGCCAGGGCGGTATCAATAATAACTACATTGTTCCCGGGGCCTTAAAAAGGGGAATAAAAACGCTAAAACAATACAAAAAAATTACTGAAAAATACCGTTCCGATAAACTCATTGCAATAGCCACCTCTGCCATTCGTGAAGCGTCCAACGGACAGGATTTTATTGAAAAGGCAAAAAAACAGGCTGGTATTGCTGTTGAAATAATTTCCGGGGACAGGGAGGCAGAGTTGATATACTATGGTGTAAGGGAGGGTGTAAAAATGAGCCATCGGAAATCGTTAATTATGGATATCGGGGGCGGAAGTACGGAGTTGATAATAGCGGATAAAAATAAGATTTTCTGGAAAAAAAGCTTTCTGCTTGGCGCCGCAAGATTGCTGGATAAAATAAAACCTTCTGATCCCATCAGTGACCAGGAAATAAAGAGGATTGAAAATTACCTGTTGAAAGAACTTCTTCCGCTTTTCAGCGCTGTTAAAAAACATCCGGTAGCTGAATTAATAGGCTCCTCCGGTTCTTTTGAATCTCTTGCAGAAATGATTGTATGCCGGTTTTATTCACCTTCGGTTCTCGAAGGAAAAACAGAATATGATTTTGATTTGGGTGATTGCAGTAAAATCTATAAGTTAATTGTCAAATCAACCCGGGCCGAACGAATGAAAATGAAGGGATTGATAAAAATGCGTGTTGACATGATCGTTGTTTCAGCCATTTTCGTTAATCTTATCGTCCGGAAACTAAAAATTAAAAAAATACGTTTATCCACTTATTCCCTTAAAGAAGGAGTTATTGTGGGAATGGTATAAATCAAAGTCTCAAATCACAAGCAGCAAACCACAAATAAATTCAAAACAACTACTTTTTGTTTTGTTTAGCTTTTTTAATTTTGAGCATTGGTTATTGTTTGTGCTTTGTTTTTTGATGCTTGGGGTTTAAGGAAGTTCAGCCTCCCTGTAGATATGACCTCATGGGGTCGTCAGTCTGAGCCTGTCGAAGACTATGGGTGGTTCGGAATTTTCGAGGTAAAATTTAAATAAATTAAAACATTATGTCCAGGATACTGATTATTGATGATGAAAAAAGTATCCGCAAAACATTGCGGGAAATACTGGAATACGAAAAATTTAAAGTAGATGAAGCTTGTGATGGGGCGGAAGGACTCGCTTTAATAAAAAAAGAAAAATACGATGTCGTTTTATGTGATATCAAAATGCCCAAGATGGATGGCATTGAAGTATTGGAGAAGATCATGGATTACAGTGCAGATTCTCCTGTTATAATGATATCGGGGCATGGAAACATTGAAACAGCTGTTGAGGCAGTGAAGAAAGGAGCCTTCGATTTTATTGCGAAACCTCCCGATTTAAACCGCCTGCTGGTAACCATCCGGAATGCCATGGATAAATCAACCCTGGTGGCAGAAACGAAGGTGCTGAAAAAGAAAATCAGCAAAACCTTTGATATTGTCGGCGAATCTGGTGTAATTCTGCAGGTCAAGGAAATGATAGATAAGGTTGCTCCTACCGATGCGCGCGTATTAATTACAGGTGAAAATGGAACGGGAAAAGAATTGGTGGCCCGCTGGCTGCACGAAAAAAGTAACCGGGCCGCTGCTCAATTGGTTGAAGTTAATTGTGCTGCTATTCCTTCTGAATTGATAGAAAGCGAATTGTTCGGACACGAGAAAGGCGCTTTTACTTCTGCGGTAGCCCAGCGAAAAGGCAAATTTGAACAGGCCGAAGGAGGCACGATTTTTTTAGATGAAATTGGCGATATGAGTCTTTCCGCCCAGGCTAAAGTTTTACGGGCTTTGCAAGAAAATAAAATTGCAAGGGTCGGAGGCGATAAGGAAATAAAAGTCAACGTGAGGGTTATTGCAGCTACCAATAAGGATTTACAAAAAGAAATTGCCGCCGGGCATTTCAGGGAAGATTTGTATCACCGGCTGAGTGTAATATTGATTCATGTCCCATCCCTGAACGACAGGAAAGAAGATATCCCTTTATTGGTGCATCATTTCCTGGATGAAATCTGCAAAGAACAAAATATACCTGTAAAAAACTTTACGAAGGAAGCGATTAAAGAACTGCAGAAAATCAGCTGGACGGGAAATATAAGGGAACTGAGAAACGTTATTGAACGATTAATTATTCTTTGTGATAAGACAATCAGCGACAAGGATGTTATCATTTATGCCAAACCGGCAAAGAAGTAGATTTTCAAATTTGTTGAGAAAGGGGGTTGAGAAGGTTGAAAAGTTTTGAAGGTTTAGAAAGTTGGATGAAAAACATAGTTCGCGTAATGCTACTTTGTACTTAATACCTAGTACCTAATACTTATTCTTTTATTACCTTCCCTATTCGCTATTAACTATTCCCTCCTTATAATTTTTTATTTATCAGCTTCCCCGACTCCACTAACTTTTTCAGGTATTTATTACCGGCAGCCTTCCTGAGTAATTCTATATGTCCGGCATGATGGCAGTCGGTTCCGGCAAAATCAACTAAGTTGTTATCAATCAGCTGTTCTGCAATTCTTTTGGTTGGCATGGAATAATGACCGGTAAGGGAATTGATATTTAATTGAAAAAATATACCTTTTTCTTTTAATTCTTTATACTTGTCAAAGGTCTTATGCCAGAAATTATAACGTTCGGGATGAGCCAGCACCGGCTTATATCCATTCGTCTGTAACTTGAAAACGATGTTGTTAAAATTATCCGGGGGACTTAAATACGATACTTCGAAAAGTACATAATTATCGCCGAACGTCAGCAAGCCGCCTGTTTCAATTTTATGCTCAAATTCAAAATCCGCATAATATTCGGCTGCAGCATGTAACTCAACAGGAATACCGGCATTTTTGATGGCTTCTTTTACCGTTTCCAGCCCTTTTAAGATGATTTCGGGAGTGTTGCGGAAGGAATCACTCATGATATGGGGTGTGGTAACGATCTTTTTATAACCCATATTGTAAAGACCCCTGATTAATTCGACCGAATCTTCTATAGCCTGTGAGCCATCGTCAATTTTCGGGATGAAATGCGAGTGCATATCGCAATAAATTGCAGAAAAATCCGGAACAGCATCTCCGGAATTCGAAGAAAATAATTTACCGAACAATCCCATACTACTATTCTATATCATCTGCAAACTCTCTATGAGTTGAGCATAACGGGCATTACAAGCATGAGAATATCCTCCGCTGCATTTCC
>Ga0206880_1007_pt1 | contig 31271 bp, 27 predicted proteins | sample Alteio_BWOrgCont_6_FD_152848 | JGI IMG/M metagenome (GOLD analysis project Ga0206880, IMG submission 152848) | Enriched cells from forest soil in Barre Woods Harvard Forest LTER site, Petersham, Massachusetts, United States -... | ecosystem: Environmental > Terrestrial > Soil > Temperate forest > O... | reverse complement strand
GTAAAAATAGGCTTTTTGAAAATCTTTCTTTTTGTCATATAACTGTGAGAGGAGGAAAAGAATTTTCTGTTCCGATTCCCTGAAATTATTTTTTTTCGCCCTATTCAGAGCTTTTTCTAAGTACTCAAGCGATTGTGCATAATTATTCGAATTTAAATATATTTCACCAAAAACTTTGTATGCCTCTGTAATTTCCGGTTCTTCGCCCTCTGTTTTTTCGTACCGTTTTTTGTATATGGAAATATATCCGAGCGATTTTTTAAAATCACCAATTCCCAGATAAGCCTCTGATAAGCCAATAAATGGCATATACATTGCTCCTCTATCGCTGGCTTTATAAATATCTTCAGCTTTATTAAAGTATTCAATAGCCTTGGAGTAATTGTGCTGAACAAGGCAGATATTTCCAATATTCAAAGAAGAATTAGCAATTCCAGATTTTAATCCTAAATCTTCTCTTATTTTAAGTGCCTGGAAATGATATTGAAGAGCGGTGTTATAATCTTCTTTATTTTTCGATAAATCCGCTTTACTGATGTATATATTTCCGATATTATTGAGGCAGTCCGCCATCCCAACTTTGTCATTTATATCCTGGTAAAGTTTCAAGGATGCCAGGTAATATTCCAGTCCCTTTTCATAATTGCTGAATTGTTCAAAATAAATGTTCCCTATTTTCCTATACACCCAACCCAGGCGGTTTTTATAATTGAAATGTTTTTCTATTTCTAATGCTTTATTGGCATATTCAAGAGAGAGCGCTGGGGTATTGCGGGACAATGCCAGGTGCATTAAAATATTAACCCGGGTAGTATCTTCAGTGGTTTTTTGAAGTAAAGTCAAAAGACTATCTGCCTGGTGCTTAATATCACTTGCATTAACCGTTTTACATTGAATAAAACAGCATAATACAAGTATAGAAATACTCTTTTTCATTAAATAGGACTTATAACCTTTTTTCAGTACTTACCGGCTTCGCAAATATAAATTTACAAAAAAGTAAAGGATCAGATTATTCCATTAAAGTAAATCTATTTTAAGGAAATATCAGAATAAGGGGGTATCCAGGCAATTGGTAAGATTTGGAATTAAATTAATTATCTTCTAATTTTGCTTGCTAAACTAAAACTTTATCATGAAAATAAAATTACTCTTGCCAGGTATGCTGCTTTCTTTAGTTATCGGGAGCAATGCACAAACCATTCCGAATGCCGGTTTTGAACATTGGACACATCTCTCTTATAGCAATCCTAACGCATGGACTGAAAGCGCCAATACGCAATCCATCGGATTATCGTCTTTAGTATCCGTGACCAAGGTTACAGGTGTTAATTCAGTAGGTTCCGGTATTCAGCTGCAATCTTATAGCGACTCTCTTACTTCACCAAAACAAGCTGAATTTGGCTATATCCTCATGGGTATAGCTGGCAATGGAAACGGAATCAGCAGCCTCACAGGAGGTGTTCCTTTTACACAGCAACCTGCCCAACTCCAGGGGTTTTATCAATGCAGTGTAATGAGCGGAGACACTGCAATTGTATTTGTCATGTTTAAAAAAGCAGGACAGGTAATCAGCCAAAGTGTAAAGAGATTTGCCGGTTCTCAAAAAACCTATACTTCGTTTACCCTTGCTATCACTCCTTTTAACAACGGCACATCGCCCGATTCACTTATTATTGGAGCCGTATCAAGCAATATACTCGCCAATAATTCAGTTGCCGTTGCAGGTAGCAGCCTGACCCTGGACAACCTTACTTTTCCGGGTATTACCGATACTATTCCCAATGGCAGTTTTGAAAGCTGGACGACCCTGCAAACAGATAAACCTGACGGATGGTATGACGAGGGTTTAGCAGCAATAAAAAGTACGAATAGCCAGACACAATCCTATGCATTGCTTTTAACGTCTACCGTTAGTGTTTATAGCAATGGAAATATAAGCGGACAAGTAGGAACCGCTTATTATCCCAATAATTGCCAAAGCAACTGCAACCCGATCGGGGGCAGTCCTTTAATAAAGCAACAAGATACCCTGGAAGGATATTATCAATACATCCCTATGCATACAGACACAGCTAACATATATCTCCAGTTTATAAAAAATGGAGTATCTGTAAATGGCACCAGTATCAACCTCTACTCTACCGTAAGCAGCGGCAAATACACAAAATTTAAAATTCCATTCGATAATACCCCCTCCGCTGACACGGTGCAGATATCCATCAGTAGTTCATATAGTTCACATAGTAGTCCAACCTGCTGCGCGGGTAGTCAGTTGTATATTGACAACCTCTATTTTGCTTCGGTAGGGACTACTTTAGGCATACCGGAATACCAATTGCCAGGCGAGTTTTCTGTTTATCCTAACCCGGCGAATGAGAGCTTTAAGGTAAAACTGGATATTCCCAACTCTACACCTTTAACAATTCAGTTAATCAGCATTACGGGAGAAGTAATAACATCAGAAACATATTCCGACTATAAAGGAAGCTTTGAAAAAGAATACTCCATGGACGGTATTGCAAAGTCAATTTACATGGTAAGGGCTATAACCAATGACCAGGTTTACCTGCAAAAAGTTGTTGTTCAATAGCTGGCTTATATTTGCCAAAAATGGAAAGCCCCTATCCGTTCAAAGCACTTTTTTTAATTTATTCACTATTGACGTGTTATTCAAGTAACTTTTTTTGTAGAATCTGTAAGTATAGCAAATATGATAGATAAGATTTGGAAAAAATTGGGAATTACTTAGTTATTTCCCAATAATGTCCATTATCTTTACTATCCATTGCAATTACAGCTAATAATTTTTTTCTTCGTTTTTTCTTTTTCATTCTTACTCACTATTGATACGCTATTTCAAACACTTTTACAAAAAAATCCTTGCAAAATCAATAGAAAATCATATCTTTGTTGTGCAGCCACTGCACAAATCCTACTCGCCTCATTAGCTTTAGTAGGTAAATAACAGCAAATAAATACTGTTTATCGGACACTTAAAGGGGAGACTTCACAAAGTCTCCCTTCTTTTTTCTATTGACCTGCAAAGATTTCCTTTTCATTGTAGCTCACTATTGATGCGCTATTTCTTGTAAAATTGAAGGGATTTTATTGTATTTGTAATAATAAGAGTCTGCCGTTTCCGCAACAGACTCTCTGATCTTCGGTAACCTATCAAATACCTTCAAAAATGACAGCTTACCTGTTTTTGCTGGTCTTTCTTATACGAGAAAGCCGCAAATTGATAGAGGTTATTAAAAAATAACCCTATTTTTCAAAAAACAACGATCGGTTAACGAGGTAAACTTCCTCTTTTTTGTTCAAAAAACAACGAATTATTTTACATAATTTCTGTCCATTCTATGGACAAAAGGGAGAGGTTTATCTTAAATAAATTCAAATTGTATGACATATACCATTGAACAATTTAGAAAAGATTATCCCCACGATGCAGCTTGTTTGGATAAGTTATTTCAGTTACGTTATGGAAAGTTAGAAGCTTGTCCACGTTGCGGCGTTATGAATCCAGAATTTAGACGACTCACTACAAGACGAGCTTATCAATGCCGCGATTGTTATTATCAAATTTATCCTACTGCCGGGACTATCTTTGAAAAAACAACTACTCCCCTTACTTACTGGTTTTATGCCATGTATTTAATGACAGTAACTCGTAACGGGGTTTCTTCTAAAGAATTAGAGAGATGCTTGGGAGTGACTTATCAAACAGCCTGGCGAATGGCAAAGATGATACGTCAGTTAATGGGCAAAAAGCCACATCCTAATAAATTAAAGGGTACAGTCGAAATGGATGAAACTTACTTTGGCAATAATCTCTCAATTCCTGGAAGAACCAGTACTAAAACTCCAATCTTTGCAATGGTAGAAAGAAGAGGTAATGTAATTGCTCAGAGCGTAGATAATGTTAAAAAAAATACCTTATTCCCTATCATTGAACAGAACGTAGACAAGACGGCTAAGGTAATGACTGATGAATTTAAAACATATATTACTTTAAAAAACTTAGGCTATAACCATCAAACTATTATGCATCAGTTAAAGCAATACGTTAACGGGGAAATATCTACTAATACCGTTGAAGGTTTCTTTTCACAATTAAAACGAATGATCAAAGGAACTCATATCCATATTTCTCAAAAATATATTCAGTATTATGTAGATGAATGTGTCTTTAGATATAATAACAGACACAACGCAGGAGAGATGTTCAATACTATGCTGAATGCTATTGTTTCTTAAGAGCTTTTTCTAATAACGATTCGAAGACTATATCGGCATTATTGATTTCTTTTCGCCTATTGGCACTACGTTGTTTCATAAAGTCATTATGATGCTTAGTCAACTGCTTCATTGACTTACGTTCGCCTTCTTTGGGATATTTCTTACTTTTTCTTCCCATTAGATTTTCTTTATCTAAAGATAGAAATTTTACCTTTGTACCATGTAAAAAAAACAACATAACATATCAGCGTTAGCTACCTGTAACCGAAAACCTCGAAATTTTCTTACATAGAACAGGGATAGTAATAACGCTCACGTAAAGGCGTGGGCTTTAGTCTATTTGTTCTATGGGTACTTTCGAGGTGCCTCGGCTACAATAGCTAAATGTCCCACGCTGATTTTTTATAACCTACCGTCGGGACAGGTAAATAAAAAATCAATCAAATGAACAAAACCGTAATTATCGTAAAGCGTGAAAAAAGTAAGGGCTTAGCCTTTCTTTTGGTACTTCTATTTGGCCCTTTTGGGTTATTCTATTCGACAATCTCAGGGGCATTAATAATGATTTTTCTAGCTCCACTTGCAATTGTTTTAATTCCACTTACAAGCTTAATATATAGCGGAATGTTGTGGTGGGATACATGGCTTAAGCATGGGATAATGTATTATCTATTAGCTGGATTATTACACTATATTACTTGTTTTATATGGACAATTAAAGCCATAGATAAGTATAATGATGAATTATTAAAAAAGAGTATTGAAAAATAATTTATAAAAACCACTAAAAATCGTAAATCATGAAACCAACATTAACGGAAAAACAAAAGGAATCTTTCAAAAAAGATTTCCTTAAATTAATTAAATCACCAGATGCCAAAGAAGCTTCTATTGAATGGAACGGACAAATAGAATGGATTCCTAATGTAGATACACCAATGCTTCCTGGATTCAATCCAGAAAAATTAAGAAGAAGAGCAGCAGATGATTTTAATAAGCTACTTCTTAGAGTCGCCAATAGAACGATTTAATTCTCTGTCTTTATTGAGACGCTTTATTTTCTGTATCCAGAAATCACCGATGAAGGTAATAATGCGACGCTCTCCTTTAAGGATACCCTTTGAGCCTATAAGCATTTTCCTTATAGGCTCAATTTTTTCCTTACCCTTATCTACATAATAAACAAAGATCTCCACATTAGGTGCCTTTAATAGCCTTCTTGCTAACTCGTGTGCCTTCAATCCTTTTTTATATCCCGCCATTATATAATTTTTAATTATAAGTAAGGATTCTTTCTTAAAACAGTTGTAGAAGCCGATAATACTTCCTGTTTAGCCTGTTCAAAGAGCTGAGCAGCTATTTCTTTGATTTGTTTTTCATCTCCCCGATAATCGCGAGTAGTTACTAAAACCTTATTCATTAATTCAAAAAATATATAATTAATGTTGAGGTTTAATATGCTTTTGTTTTCTATTTTCATATCGGAAATATCAGCCCTTATCTAACTTTGTAAAAGAAGCTCCTGATTATTTGCGTAACCAGGAGCCTAATCGGTAACTTAATTTCATACAACAATGAAGTTAAAGAACCTTAATTGGGAGATGATCAACTTCATCCTCCAGTTAATTGCTATCGCTGTAGCAATTTTAAAATAAACAGCTTTAAAGCCTGATCTAAAAGTCAGGCTTTTATTTAACCCTTCCTTATTAAAATGTCTTTATTTGAATCCTATCTCTCAACAACTCGAGGCTGTAAATCATCCTGTAGAATTTTTAATGAAAATACAAAGGACGCAAAAGCTGTAGCCATTTTAAGAGTTTCTTCTTGACTTCCATTACGCCACTTATCTGCCATCTTTAGGCATTCTAATTTTATTTTTGCAATTTCTTCTATTGGCATAACTTTTAATTGTATAGTCTAAATATCATACTTTTTAAGAAGTGCTTTGAGTAGATAGGAGCCAAAATGGAAATATAACTTATTGATTATAAATATATTACAAAGATTCGTTTCCGGAAATTTATCATTATCGGATACTACAATTTAAAGAATTGTCTTAATAAAAGGTGCAAGTGAAATTACAACCCCACTTGCACCTTTTTGTTTTTTGACTATCAATAAAGGTTCGCATTTTATAGTGCAAAAAACATTCCGGTCAATTTCCCGAAATACGGGATAAATGCCATTTATTTTATTTAATTTTGTTTAATAAGTTAGTTGTAAATCAATTATGGATAAAAAGATAGAAATTCTGAATAAAAAGATTGCTGAAGCTCAATTAGGCGGAGGAGAAAAAAGGATAGAAGCACAGCACAAAAAAAACAAGCTGACTGCAAGGGAACGTCTTCATTTTTTGATGGACGAGGGAAGTTTTCAGGAAATAGGTATGTTCGTAACACACCGGTCCAATGACTTTGGACTGGAAAAAGAAAAGTACTTAGGTGATGGAGTAATAACAGGATACGGGACCATTAACGGAAGATTGGCCTATGTATTTGCCCAGGATTTTACCGTATTTGGCGGTTCCCTGGCCGAAGCGCATGCCGAAAAGATATGCCGGATAATGGACCTTGCCATGAAAAACGGGGCTCCCCTGATCGGACTTAATGACAGTGGTGGTGCAAGGATACAGGAGGGTGTTGTTTCACTTGGAGGATATGCAGATATATTTTACAGGAACACGCTCGCTTCCGGGGTTATTCCGCAAATTTCCGCTATCATGGGTCCCTGCGCGGGAGGAGCAGTTTATTCTCCTGCCATTACCGATTTTATCCTGATGGTGGAAAATACTTCCTACATGTTTGTTACAGGACCTAACGTGGTAAAAACCGTCACACACGAAGAGGTAACGTCGGAAGAACTGGGCGGAGCATCTGTACATTCCGCGAAGAGTGGCGTGGCCCATTTTTCCTGTGCAAACGGACTGGAATGCATCAATAATATCAAAAAGATTTTGAGCTATATCCCCCAGAACTGTGAAGAGGATGCACCTGCACTTCCGTATGAATCTTCCAATGAAAAACGGCCTGCCCTTAATACCATTATACCCGATAACCCCAACCAGCCTTATGATATACGCGATGTGATCGGTGAAGTGGCAGACGGTGATTCATTTTTTGAGGTACATAAAAACTTTGCTGAGAATATTGTCGTTGGCTTTGCCCGCCTGGCAGGAAAAAGTATTGGTATTGTGGCCAACCAACCTGCCTTTTTAGCCGGTGTTTTGGATATTCATTCATCTGCAAAGGCAGCACGTTTTGTGCGTTTTTGTGATGCATTTAATGTTCCGCTGCTGGTATTTGAAGATGTTCCGGGTTTTTTACCAGGGACAGACCAGGAGTGGAATGCCATTATTACCAATGGGGCAAAGTTGTTGTATGCTTTCTGTGAGGCTACCGTTCCGAGAATAACGGTGATCACCCGAAAAGCTTATGGCGGCGCCTATGATGTGATGAACTCCAAGCACATTGGTGCAGACATGAATTATGCCTGGCCCACTGCAGAAATTGCTGTAATGGGTGCCAAAGGGGCCACCGAAATTATTTTTAAGAAAGAAATTTCGGAAGCAAAAAATCCGGAAGTCCGACTCAAAGAAAAGGAGCAGGAATACAACGAACTTTTTGCCAATCCTTACCGTGCTGCAGAACGTGGATATGTTGACGAAATAATAGAACCCCAAGCCACACGTGAAAAATTAATTACCGCATTTAAGATGCTGGAGAATAAAGTAGATCAGCTTCCCAGAAAAAAGCACGGAAATATTCCTTTGTAATTCTTCCTTAGACGCATCTTGTGAATGGAACTCTTTGAAGAACAAAAACCGAAAAAAGATGGTATTTCTATTCCTTTAGCTGAAAGGATGCGGCCAAAAACATTGGACGAGTTTGCAGGCCAAAAGCACCTCGTAGGAGAAGGGAAACCCATCCGGCTGATGATTGAGCGAAATGAGCCTGCATCAATGATTTTATGGGGCCCACCCGGAGTTGGAAAAACAACGCTGGCATTGCTTATTGCCAACCTTGTTAAGGCCGAATTCGTGGAATTGTCGGCCATATCATCGGGAGTGAAAGATGTAAGGGCAGCCATTGAGAAAGCCCAGTTTAACCGGGATCAGAAAGGCAAACAAACTATTTTATTCATTGATGAAATTCACCGCTTTAATAAAGCCCAGCAGGACTCTCTTCTCCAAAGTTCCGAAAAAGGAATTGTTATACTGATTGGTGCAACTACCGAAAATCCCTCTTTTGAAGTTATTTCTCCATTGCTTTCACGAAGCAGGGTATATGTTTTGGAGGAATTAGCCAAAGAAGATTTTTACCTGATTATTTCGAATGCCTTAAGCAAAGATGAGGTTTTGAGTAAAATAAACATCTGTATTGAGGACAAGGATTTTCTTGTAAAACTTGCCGGTGGCGACGGAAGAAGGCTGCTGAACGGGCTTGAACTGGCGGTAAAACTTACAAAACCAGGTGCCGATGGTCTTGTAAACCTCAGCAATGCAATTTTTAAAGAGGCATTTCAAACCAACTATATAAAATACGATAAAAACCAGGAAGAACATTACAATATCATATCGGCCTTTATAAAAAGTACCAGGGGAAGCGATCCCGATGCGGCCGTTTACTGGCTTGCCCGAATGTTGGGTGGAGGGGAAGATCCGAAGTTTATAGCCAGGCGCATGATCATACTCGCATCCGAAGATATCGGCAATGCCGATCCTTATGCTTTAACCCTTGCTACCAATGCTTTTACTGCGGTGGAGTATATCGGCATGCCCGAAGCAGCATTAGTATTATCACAGGTAGTCACTTACCTTGCAAGTTGCCCGAAGAGTAACGCCTCTTACATGGCCATTAACAAAGCCAATGAGGATGTTAAAAGCCTTCCGGCTTATGATGTGCCTTTGCACCTGAAAAATGCTCCTACAAAACTAATGAAGGAATTGGGCTATGGCAAAGATTATGACTATGCACACAATTTTGAAAACCATTTTATTGAGCAGCAATACCTCCCTGACAAACTGAAAGATAAAATCTATTACAATCCCTCTGAACAAGGTGAAGAAGGCAGGTTCAAAGAAAGACTGAACTTGCTGTGGAAGAATAAAAAAAGGCCTGGGTAATCTGTTACGGCCCTCCTCCGTTTATTCCTGTTTTTGCTCAAACTGGAATAAACTTCGGCATATCTGTCCAAACGGAAATTATTCTTTTAAATTCTTAGTCTATTCAAGTGAGTTATTAATCGAACTTATTACCGGTTAGTCTAATAAAGGTAACTTCTTATAGATTTTATCGTAACCCTATTCTGAACAGAACTATATGGGAAATCAAAAAACTACGAATGAATATCTGTATCAAAAGGTCCTTGATTTAACATTGCAATGGGGAGAAGATTGGAAAGATGTAATAAAAGATAGATTAAAACAGTTACATCCGGATGTATTAAATGAGGAGATTGAAATGATAAGCATGGAGTGCAAAAAGATCCGTAAACACGGTATGATATTGCGGAAACAGCAGGTGCAAGGCAAAATATCGCCAGCTGAATTTGGAGAGAAATTAAAATCACATTATCCCCAACTCAGTAACCAGAATATAACAAACCTGGCTAAGGATAATTATAGTAATACAAAAAGTAAAAAAGCAAAAGAGCCAGTTACAATACAAAAAGAAACTCCTAAGGGATTTTCAATGAGAAAATTATTCCATAAATTTCCTTTTTCAATTCTTTTTAAAATTTAATTACCCGGGGAAATAGGGCTAATCGAACACTCATTGCATCCGGCAACCAATTTCGGCAGCTTCAAAAATGGAACTTTTACAGTGTTTTCAACTAAAGCATTCAGAATAATGACTCCCTGGTATGTTTACATGGTGGAATGCTCTGACAATACCCTGTATATTGGTACAACAAACGACGTAAAAAAAAGAACAGAACTACATAACAATGGCAGAGGCGCTAAATATACCAGGGGCAGAACCCCGGTAATAATCAGGTTTACACTTAAATGCAAAAACAGATCAGAAGCTTGCCAATATGAATACCAGTTTAAGGGTTATTCAAAAGTCAAAAAGCTTAAATTAATACATCAATTTTCTCAGAAAAAAGCAGCGGAGAATACAGGCTAAGAATTACCGGTATCCCTGAAAAATCTATTCTTATTTTTCTAACAAAGTAATTTTCAAAATTTTGTCTCCCTGCTTAATTTTATCAATAACATCCAGGCCTTCCACCACTTTCCCGAATACCGTATGATTTCTGTCGAGATGCTGGGTATTTTGCCTGTTATGGCAGATAAAAAACTGGGATCCTCCCGTATCCCTTCCGGCATGAGCCATAGAAAGCACTCCTTTATCGTGGTATTGATTTTCACCATCCAGTTCACATTTAATTGTATAGCCTGGACCTCCACCACCGTTACCATTCGGGCAACCTCCCTGGATAACAAAATTGGGAATAACCCGGTGAAAAGTTAAATTGTTATAAAACCCTTTTTGGGAAAGATCTTTAAAGTTTTTCACTGTGCCAGGAGCATCCTTTTCGTAAAACTCCACAGTCATGACTCCATTTTCGGTATGTATTTCTGCTTTCGACATTTTTTTAAAATATTGAATTTTTGTCAAAAATAGACAATAATAAATAGCTTCCAAAGTTCAGGTAAAGAAGAATTTCCGAGAAGATTTACTACCTTTAGTTCCTATTTGGCCAATAAGATTGAAGTCATTTTACAGTACGCGCCAAAACAAATATGGAAACGACTCATTCGCATCATCATCATGACCATTCAGCTGCAATTACAAGCTTAAATGCTGCTTTTGTGATTGGAATTGTACTTAACTTTCTTTTTGTAGTGATCGAAGTAGCTGCGGGACTATACATTCATTCTCTCTCTTTACTTTCGGACGCCGGACATAATTTAGCCGATGTGGGCTCCCTGGCGCTTTCACTTCTCGCATTCCGGTTAGTCAGTGTAAAGTCAAACGATCGTTATACTTATGGCTACCGAAAAACATCCATTCTTGTTGCTTTATTCAATGCCATGATACTGCTGGTTTCCATCGGTGCAATTGTTTACGAAGCCATCCGTCGCTTCTTTAACCCGGAACCCATTCAAGGAACAACAATTGCCCTGGTGGCAGGTATAGGGATAATCATTAATGCCGTTAGTGCAATTCTATTTCTCCGGGAAAAGGATAAAGACATCAACGTTAAAAGTGCCTATGTGCATTTAATGTCCGATGCCGTGGTTTCGCTCGGACTTGTTATCGGGGGTATCGTGATTTTTTACACCAATTGGTTCTGGATGGATAGCCTGCTAAGTATTGTTATTGCGCTGGTGATACTGTATAGTACATGGCAGCTTCTTAAAGACAGTTTACGATTATCCCTCGATGGCGTACCCGGCAATATTCACATGGATGAGATCACAACAACTGCAATGAAAATTAATGGCGTAAAGAACTTGCACCACATTCACATCTGGGCCATCAGTACAACAGAAAATGCCATGACAGCTCACTTGGTTTTATCCCAAAATGCAACAACAGAAGAAGAACTGGAAATAAAACACAAACTGAAACATGAATTGGAACACAGGCACATTCATCACATCACTTTAGAAACCGAAAGGGAAAATCAAACCTGTGAGGCAGAATTGTGTTGAAGCAAAAAAGGAACCGTTAAATTTTACCTGATTGCAATCATTTTCCGGTAAGAATCATCATCGCCGGTTCTTATCTTTATCCATATATTGAGGCGCTCATGTAATTTATCCTCCATCCTGCAAAAAAAAGCAATGGAATGAATTGAACTTTCTATGATAAGGGGTTCATCAATAGGATGCCGGAAAGAATGTTGGTTCAATAATTGTAAATGGCTTTTTCCCGGAAAAAAGTCATTTCTGGATGTAAAAAGACCAGTGTACTGACTTGTTAAAGATGGATACAAGGGCAGAGTGCCTTGTGCATAAGATAAGGAAGCAGAAAGAATTGCAAAACATGTTAAAAAAAACAAGACTGCTCTAACCATCTTTTTTTTATTTGCTATTAAACCTTTTACCTGGACACCAGTCTAAGTTTTTGTAAGTTACTTTATTTTGCTTATTTTTATTTTACTAAATTAAAAACAAAAAACATGAAAACAAAAAAAATCCTTTTTACCACTAGTCTGACAGCAATTGCTGTAATTGCACTCCTATTTGCAAGTTGTAAGAAAAACAGCCCGGCGACACCAGCAACATCTACAGACGACACTCAACAGCAAGAAACTTCGGCACAGGATCAAAAAAACGTACAAAATGAATCGGATGGGGCTGTTGATGATGCTAATACCGCTATGGGAACTTCAGTAACGGTAAACGGTAAAGCAGAATCAGCATTGTACACTATTATTACTTTATGTGGTGCCACAATTGACTCAAGTGTTATTTCAAAAGGCGAGCTTTCAATAACCTATACCGGTAAAAATTGTGCTGGTACCAAACTACGTTCAGGTAACATTACTATTTCTCTTCCTTATGATTCGATTGCAGCCCCCGGACATAAAATAACCAGGTGGAGAACCCCGGGTTGTATTATGACCCTTACTTTCAATCAGTATAAAGTTACTTACCTGACCGGCGCAGATTCCGGTAAATACCTTATTCTTAACGGTAGCAAAACCATTACCAACATAAAGGGGACTGCACCAATAGACTGGATACTCCATCCGGCTGATTCTGTAATCACCACAATAGCCGGTACATTGTCAATTACTTTCGATGACGGTACTGTACGTTCATGGCAAACCAACAGAACAAGGACATTAACATATACACCCGGAGCAGCACCCGTTATTACTGCCCAACTTAAAGGCAATGGTTCTGCAGGCGGATATAATAATTTAATATTCTGGGGAACAGACAGGGCGAATGAAACTTTTTACACCAATGTTTCGGTTCCTGTTGTGGCTACTTCAGCATGCCTGTTTTTGCCTTCAAGCGGTGTAATAACACAATATGCAACACGTGCCTTAACCATTACTTACGGAGTTGATATTAACGGTAATTCTGTTACCACCGGTTGTGCTTATGGATATAAACTCAATTGGACCAACGCCGCGGGTACAGCTAAACAAGTTATCAGAAGATATTAGTTTTTTTATTATCCTTCCATCAGCATTAATAAATGAAAAATCCCCCGACATAGCGGGGGATTTTTCATTTTATTGCATCATAAATTACCTCTTGTATGGCTGTCCGTATACCCAGCTTAAGGAGTTTATTCGATTCCACATCCGGGTAAACACGGTTGGACAGGAAAATATACACCAGTTGTTTTTCAGGATCGGCCCATGCCAGGGTCCCTGTAAACCCGGAATGACCGAAACTAAGGTAAGAAACACAATCGCATACAGGATTTTCCTTACCTGAACCTGTTTCAGCAGGCTTGTCAAAACCAATTCCCCTCCTATTTCCACTGCTTTTGCAATACTGACATTTGGTAAATTCTTTAACGATAGCCGAATCAATGTACCTTTTGCCTCCATATTCCCCTTGTTGCATATACATCTGCATAAGCACTCCTAAATCGTTTGCATCCGAAAACACTCCAGCATGTCCTCCTACACCGCCCAGCATAGCTGCTCCATAATCATGTACATCGCCTTGCACCAATTGTTTTCTGAACTTGGTGTCATTTTCAGTGGGAGCAATCCGATCCAATGCGAACCGTTCCCTGGGTCTGTAGCCCATGGTTGACAATCCAAGCGGGTTATAAAAATTTTTCCGGACATATTCATTTAAGGATACCTGTGTTTTTGATTCGATAATTTTCTGCATCAGGTAATACCCTAAATCACTGTATTTGTATTGATGTTTATCGCTTACGGGTGAATCAATTATCCTCTTCATCATGGTATCCGGATAACTTTTACATATATACAAATTCTCGGCAACACGGTATGGAAAAGAATCTGATTGGGTTGTACTGTATATACCCGGTTTATACCCTCCTTTTTTATCCAGAGTTCTCAGATAAAAGGGGATCCAGTCTTTCAGACCGGCCTGGTGAGTAAGCACTTCACGAATCACTATTTTCTCCTTGTTGCTTTCTTTCAGAAATGGAAGATAAGTTCCCAACGTACCGTCAATATCTATTTTATGTTCATCCACTAATTTCATGATAGCTGGCGTGGATGCGGCAATTTTTGTAATAGAAGCAAGATCATACAAATCGTCATTTCTGACAGGATTATTTTTCCCATAAGTATAATACCCGAATGATTTCCGGTAAATCACTTTACCCTCCTTTGCCACAAAAACCTGACAGCCCGGGTACGCTTTTTCTTTTATCCCTCTCAGGGCAATTGAGTCTATTTTAGCCAGGCGTTTTGAATCAATATTCAGTTCTTCTGGTATGGTGTATTTTAGCCTGATTGGCAGGGATGACTGAACTCCGGTTCCAACCTTAAAATAAGAAGAAGCCGTAACCGGCAATTTCCCTTTTGATTGTATGCCTCCGAAGATTAGTTGAGCCGAAAGGCTCTCACTAAGCTCCGTATCTTCATACGACATCACAATGGCATCTACATATTGAATGCTATCGAACTTTGATAAAACGTAAGGATTTGCCAAAACAGTAAGTATGACTTTGTGATCCTTCATGACCGCTTTCACTGCATTGACTGATTGCGGAGTCAATCCGAAATTTTTAGCAGGAATATTATTGGTGTTATTTATTTCAATAATTACAAGATTAAATTCTTTTAATGCATTCAAAACCGAATCAATCTTTTCTTTTTTCTCCTCTTTGTCTATACCAAAATGTTTAACCGGGGCATAATTACCGAGCATTTCCTGGAAAGTATTCAATTGCCTGTACCCTATGGAAAGTGAGGCTATTTTAAGCGTATCAAGGTTTTTTAAAGGTACAAGGTCATTTTTGTTTTGAAGGAGTGTTAAACTATTTTCAATCAACTTGCGGTTTATAAGATCAGCCTGTGGGGTATGAATATCCTCATATAATTTTTTAATTTTTACCGGTTCGTAATGGTCCAATCCCACCCATTGCTTGGCATACAATATTTTCTTACAACGGCTGTCAATCTCATCCTGAGTTATTTCGCCTCTTTCAATGGCTTTTTTAATTTCAGCAATTGCCTTAGGAACGTCCTCCGAAAATAACAGCACATCATTTCCTGCAAGCAACGCTTTTACATCAACTTCCCCCGGTTTATAAAATTTGCTCACTCCTTTCATGTTCAACGCATCGGTAAACACAAGACCTTTAAATTGCAGTTGCCCTTTTAATAAATCTGTTACTATATTTTTTGACAACGTGGATGCCTGGTTTGCAGTACTGTCGTAGGCAGGAATAAAAAGATGGGCAACCATCATACCACCTAATCCTTCGTTAATGAGTTTTTTAAATGGGTATAATTCCAATGTATCCATTCTTTCCCTGTCTGAATTGATGACAGGAAGTGTTTTGTGTGAATCACTTTCTGTATCGCCATGCCCGGGAAAATGCTTGGCACAAGCAAGAATTTTTTCATCCTGCAGCCCTTTCATATACATCAATCCTTTTTTAGCCACATTGTATTTATCTTCACCAAACGAACGATTACTGATAACGGGATTCATTGGATTATTATTCACGTCAACAACCGGGGCAAGGTTAACATGAATACCCATTCGTTTACATTGGCGGGCAATTATTCTCCCCATCTCGTAAATCATAGAATCGTCCTGTATAGCCCCTAAAGTCATTTGACGAGGAAACTGGACTGTACTATCCAACCGCATAGCCAGGCCCCATTCCCCGTCAATGGAAATAAGTAACGGAACGCGGGACAGGGATTGATAATAATTTGTCAGAATTGCCTGGCGCACAGGACCACCCTGAAAAAAAATCAAACCTCCTATTTTATATTTTTTAATAAGTTTCTTTATTTCTTCCGGCTTTTGTTTTTTTCGGTCAGAGTAGGCTGCTACCATAAATAACTGGGCAATACGTTCCTCCGGAGTCATCTTTTTAAAAACAGAATCGGCCCATCGCATTTCAGGTTGAATAAAAACGGGCTCATTCGAAATTTGCTGGGCTAAAGAACCGGTATATACAAGGGTCGTAATAAATAGAAAATATATAACGTTTGTTCTTTTCACAGCAGAATTTGATGTTTCTCAAAATTAAATGGAACAAAATGAGAAAAAATGAGCATGCTGTGAACTTATTAACAAAAATTTTGTTGATTCATTTATTTTATTTTTGATAAAAATCCATTTTACTTTGATGTTGCAAATAAACAATGATTATTAAAAAATGAAAAATATAGCAATGATCGGCTCCGGAACAATGGGAAACGGAATAGCCCATGTATTTGCTCAACACGGATACAAAGTAGCACTTATAGATATTTCGAAAGAAGCTTTGGAAAGGGCCATTGCAACTATATCTAAAAACTTAGACCGCATTGTTGCGAAAGGAATTATCACCGCAACCGACAAAGAAAACACACTAAAAAATATTGTTTGCCATACTGAACTTGCTAAAGGAGTTAAAGAAGCCGAATTAGTGATTGAAGCAGCCACGGAAAATATAGAAATTAAATTACCCCTGTTTCGCGAATTAGACAACTGTTGTGCTCCGGGAACCATATTGGCCAGCAATACCTCCTCTATCTCTATTACCAAAATCGCTTCTGTAACCAAACGTCCTGATAAAGTAATAGGGATGCACTTTATGAACCCCGTACCTGTAATGAAATTGGTCGAAGTCATCAGGGGCTATTCAACCTCCGATGAAGTTACCCGGCTTATTGTGGAAACATCGAAAAAACTTAATAAAGTTCCTGTTGAAGTAAATGACTACCCGGGCTTCGTTGCCAATAAAATATTAATGCCGATGATCAATGAAGCCATTTATACTTTGTATGAGGGAGTTGCAGGGGTAGAAGAAATAGATACCGTAATGAAGCTTGGTGTGGCTCATCCTATGGGGCCGCTTCAATTAGCCGATTTTATTGGACTTGATGTATGCCTGTCTATTTTAAATGTACTTTACGAAGGATTTGGGAATCCCAAATATGCTCCCTGCCCATTGTTGGTAAACATAGTAACTGCAGGGCATACAGGAGTAAAATCGGGAAAAGGGTTTTACGCTTATAATTCGGGTGGAAAAGATCTGATTGTTGCGGATAGATTTAAGAAAAAATAGTTTGTTTTTTTCAAAAAAATGTAACGTAATGAAAAACTGTTTATATACCGGACTTACTATTGTTCTTATCATTTGGATTTGTTCAGGATGTCACCAGGAAAAAAAAGAAGTTGAAAATCGCATAGAAGCCAAACTATTTTCAATTGCCGATACAGGTTGGGGATACAATATATTTATTAATGGAAAACTATATATTCACCAGCCCCATATTCCTGCCATAAGCGGTAACAAAACATTTAAAAACCAGGAAGCTGCAAACAAAACGGCTGAACTGGTAATTAAAAAAATAAAAAATAATTTAATGCCGCCAAGTGTCAGTATTCATGAATTGGATAGCTTAGAAATACACTAAAATAAGTGAATTGGCAAAGGAAACTTCTATTGAATAAAGAAATGACCCTTCTAACGACAAGGTAACTTCAATAAATCATATTGCTCCACTTTCAACGAGGTGGATAACCTGCTCAATCATCTTATCTTTATCATTGTTATACGGATCGTATTGAGCTTTAAGATTGGCACCAAAAAATACAGCTAACGATTGCCACATCCAGGCTGAAAATGGACCTCTTAGTTCCCTCACCAAGTTATAGGAAGTAGAACTCGTTTCTCTATCAATGAGTTTAATCAATAATTTTCCCTGTGTTAAAGTTAGGTCTCTCATATCGCCTTCAAATTGTCTTACTACTTCCTTTTCAACTTTTTTCATATACAACTTTCTTTCCACCTCTAATGGCATTGTAGCTAATTTTGCATTGCACTCTTTGAGTCTTGCAGCCGCAAGAATTGCATACGGATATGCTTTTTTAACGTCTACTTTCAATCGTCCGAAGTTTTCAGCTTGTTTTTGGGATTTAAAAACCATTGACTCTATTATTTTCACTTCATTAAGAGCAATAAGAGGGAACGTATCTCCATTCTCTATAGTAGCCCTGACAACGAACCCAGCACTATTGGTCTGAGCAAAGGAAATGAACCCTATAACCGAGAAAAATAATATAGAAATAAACCTTTTCATTGTTTTTATCAATACTCAAAATACGACACCATACTTGACATTTGTTATACGTTAAAAAAAACCAAAGGTTATGTTTTTAGGTATTCAAACGATTTATCTTCCACTTTGACTTTATTGCAGAAATTTCATCTTTTTTGACAAAAACAGCCTTTTTTTCGCTCATCAGCTTAGCTGCTAAAATTGCTGCAATTTCCGCCTCTTCCTCATTTGTTTCAGTAAGCATTTCAGGCTTAAAGTGATGTTTTATAAAATGGGTATCAAAATTGCCCGAAACAAAAGCCTTATGCTGAAGTACAAATTTACAAAATCCCAAAGTAGTTTCCACGCCTGTTATCCTATATTCATCAATGGCCCGAATCATCCGGTCAATTGCCTCCTTGCGGTTGCCTGCATGAACGACAAGTTTTGCGATCAGGGGATCATAATAAACGGGGATATCCATTCCCTCTTCAAATCCATCATCTACCCTCACCCCCACTCCCTTTGGAGTAGTGTAAGTAATTAATTTTCCTATATCCGGTAAAAAGTTATTGGCAGGATCTTCAGCACAAACCCGAACTTCTATGGCATGACCATTTATTTTCATATCTTCCTGTTTAAAGCCCAGTTTTTCTCCTCTTGCAACCTTTATTTGTTCCTTTACAAGGTCGAGCCCGGTTATCATTTCCGTTACAGGGTGCTCCACCTGCAACCGGGTATTCATTTCAAGAAAATAAAAATTCTTGTTTTCATCCAATAAAAACTCCACTGTTCCTACCCCGGTATAATTACACGCATTCGCAATACTTACAGCGCATTCCCCCATTTTTCTGCGAATATCTGGCGTTAAAATGGAAGATGGAGCCTCTTCAATCACTTTTTGATGCCTGCGTTGAATAGAACATTCTCGTTCGAATAAATAGACCATATTGCCGTGCATATCGCCCAAAACCTGTATTTCAATATGTCTTGGACCGGCAACATATTTTTCAATAAATACAGCACCATCTCCAAAAGCCGACGTTGCCTCACTAACGGCCATTTTCATTTGCTCCTCAAAATCCTCTATTTTTTCAACAACCCGCATTCCCTTGCCACCACCACCCGCACTGGCTTTAATCAATAACGGGAAACCTGTCTGCTTCGCTATCTTTTTTCCTTCAGTGGTATCTTTGATCGCTCCATCAGAACCGGGAACCATCGGAATATTGTATTTTTTTGCAGCGGCCTTAGCAGATAATTTATCTCCCATTATGTTCATTGCTTCGGGAGAAGGTCCGATAAAAATGATTCCGGCCTTATTTACTTTTTCAGCAAATTCAGAGTTTTCCGAGAGGAAACCATAACCGGGATGAATGCCATCAGCTTCCAGGTCTTTACACACTTTTATAATCTTATCTGTATCCAGGTATGATTTAGCAGAAGGAGGAGGACCGATACAAACTGCTTCGTCGGCATACCTTACAAAAAGAGCATTCCGATCTGCTTCCGAAAAAACGGCAACAGTTTTTATTCCCATTTCCTTACATGAGCGCATTACCCGCAAAGCAATTTCACCGCGATTTGCTACTAAAATTTTTTTCATTACCGTTATTTATTCCATTTTAAAAGCACAGAAACCTCTTTTGCAAAGATAATCATCAATATTACAAGCCATCTTTTACATCTCATCCTAATTTATACACCAAAAATTTCTTTTGAATTATTGGTGGTTATTTCGGCAACCCTTTCAATGTTTAAGTTTTTTATTTCTGCTACTTTCCCGGCAATGAGTGTAATATAAGAACTTTCATTGCGTTTACCACGGTAGGGATGCGGTGCCAAATAAGGAGCATCTGTTTCAAGCACAATGTGTTCCAAATCAATTGTTTCAATTACTTTCGAAAGATTGGAATTTTTAAATGTTATCACTCCTCCGATTCCTAATTTAAAACCTGTTTTTTCGATAATTTGCTTTGCCTGTTCAGGTGTTCCCGAAAAGCAATGAAAAATACCTTTTATTCCCTTAGGTTTTGTTTCAAGCAATACCTCCATCACTTCGTCAAAAGCATTGCGCATGTGAATAACGATGGGTAAATGATTTTTTTCAGCCAGTTGTATTTGACTTTTAAAAGCGATCCTTTGCTCAGCGATATATGTTTTATCCCAATACAAATCAATCCCTATTTCCCCAACGGCATAAAATTTTTCTCTGTCTATCCACGTTTCCATTTCCCTCAACTCTTCGTCAAATTTTTTGTCTACCGAACAGGGATGTAAACCGATCATGCCAAAGCAATTCTGAGGATGTTTTTTACTTAACTCGATTATCTGCGGAAGAGAGAAGCAGTCAATACAGGGCAAAAAGAAACGTGAAACACCCGATTCAATGGCTCGTTGAATGGCTTGTTCACGATCTGTATCAAATTCTTTTAAATACCAGTGAGTATGTGTATCGGTCAGTACCAGAATGAGTTATTACAAGTAGTAAAGTTATATAAATATTTCGAAATAAATTCAGCTTAAAACTGCAATACAATGATATTTATTGCCGTTGTACCGAAGAAAATTAACCCTTCAAAAAACAGGAACCGATTCACCAGTTATAGAATGAAATGTACTTTGATTTATTATTTTGTATAATTGTTATGAATATTAACTGGCGCCATTGATTTTGAAAAACATTCTAAAAAATAAGTTCTTCCAGCTATTCTTGTCAATATTATTTTTCTGTGTATCCTACTTCATTGACAGTAACGCCTTTAAAAAAAATTCTGCTGCTGCCTCAGAATTCCAGAAAATCCTCCACCATAAGGAAAGATTGATGGAAAACGAGTTAAATGTCATTACTGAAAAAGCACAATCAAAAACCTATGCCGAACTTTTTTCGGATGATTCCGAATACTACAACAAGTTATTCGAAAAAGAGGGTTTTCTTTTTTTAATCTATGAAAAGGATACTTTAAAATTCTGGACTGACAATACTGTTGCCTTCGGAAACGATCTAAAAAATTTACCCGGAAGTAAAGTTATCCGGTTAAAAAACGGCTGGTATGAGGCATTCCGGAGCGAAGTGGTTCCGGGGAATAAGAAAACAATAGTTGGACTTCTGCTGTTAAAACGTGAGTATTCCATACAAAACGAATACCTCGATAATTCGTTTAACAAAAACTTCAGCATAGGTTCAGATGTAAAAATACTGTCTTCAAAATCGGCCGGTACGTATGATATATCAAACTACAAAGATCAATACTTGTTTTCAATCGAATTTACCAATGAACAATACAGCAATTCATCTACGCTGATAATAAAGATATTACTCAACGTTACAGGGATAATTTTTATCCTTCTTTTTCTTCAGCAACTATACCTGTCAGCCAGTACATATACTGGTACTTATTGGGGATCGTTGATTTTTATTTTCGTTATAGCCGTGTTAAGGTATCTCGACATAAAATACAGACTTCCGGAAGTTTTCTATGAATCATTCCTGTTTAGTCCACAGTTATATGGTGACGCATCATTGGTATGGCTTGCATCCTTAGGAGATTTTTTTATCAATGCTCTACTCATAACCTATATCGCAAATCACATCAGACAAAACTGGTCGTTTCATAAAACAATCCTCCAACCGGTTTTTTTAAAACAAACCATTGTCCTCGGACTATTGCTACTCTTATTTTTCATTTCCCGGATAGTGAATTACCTGATATCAGGATTAGTAGTTAACTCAAGTATTTCGTTCAATGTAAATGATGTTTTCAGCTTAAATGTATACAGCTACATTGCATTTGTTTCTGTAGCATTGTTATTGCTCTCCTTTTATTTTTTAGCAGATAAAACAATTGATTACATCAACCGGTTGCAGTTAAAATCTTTACAATTAGCTGTAATATTTATCGTTTGTATTACAAGTATCATACTGGTATTTCATTTCAGGGATGAACTTGATGATGTTTTATTACTATGGTCGTCCGTCCTGCTGCTTAGCATATACCTTGTCAAACGTTTCATCTATAGCCAGTACACGTTTACCGGAGTAATCATCTTGTTGATGATTTTATCCTTTTATTGTGCGCATCTTTTTCTGAAATTTTCTGAATTCAAGGAAAACAATTCAAGGTTAGTATTGGCGGAAAAATTCTCTGCAGAACAGGATCCTGTTGCCGAACACCTGTTTGATGAAACGTTGTCGAAAATTCAGGCAGATACGACAATAGAAAAAAACTTAAATAAGAATGACTCACTTACTTCGAAAATAACAGAAAAACTAATTCAGAGGTATTTCAACGGTTATTGGAAAAAATACGATATAAAAATTTCCCTTCTTCATTCGGGGGGAAATCCATTTGATAATTCGCAGACCATTGTTAAAAATGCAAGCCCTACACAAAGTGAAAATCTTTATTACGTTGACGATAATTCCGGTATAATAAAATTCGCAGGCTATATCCCCATTGAAATCCCGAACTACGGAAGCCATTCCTTATTCGTTGAATTTAATCCGAAATCCTTTTCAGAAAAAATCGGGTTCCCGGAACTGCTTACCGATAAGGGAAATAATGCTTTCCGCCAATTGAAAAATTATTCTTTTGCCAAATACAAGAATAATAAGTTGGTTAGTTTTTATGGAAATTTTTCTTACCCCTCTGTTAACAACCCCCTGGCAAATTCAAAATCGAATTATTTATTTTTTGAAGATGAAGAATACAGTCACCTGGCCTATAAAAGTTCAGGAAATTCATTTATCGTATTGAGTAAAAAGATTGCTCCCCCGCTTGATGCATTAACAACCTTCTCTTTCTTGTTTTCCTTTAACAGTCTCCTACTGTTATTGACCCTTTTTATATACCATTTACTATTAAAATCCCGCTTTTTAATTCTTACCTTTAAAAACAGGATCCAGTACTTTTTAATTTCCATTATTTTCATTTGCACGTTACTGTTTTCAGGAGCCAGTATTTGGTATATCAACCATAATTACGAAGATGTTGATAAAAAAAGTATCCGTGAAAAGATATTTGCAGCAACTGAAGAAATTGAAAAAGAAGATTTTTTATCCGGGAATACAGAATATATTCTCCAAACCTTATCCGATCTATTCGCTACCGACATTAACATTTATGACAGCAATGGCAACTTAATTGCGTCCTCCATTCCTAAATTATTTGAGAAAGGATTTCTGTCGGAAAAAATGTGTCCCGAAGCCTATTCACAATTGAGTGTGCATCAAAAAAACGAATTCACACACAATGAAAAAATTGGAAAACTTAATTATTTATCCTCCTACACATCCATCCGACAGGAAAAAGGAGAATTATTTGGCTATCTTAATATGCCCTATTTTTCCAGGCAAAGCATCCTGGAACAGGAAATAGCCTCTTTTGTTTCCGCTATTGTCAATATTTATGTGCTTCTTTTTTTATTATCTGCAATGATAGCTGTTTTTATTTCCGGCTATATCACGCGTCCACTTAGTACTATCCAGGAAAAAATGGGCAAAATAAAATTAGGTAAAGCCAATGAACCTATTGAATGGAATAACGACGATGAAATAGGAAGTTTAGTAACCGAATACAACAGGATGATCCAGGAATTGGCCCAAAGTGCTGAATTACTTGCCAGGTCGGAGAGAGAAAGTGCATGGAGGGAAATGGCCAAACAGGTGGCACATGAAATTAAAAACCCGCTTACCCCTATGAAGCTCCACATTCAGCATTTTCAGAAAACATGGAAAGAACATGGGCCAGGAATGGACAAAAAAATTGAACAGTTCACCGAAATGCTGATTGAGCAAATTGAAACGCTTTCTTCGATTGCCAGTGAATTCTCCAATTATGCCAAAATGCCAAAAGCAACCAACGAAAAAGTGAATATTCAACACATCATTCAAAATGCCATTGACTTGCATAAAAATTCTTCCAATACCGCGATCAGTTTTACTTCTTATACCAATGAAGATACTTTCGTTTCGGCCGACAAAGAACAATTAATCCGGGTCTTTAATAACCTGATTAAAAACTCCATCCAGGCTATTCCTAATGATCAAAAAGGAGAAATCGAAATTTTATTAAAAAAACAAAACAATCAATTTATTATACAAGTAAAAGATAATGGATCAGGGATCAGGAAAGATCAGACAGATAAAATATTCACACCCAATTTTACTACCAAAACAGGAGGAACCGGGCTTGGACTGGCTATGACTAAAAATATCATTGAAAGTTTTAACGGAAAAATCTGGTTTGAAACAATTGAAGGAACTGGAACTTCCTTTTTTATTTCCTTGCCGACATTTTAGGCCATGAACAGACCAATAACCAAAATTTATAATAAATCAGAACTAATTTGCAAATAAAATTATGCAACATCAGGAAAAACATTTTACAGGCTCCCAGGTAGTAAGAGACATTGTAATAGGGATGTCAGATGGATTAACCGTTCCTTTTGCTTTAACTGCAGGGATGACAGGAGCTGTCAATTCAAATACAATAATTATCACTGCAGGTATCGCTGAAATTATTGCAGGTTCAATTGCGATGGGACTTGGTGGTTATATGGCAGGACAAACCGATTATGAGCACTACTATGCCGAACGAAAAAGAGAATACCAGGAAGTGGAAAGAATTCCGGAATTTGAGAAAAAAGAGATCAGGGATATATTATCTGAATATGGGATAAGTGAACAAAACCAGTACATTTTTACAGATGACCTTTCAAAAAACAAGGACAAATGGGTAGACTTTATGATGCGATTTGAATTGGGCCTGGAAAAACCTGAATTGAACAGGGCGAGAAATAGCGCTCTTACCATTGCAATGGCTTACATAACGGGCGGGCTTATTCCGCTCCTTCCCTATTTCTTAACATCTACACCCATAAGTGGTTTATATTTTTCGATCGCAATTACATTAACCGCCTTGCTCATTTTCGGTTATTATAAAAGCAAATTGACGGGACAATCTCCTTTAAGCGGAGCTTTCAAAACAGCAATTATAGGAACAATTGCAGGGACAGCAGCATTTTTAATTGCAAGGCTGATTACTTAAAATTTTAAAACAAATTTTCTATTATCCATAAAAATGCCCTGTATTTTATATGGAACAATGCGATAACACTATGCGAAATCATTACCGGATGTAATTCGTCGGAATATGTTTTATCTTTGCAGCCAACAACAACTATTTTGAGATGATCTGTAAATAGAATGACAGCTAAAAAGTTTATGAAAAAAGACACCATCATTTTCGACCTTATCAAAGACGAGTTGCACCGCCAAATTAATGGAATTGAACTGATCGCTTCTGAAAACTTCGTAAGTGAGCAGGTCATGAAAGCCATGGGCTCCTGTCTTACCAACAAATATGCCGAAGGACTTCCAGGAAAAAGATATTATGGGGGTTGCGAAGTGGTTGATAAAGTGGAACAGCTTGCCATAGACCGGGCAAAAAAATTATTCAATGCCGAATGGGTAAACGTGCAACCTCACTCCGGTGCACAAGCCAATGCAGCCGTTATGCTGGGGGTATTAAAACCAGGTGACACCATTTTGGGTTTCAACCTTTCTCATGGCGGGCACCTCACACATGGATCTCCCGTAAACTTTTCAGGGAAATTATACCGTGCCACTTTCTATGGAGTTGAAAAAGAAACCGGTAAAATAAACTTTGATAAAATAGAAGCCATTGCCATTGCTGAAAAACCAAAATTGCTCATCTGTGGCGCTTCGTCTTATTCAAGAGATTGGGATTATAAACAGCTGAGAGTTATTGCCGATAAGGCAGGGGCCTTACTGATGGCTGATATTTCTCATCCTGCCGGATTAATTGCAAGGGGCTTGTTGAACGACCCCCTCCCCCACTGCCACATTGTTACCACTACCACTCATAAAACATTGCGTGGACCCAGGGGTGGCATGATTATGATGGGGAAGGATTTTCCGAATCCATGGGGACAAACTACTCCTAAGGGAGAAATTAAAATGATGTCAGCAATTTTGGATGGGGCCGTATTTCCAGGTACCCAGGGCGGACCATTAGAGCACATAATTGCCGCCAAGGCAATTGCTTTCGGTGAAGCTCTCGAAGACAGCTTTATGAACTATTCACTGCAGGTGATAAAAAATGCAAAAGTAATGGCCGACTGTTTTGTTAAAAAAGGATATGCCGTTATTTCCGGAGGAACAGATAACCACAGTATGCTTATTGACCTGCGTTCCAAAAACTTAACAGGTAAACTGGCAGAAACCACATTGGTTAAAGCTGATATAACCATCAACAAAAACATGGTGCCTTTCGATGACAAATCGCCTTTCGTTACCTCTGGCATACGTGTTGGAACACCGGCTATTACTACCAGGGGCATTAAAGAAAAACAGGTACCCATAATTGTTGACTTGATTGATGAAGTGCTGATGAACCACGAAAATGACAGGGTACTGAAGGAAGTAAAGAAGAAGGTGAATAAAATGATGAAGGAATTTCCGTTATTTGCATACTAATTACTGAATGAGTTAGATAGAATTTAATAAACGATAAATAAAATGAGAAAAATACTTTTTGCTTTGCTTTTTATAGGCATAAGCACATACGCACAAAACACTTTCACTTTAAAAAGTAAAGACATTGGCGGACAAACTACCATTAACCAGGTGTTCAACGGTTTTGGCTGCACAGGCGGTAACTTATCGCCACAACTGTATTGGGAAAATCCGCCCGAAGGTGTTAAAAGCTATGCAGTAACCATGTATGACCCGGATGCACCTACAGGCAGCGGATTTTGGCATTGGGTAATGTTTGATATTCCAGCTTCAACAAAAGAATTGGTTACCAATGCAGGTAACTTAGAGAAAAATTTAGCTCCGGCAGGCAGCATACAAAGCCTCGCTGATTTCGGCAAACCCGGCTATGGCGGCCCTTGTCCGCCTGAAGGACATGGTTTTCATCAATACATCATTACATTATATGCTTTAAAGACAGACAAATTAGGTTTGGATAAAAACGCCATGCCTGCAATGGTTGGATTTTACCTGTCACAAAATACAATCCAAAAAGCGTCCATTGTAATGTACTACAAACGCTAAACTTATAATAAAATAAAACGAAAGAACGTCTTTTTAAACACAACCTGGACGGCTGAGAATTACTGACCTTGCAGAAGAAGCATTCTTCTTACTATTATTGCACAACGCAAACTATAAACAGATAAACAACCCATTATTTTGACATTCAACGATTTTCATTTTGAACCCGAGTTAATAGAAGGACTTCTTTCCATGAACTTCGAAAAACCTACCCCCATACAGGAGCAGGCTATTCCCATTATTCTCAATAACCGCGATATTATTGCATGCGCGCAGACAGGCACAGGCAAAACAGCTGCTTACCTCCTGCCCCTGATCAACAAAATCATCCAATTAAAGGGTGAGTCCATCAATACACTTATCATCGTCCCTACCCGCGAATTAGCTATACAAATTGACGAAGCAATGCAGGGCTTTGCTTATTTTGCCCCCGTAAGTGCCATTGCCATTTATGGAGGAAATGATGGCACTTCCTTTGAACAGGAAAAAAGAGCACTCATACAAGGAGCTAATATCATTATCGCCACTCCCGGGCGGCTCATCTCTCACCTCAATATGGGTTATGTACAGATCAGTCAATTGCAACATTTGGTATTGGATGAAGCAGATCGGATGCTCGATATGGGTTTCAGTGACGATCTCAATAAAATTATCCGTTTTTTACCTAAGCAACGACAAACCCTGATGTTTTCAGCTACCATGCCATCAAAAATAAGGGAACTGGCACAAAAAATCCTCATTGGTCCTGAAGAGATCAACATTGCCCTTTCAAAACCTGCAGAAGGAGTGCTACAGGGAGCTTATGTGGTACACAATGCGCAGAAGATGGAATTGTTAAAGGGACTTTTGAAGGGAAAAAATTCAGAAAGCATTCTCATTTTTTCTTCTACCAAAGAAAAAGTAAAAGAGTTAGAAAAAGAATTACTGAAAGGTGGATTTAACGCAGCTGGCATTCACTCTGACCTGGAACAGGATCAGCGGAATGAAGTATTGAGAAAGTTCAAAAGCAGGAAATTGCAAGTATTGGTAGCTACGGATATCCTTTCGAGGGGAATTGACATTGACTCCATCAGCCTTGTTATCAATTATGACGTGCCTGGAGACGCCGAAGATTATATTCATCGCGTCGGAAGAACCGCAAGGGCTGAATCCACAGGTGTGGCTGTGACTTTCGTTGGGCTACAGGATCAGTATAAATTCAAAAAGATAGAAAACCTTATTGGCAATGATATCAGGAAATTACAGCTTCCGGAACTGCTTGGACCGGGACCAGAATACAATCCCGAAAAAAACGAAAAAAGACCCCCTCAACGCCACATAGGGAATCGTAAAAGAAATTTTTAATGCTTTCTTAATCAGTTAACTGGCCTGTTATAAAAATTAACTGAAATCAAATCCTCAAGTAATTTTCTTTCTTTACCATACACAGCAGTAATCCAGGCATCTTTTGTACCCTTTTTAATTACCCTTTTCCTAAAGGCTTCGGCTTCGGCCAGTGTATTGAATTCTTTCATTGTAAAACGCGTAATGCCATCAGGATAGGCTTTAACGTCAGCCGTACCAAATTCCCTGAGGTTGGAATACTTATAATTCTCCGGATGGCGGTAAGCGCCTATTTGAACTTTATACGTTAATCCTTGTACACACATTTTTCCACCCAGCCGTATCAAACTATTGTATACTGAGGTATCATTCAGATTCTTACCTGCAAAAGCCGAAAAATTCAATGTAGGATCAGGTTGGCAGGGACCAGATTCATCCAATTTACCTGAACCAGGTTGCTGCTGGACTTCTGCCAGGGGCAATTGTTGTTGAACAACAGGCTCGGGAATTACAGATGAAGCAACCGGCATGGGCTGTACTTTTGCCGGAGGTAATTGCTGTTGAACAACAGGCTCAGAAATTACGGAAGAAGCAGCCGGCATGGCAGGATGGAGGTTTTTAAATTGTTCTAACACAGACTCTCTTTTACCCTGGTAAAATGCCGTGACAAAAGATTGGGAAACAGAGGTATCTGCATCTGCAAGATTCTTTTTAAATTCTTCGGCTGCAGCAAGTGTGTTGAATGATCCAATGGTATAACGAGTATAACCATCCGGATATTTACTATTTTCTATTTTTCCAAACTTGCCTAAGTCATTGTGTTTAAACTTTGCAGTATCTCTGAAAGAACCTATCTCTAATTTATATACCAACCCCTCCATCTTTTCTGTTCCATGATCCTTGTATACCAGCTTATAAGCTGATGAGTCCTGGGGTTCCGGAGATAAATTATATCTTGACTTAACAGCTTTTTTATCGGGTGGAATACCAACACCTTTCTGGCTGTATTCCGATTTATAATATTCCTGGACAAGCGTTCTTTTTCCGTGATCATCAATAGTCACCTGGGATATTTGAGAAAATGTTGAATCTTTCTGTACCATTTTATACTTAAATATCTCGGCATCCAAAAGCGTTTTAAATGGTCCCATAGTATAAATGGTAGTACCATTTTCCTGCAGTTTACTTTCTATTTTACCAAGATTGGCAATTTTAGAAGAGTTAAAATCGGTTGTATCTTCATACCTGCCTAATTCAAAAACATAATTTACGCTATCCTGTTGAACATCACCGTATTTCTTCAAAATTGCCTGGTATATTTCATACCCAAAATTTCTATTTATGACAGGTTTATCTGTTTGTTTTAAATTTTGCAGTTGAAAAGATATTTTAGATTGTAACGTATTAGTAGACGTGTCATCCTTAATGTTATTCTTTAATTTAAAATCATTGGAATATAATTTAAAATCCTCTTTTGCCTGTACATAAGTGTCCAAAGACTTCATATCCACGTATTCCACATGAGGTTCGACACCCTCCGATTCTACCACAATTTTATATTTTTTACCAGGAGACAAAGCCAAAACATACTTTCCAGTTGAGGAGTTAGCATGATTAGATCCGATTTTTTCATTGGTTTCGGCATTGAAAACAGTAATGGTGGCATCTGTTGCTTTCTGGTTGGCCGTAGTAGCTCCGACAACCAACGCAAGTACAGGTTTATCTCCCTGGATTCCGGGGGTAACAACATATATATCCTGCTGACCATATCCACCTTTCCTGTCGGAGGAAAAATATCCCCTTTCCCCATCCGCACTTAACACATAAAATATATCATCCTTTGTTGTGTTAATAGGATAATCAAGATTAATGGGTTTAGACCATTCACCATTTTCGAGGGTAGAATACATGATATCATAACCGCCCATGCTGTTATGACCTTCCGAACTGAAAAACAAAGTGACTCCGTCAGGATGAATAAATACCGCATCTTCATTCAGGTTGGTGTTAATGTTCGGTCCCATGTTGATGGCTTCTCCCCATTCACCGTTTGGCAATTTTTTAGCCATCCATAAATCTCTTTTACCAAATCCACCCGGTCTTTCACTGGCAAAATAAAGCGTTTGTTCATCGCTTGACAAGGAACAACTTCCTTCCCAATATTTTGTATTGATAGTGGGCCCAAGTTTCTGGGGAGTTGACCAAATATCCCCCTGAAGTATACTCATATATATATCTCCCCCATCTTTGGGTGTACTTTTGTAGATAAACAATTTTTGTCCGTCGGCTGATAAAGCGATGCAAGCATCGTGACCTTTTGTATTGATATTATCCCCTATACTTTCAGGGCTTAGCCATGTATCTCCAACTTTCTGCGATATAAATATATCTTCGTAATATTCGCCATCTGCAGCAGGCCTCAGCTTTTCATCCATTAACCCGCCTTTACTCTTGG
>Ga0206880_1006_pt1 | contig 33902 bp, 24 predicted proteins | sample Alteio_BWOrgCont_6_FD_152848 | JGI IMG/M metagenome (GOLD analysis project Ga0206880, IMG submission 152848) | Enriched cells from forest soil in Barre Woods Harvard Forest LTER site, Petersham, Massachusetts, United States -... | ecosystem: Environmental > Terrestrial > Soil > Temperate forest > O... | reverse complement strand
ATTAGGAGAGGAAAATGTATTTTATGAGCCTAATCAATTTAACATCGTTATTAAAAAACCATCAGACAAACTAGTTAAAAAATATCAATTGATGACCATGCAAGGGAAATCTGTTATTTGTGTATTACATAACGTGACCTTAGAATTGATTGACCAATTTATTATAGATCTTAAGCAAGAAATACAGGAGACAGGCATATGTTAGATTATGATGAAAATGATCCTATTCGACAAGTTAAAGTGGCTGTTAGAGATCCTAATGCCCTCAAAATTTCTATTTTGAAAAAGGAACACATCGCTGGCGCTTCTGAAATTTTTACGAGATCTTTTTGTGATGGTGAACCACTCACTAAGTTCTTAGGTGTGTCATATGACGAATTTAGACCATTAGCCACAAAAGTAGCCACTAAGGCTGCAGCGGATAAATTAAGTGTTGTAGCCATCGATAAAAGTGGAAGAGTGGTTGGCTGTGTGATTGCTGAAGATACCCATGATCCGATTAAAATGTCGGAATTTGGCTTTATGAAGCCCATTTACAAGTTTTTAGAAACGCTATCGAAACCTTTTACAGAAATGCAGTTTAAACAAGGTTCTGTTATTCATATATGGGTAACTGCCGTTGCTGATGATGTAAAAGGAACAGGATTGTCTACCATGTTAAACAATGCTTGTGTGTCTCTTGCTTTGCAAAACGGTTTCTCCTATGTCTTTGCAGAATTTACAAGTGAAATTAATGAAAAACACATGAACCGATTCCCAGACAATATGAGATCGGATATGCGATTCAAGGATTTTGTTTTGAATGGTGAGAAACCCTTTTCTTCTCTGGAAGGAACTGCCTGTTCCTACATATGTTCGGCAGCCCCCTATATTTCATTGAAAGATATTGAGGATTGTCTCTTGAGGCCAAATACGATAGTCAACCTCAAGTTGAAATAAGGCCGCCAAGCATATGATAGAACACATAATTTCTAAAGGGTAACTGATGAGCATATTAAATGATAAGCAATTTTCTTTAGATGAAAGAAAAGAAATGAGAGAACAGATAAGCGTTGATTTTATCGACAACTTACACAGAGGTAGTTTAATAAGTGTTTATGTTGGCATGATAACGAGCCTTTTTTATTTGATTTATTATTATTCTCAAGTTCCTCATTATTTGCTCATCAGTTGGTTTGTTGCCCTCAATATCGGAATGGCTTCGATAATCGTCTTAAATTATTTATATAATCAATTTAAGACTATGAAAAAAATAAAACAATGGGAAGTCCTATATTCTGTTGCTATGGTTTTTTGTGCGACTGCTTGGGGGATGTCTGTTTCATTTTTTAAGACAGATGCAATGCACCCTTATTTAACGCTTTCCATTTCTTCTATGTTAGCAGCGGCTTGCACGATGAATACAATAGGATTTTTCAGATTATTTAGTGTTTGCGTGAGTTTAATTCTATTGCCATTCATCTTTTGGTGCCTCTTGCAAGAAAGCCAATCGTATCTTATTTCTGGTCTTTTTATTAGCTTATATTTAGTCTTCTTGTTTGGAATTAACTATCGCAGTTCTAGATATGCCAAGAACGCTATTCTTTTAAATATTGAAAACAAATATTTTGCACATCAAGCAAATTATGATTTACTCACAAATTTACCTAACCAACGAATGTTTATACAGTTGCTAGAATCCTGTGTGGAAAAATCAAAATTAAATCATAAATCATTTGCTGTCGTCTGCTTCGGTATTAATCGAGTGGAAACCTTTAATAGTGAATTGGGTTATCAAGGGGATTTAATTATACAGACTATCGCCAATAGTCTCAATTCTCAATTTAAAAATCAATTTGAACGGGATCCTTCTAGGAATAGGGTGTTAGCGTTACCTAGACCAGATATGTTTGGTATTATCATTGAACCCTTGTCTCCGCATGAAGTGGAAAAAGAAATACAGGCCTTATTTTCCTCATTAGAAATACCATTTCATTTTGTTAAAGAGGAAGAAAAATTAACGGCAAGTGTTGGTGTTAGTCTTTATCCACAAGATACGGATAATGCAATAACATTATTAAATAACGCTTATTCACTCATGTTTAAAGCAAAATCGGTTAAGGGAAATCACGTAGAATACTACAAACCTCAAGTTCAAGAGGATAAAAACGCTTTACCCATGGAGCTTGAAAATGACTTAAGAAATGCCATCAAAAATAATGAATTTCAAGTTTATTATCAGCCGATTATAGATTTACATAATGGGCGAGTAGGGGGAACTGAAGCATTAATTAGGTGGAAGCATCCTGAGAAGGGGTTAATATCGCCGATGGACTTTATACCTTTGGCTGAAAAAATAGGAGTTATTGTCGATATTGGAGAATGGATTTTGGAAAAATCAGCCATTCAAACGCTTGCTTGGCATAATCAGGGGTTTAGTACCTTATCTCTAAAGGTTGCCGTTAATTTATCTACTCAACAATTAAAACAAGGTAATCTTCTAGAAAGTATTGATAAGATGATGGCCAAAACAGGCTTAAAGCCTCAATATTTAGATTTGGAAATAACAGAAGCATCTCTTTTAGATGAAACGCTCTCTCCGCTCATTAAGGAAATCTCCCAAAAAGGCATCAATTTGTCAATAGATGATTTTGGTACTGGATACTCGGGACTTAGCTATTTAAAGACTTTTAATATTGATACTATTAAAATTGACAAATCTCTTATCCAGAAGGTAACTGTGAATAATGAAAGTGCAACGATTGTTTCTGCCATTCTTGCTATGGCCAAAGAATTAGGCATTAAAACATTAGCTGAGGGTGTTGAAACCGAAGAACAACTGGATTTTTTACAAAAGAGAGATTGCCAATATGTGCAAGGTTATTATTTTTGTAAGCCACTAAATGCAGATAAATTTACTCGCTTGCTAGAAAGCCATTTAGAATTTTTTGAGAACAAAAACAGCGATCTTGAAGGATTTTCTTCTTATGAAACAGTATCGTAAAGGCGCAGTCCCTAACGCTATTTTCGTTAAAAAACTATCGAAAAATATTTTGATGGGTACCATCGTTATGATAATTTCATTGGCGCTTGGTATGTATGGGTATTATTATTTTGAGGGCATGTCGATAGCCGATGCCTATGTGAATGCAGCCATGATATTATCCGGGATGGGCCCAGTATCCCCTTTACAAACCACTGCTGGTAAAATCTTTGCAGGGAGCTATGCGATTTTTAGCGGTGTTATCTTTCTTGTCGTGATTGCCGTCGTTTTTGGACCTGTCATACATAGGGTTATCCATAAATTTCATATGCAAGAGCATTAGGGCAATGATTGCCCTGCTATAAGCCATTGTAATACCGTACATTTGTCCAGTTTTTTATTCTAATAAAAGTTTGATTTCTCGATTTGAGGGGTTTTATTCATTAAAGCATAGAGGGCTTGAACAGTATCTTTAAAAGTGCTACACTAAACCATACTGATTGGGAATTCAATGCGAGAACGTTCTTACGGGTATCGTATCTATTATGCGTTTCTCCCTAACAAGAGGGTTGTTTTATTGCATGCAGGTGATAAATCAACTCAAACAAAAGATATCAAAATTTCTAGAGAGCGACTCAACAAATTATCCTGAAAATGAGAGGTGCAATATGAAACTGAAGAACTTTAAAAACTATTTACAAAAACGATTAAACCCCGATGAAATTTCGGATATCGAAAAACAGGCAGCGCTTGAGTTTGAAGCCATTAAATCTTTACAAAATGATGTCTCTCATGCAGTTGAAGAATATATGGCCAAAAAGAATATTGGTTTTAATGAATTAGTCAGGCGTTTAGACATCAGTCCATCACAACTGTCTAAAATACAAAAGGGAGAGACCAATATGACTCTAGCGAGTTTAGCACATCTCGCTGCACTATTTAATAAACGTCCCCACATTTCATTTGAAGATTGTCCAAATCATTAAAGTTTGACTCCTCCTAACCGATCCTATACCCCTAGTGATAGAAGGGGCTAGTGATAGAAGCTTGCCCTATAGATAAAAACATGGGATGATGTTCACTCAATAAATTCTCATTTAATCTATCATATCACGAGGATATACACTATGGCGGCAGAAAATCCATTATCACCCACATCTTTGAGATCTCTCCCTTCAGCAGCAAGAGGAGCTGCCGCTGCATTAGATGCAGATCTACTCGCAGCAGATGTCGCACCTTTAACAGCAAGATCATTAGAAGCGCCTGCCTCTCCAGCAGCACCTGGTGCCTCATCTGATGATGCTGATTCTGGTAGCGATGATGAATGTGATTTTTATCGTGATTATCTTCCGAATGCTTTTACATATATAGATAAATACGACCCTGAGACTGAGGAGGATTCCGAGACTACCCATATTATTTATTTAAGCTATGATTGGAGTAGCAGCTATCGTATGGAAAAGTTAATTAATACGATTAAGAGCAGCACCTATCAGTTTGAATTAATCATTTCTTGTTCTACATTACTACTATCTCCATGCAAAGAAGTTTGGGAACTTTTGATGCTAGAGAAAATTTTTAGCATTAAAATACAACTTAAAGAAATGTTCGTGTCTCTGAAAGGCGTTAGCTTGTTGTTATTAAATCAAGATGGGTACGATTTTGACGAAGATCAAGAAGGGGCTTTACTACGCGTCCATCAATACTCTGCAGATAATGATAATGATGGGCTATTTCTAGCGGCGTATAAGAAAGCACTCGATGTTTTTGAAAAAATATTTCTTCATCTTCATAAAAAAATCACTAAAATAAATATTTCTGTTTTTCTTCTGAATGAGAGCTGTAGAAACGCTATAGAAAATTTTATCTCTATAAGTAGAGTTGTTGTGAGTTTACCAAAAGATCGTATGGAAGAAATAAATATTCATATAAGAGAGTTTTCATTACATTTTTTTAATCTGCACGATGGAGATAATAATCCTATTATCCCTGATGGAGTAAGACCAATATTATCTTTAGATAAACCCTTCAATGATCTCGCTAGACTATTTTTACCTTGTGTTAACCTGCAAATATTGGAATGGAATGACTGTCGTTTAAATACAGTAGCAACGGCGTTTCGCGGGCTAGAAGAGATTTTAATTAAGCATGGAAGTTTGAAAACTTTAAAGCTTGGCGATAATGTCCAGATGACAGACCCATTATTAGAAGCAATTAAAGGGAGCAAAATAAAAGAGCTGCACATTTCTAATCCTCGTTTACCACTCAAGGCTGCGGCTGTTATTGGTTCGCATCCGTTTTTAGATATTTTAGAATTGCCGCATGTTGAGTATGAATTTGCATCCCAATTTAGAGCTGCCGCTAATAAGATGATTGAAAAAAACAGAGGTAGACACTATCTTGATTGCTTGAGAATTCAGGACTTAAGTATGAGTAATCGTGGGCTTATGTCTGATAGCAAAACACGCCAAAGCCTTAGGGGATATTTCCCTCACAGTCAGTCATTGGGATCAGAGTGTTTCGTTGAGTCATTATTTATTGCTTTATCTGTTGATCCAGCAACATGGACATATAATCCCGCAAGCATGGATGCAGTTTGTAATTTATTATATTGTGGAATTCCTAGAACAAACTTCGGACCCAGATGGGACGTTCAAGGACCAACTTTAAGGAAGCTAGAGTTAGGTACCTATTTAGGAATAGAATTATTTGGCTTTAAACCGAATCCAGAAGATGCTCGACGTTTAGCTCGAGCTATCAGGAGTAACAACGATCTTAGAATTGTCGCATTCACGGGTGTTAACAGAAAAGAGTATGATGCTGAAAATAGGTTAGAAACTAGAGATGTTGGGAGAAGAGAGTGGATCAATAATTTTATCACTGCACTTTTATATGAACAACCTAATCCATCTCCATACTTGATAAGCGTAGAATTACCGTATGTCAACTACGACATAAGAAGGGCTCGCTCCGAACCTTTTGAATTAGATAAACACCTATTCAAAAATAAAATGAGGTTTTTAATTGCATCTTTGGGTATATTCACGTTACCAGATGGTGTGGTTGATCACATTTTTTCCTTTTTATCAGCGGGTGAGGGTAGGTTTATTAATGATTTCCACAAAGTATATGCTGGGTCTAGTTATAAACCTAAAGAGCCAAATGCAACCTTTATAAAAAAAGTAACCGAAAAATATTTAAAAAATATGAGTGAAAATTTAATACTTCTTGCACCTAAATCTAAAGATGCTGATGCAAAAAAAACGCCTATTACCTTTCCTAGTTTTTTAGAACACCTAATGGGTCCCCGAATAACGGAACCAACGCCAGCTGCCAAAGAAAATACGGCATCTATTTCTGAAAGGGGGGCGATAGGTGGGGTAAAGCGAGCTGGTAGCGATCATGGACCTAAGGTTGAAAATACCGCTAAAAGGATAAGACCCTAGAAAAGGCCCACAGATGTCTCCTTTATTGAAACGAACTTTTGGGCACTGGCGAAAGAGGGGATTCGGTAGAAGCAGCCCCTTGCCCTGTAGATTAAAACATGAGATGATTTTCACTTATCATTATATTAATCTATCATATCACGAGGATATACACTATGGCGGCAGAAAACCCATTATCACCCACATCTTTGAGATCTCTCTCTTCAGCAGCAAGAGGAGCTGCCGCTGCATTAGATGCAGATCTGCTCGCAGCAGATGTCGCACCCTTAACAGCAACAGCAGGATCATTAGAAGCGCCTGCCTCTCCAGCAGCACCTGGTGCTTCATCTGATGATGCTGATTCTGGTAGCGAAGATGAATGTGGTTTTTATGATGACTGTACTTTGGATGGTTTTACACATATAGATAAATACGACCCTGAAACTGCGGAGGATTCCGGGACTACCCATTTTATTTATTTAAGCCATGATTGGAGTAACAGCTATCGTATGGGAATGTTAATTAATACGATTAAGAGCAGCACCAATCAGTTTGAATTAATCATTTCTTGTTCTACATTACTACTATCTCCATGCAAAGAAATTTGGGAACTTTTGATGCTAGAGAAAATATTTAGCATTAAAATACAACTTAAAGAAATGTTCGTGTCTCTGAAAGGCGTTAGCTTGTTGTTATTAAATCAAGATGGGTACGATTTTGACGAAGATCAAGAAGGGGAGTTACTACACGTCCATCGATACTCTGCAGATAATGATCATGATGTGCAAGTATTTCTAGCGGCGTATAAGAAAGCACTCGATGTTTTTGAAAAAATATTTCTTCATCTTCATAAGAAAATCACTAAAATAAATATTTCTGTTTTTCCTCTGAATGAGAGCTGTAGAAATGCTATAGAAAACTTTATCTCTACAAGTAGAGTTGTTGTGAGTTCGCCAAATGATCGTATGGAAGAAAGAAATATTCATATAAGAGAGTTTTCATTGCGTTTTTTTAATCTGCACGATGGACATAATAATCCTTTTATCCCTGATGGAGTAAGACCAATATTATCTTTAGATAAACCCTTCAATGATCTCTCTAGGCTTTTTTTACCTTGTGTTAACCTGCAAATGTTGGAATGGAATGACTGTCGTTTAAATACAGCAGCAACGGTGTTTCGCGGGCTAGAAGAGATTTTAATTAAGCATGGAAGTTTAAAAACTTTAAAGCTTGGCGCTAATGTCCAGATGACAGACCCATTATTAGAAGCAATTAAAGGAAGCAAAATAAAAGAGTTGCACATTTCTAATCCTCGTTTACCACTCAAAGCTGCGGCTGTTATTGGTTCACATCCGTTTTTAGATATTATAGAATTGCCGCAAGTTGAGTATGAATTTGCATCCCAATTTAGCGCTGCCGCTAATGAGATGATTGAAAAAAATAGAGGTAGACACTATCTTAATTGCTTGAGAATTCAGGACTTAAGTATGAGTAATCGTTGGCTTGGGTCTGATAGCAAAACACGCCAAAGCCTTAGGGGATATTTCCCTCACCGTCAATCATTGGGATCAGAGTATTTCGTTGAGTCATTATTTATTGCTTTATCTGTTGATCCAGCAACATGGACATATAATCCCGCAAGCATGGACGCAGTTTGTAATTTATTATATCGTGGATTTTCCAGAACAGACTTCGGACCCAGAAGGGACGTCAAAGGACCAACTTTAAGGAAGCTAGAGTTATGTACCTATTTAGGAGAAGAATTATTTGACTTTAAACCCAATCCAGAAGATGTTCGACGTTTAGCTCGAGCTATCAGGAGTAACAACGATCTTAGAATTGTCGCATTCAAAGATTGGAACAGAAAAGAGCATGATGCTAAAAATGGTTTAGAAACTAGAGATGTTGAGAGAAGAGAGTGGGTCAATAATTTTATAACTGCACTATTATATGAACGACCTAATCCATCTCCATACCTGATAAGCGTAGCCTTACCGTATGTCAGCTACGGAAGGGGTCGCCTCAACGAATGTTTTGAATTAAATAAACACCTATTCAAAAATAAAATGAGGTTTTTAATTGCATCCTTGGCTATATTTACGTTACCAGATGGTGTGGTTGATCACGTCTTTTCCTTTTTATCAGAGGGTGAGGGTAGGTTTATTCATGATTTCCACAAAGAATATACTGCCTGGCCTCATGATTATGTTCGCCCTAAAGAGCCAAATGCAACCTTTATAAAAAGAGTAACCGAAAAATATTTAAAAAATATGAGTGAAAATTTAATACTTCTTGCACCTAAATCTAAAGATGCTGATGCAAAAAAAACGCCTATTACCTTTCCTAGTTTTTTAGAACACCTAATGGGTCCCCGAATAACGGAACCAACACCAGCTGCCAAAGAAAATACGGCATCTATTTCTGAAAGGGGGGCGATAGGCGGGGTAAAGCGAGCGGGTAGCGATCCTGGATCTGCTGAACATCCTGCTAAAAGATTAAAACCTTAGAAGAATGAGGCTTTTTGCCTTAGAATACCTGGATTTTGAAATACGCGCACAGGCTGTGCGCGATTTAACTTGGGGCCAAATAGTGGTTCTATTGCACCAGGTAAAAGATAAAACTCAACGAGAATGGTATGCTAACCAGGTTATTCTAAACGGCTGGTCCAGACCCGTACTTTGTGTTCTCCGATGTGTGACTTTTGTGAAGTTAGCTACAACCTGATGAACACTGTTTACCATAGGTTCGCCTTCTACTTTCCAAGCCCGCTAATTCCCCCTTATATTCCCTTATTAATTGTGGATCAGTGAGCGATTCTAAATAGCTTTTTACTTCCGGATCACTCGCTGCAGCGTATGGCATGATATAGCTGAGATGAGGTGCCCCTGGAAACCGTTCTAGCATTTTACGACATCTAGGGCTCACGTTAGCTCCTTTTTCAATAAGATATTTAACGAGTTCAAGCGGTGCATCACATCGAACGGCACAATAAAGTACAGATTTATCTTCATTGTCAGGAAAGTCTAGTTTGGCACCTTTATCTGCTAGGAATTTAACCATTTCCCAATTCCTATGACGGATAGTTGCTAGAAAGGCAAAATCTCCCCAGTGAGTTAGTATGTTTAAATCTGCACCTCTTGCGATTAATGTCTTGGCTAAAACCGTATAATCCATTGTCAAAGCGTAGATGAGTGGAGATTTGCCTCCTATTGGAAGTTCACGTCCTCGTTTGAGTGTTTCTTTGCAATGAAAAGCCAGATTTATGTCGGCTCCTTTATTTAATAGAGCGATGACCTTTGATAATAAGGCCTCCTCCATTTTTTGTAATCCTTTAGCATTTGCACCATTCGCTAATAATTCTTCAGCCAGCCCAACGAAACGAAATTCTAAGGAGTCAGATCCATATGCATCTCGATGGCGAGCGTTAATGCGAACGATTTCCTCACAAAATGGGGTGAGATCAGTGATTTCACCTGCTTTAAACTGCCTATAGGGACGTGACAAACGATCAAGAAGATCGCCAAAGCCATATGAATACGACGACATTAATTCTTTTAGTTCCAATGAGGCGAGGTTAGGTTCTGAGACAATAGCTGTAGAAAAAAGCCGAGTTCTAGGGGGTTGGGTGACTGCAGGGTGGTGTAGTGTTGCTGTTCTTGCGAGAGGATAAGGTGTGGGGAAGGTTGCCACCACTCGTCGCGGTGCACTGAAAATAATGGGTGCTCGGCGTGCAGCGGAAGCAGCAGTGGCAGCTGTTCTTGGGACAAAGGCTCTGACAGTCGCCCCTACTATTGCTCTTAACATAGTCTTCTCCTAACAGCAATTGTTAAACTGATAAAAAGTAAATCTATCATACACCGCAAAAGAGAAACAAGCCGCGTGAAAGTACAAATTTAAAACCACAAGCTTCAATATGAATAAATTTCTTTGGGTGATAGGGCTCATTGACGATAAGGGTGATTAATATTATAATCACCCTTAATGTATAGGGCTGATTAGACCGATATAGGTCACATTCATTGTCCTTATTTTACCCTTTATAACCTTAGGCTGAGCTTCAGTGATGAAAAATCTTCCCTCCGTATTATTTGATTCTCTTCAATATATTGGTATCAGTAAGCCAATTCTAGGAAATGAAAAATGGATGCACTCGGATTATCAACAAGCAGAAACTTTTTTAAAATCGTATACAGGCAGTCGTGGTACATTTAATTCCTATCGGCGTGAAGTTGAACGCTTACTGCAATGGGCTTGGCATATTCAAAAAAAGTCTATTGTCGATATTAAACGTACGGATTTAGAAGAATATATTCAGTTTTGCCAAAACCCGCCTCAAACTTGGATTGGCGTAAATAAAGTGCCGCGTTTTATAGTAAATAATGGTCTACGGATCTCCAATCCTGAATGGCGTCCATTTGTTGTCACTATTCCTAAAGCAAATCATCGTAAAGGCGAACAGCCGGATGTAAAAGATTATGAATTATCAGGTGATACTATTAAGGAAATATTCGCAATATTAAGTAGTCTCTATAATTATTTATTACAAGAAGAGTATGCCTTTATGAATCCAGTTGCCTTATTGCGTCAAAAAAGTAAATTTATAAGAAAAAAACAAGGAATAACGAAGATTCGTCGCTTAACCGAATTGCAGTGGGAATATCTGATTAATACAGCCACTGAGATGGCAAACCAAAATTCTATACATGAAAGAACTTTATTCATTATTTCTATTTTATATGGCATGTATTTGCGTATCTCAGAGCTAGCAGCAACCGATCGCTGGACCCCCTGCATGAACCATTTTGAAAGAGATTATGAGGGAAATTGGTGGTTTACTACGGTTGGAAAGGGAAATAAAGAACGTAAAGTTGCAGTGAGCGATGCCATGTTAAATGCACTTAAACGATGGCGTCAGCATTTAAACCTACCCCCCCTCCCCTCTCTTGTGGATAAAACTGTCTTGATTCCAAAGACCAAAGGAAAAGGACCCATGAGTAGTATCAATCATATTAGAAGAATTGTTCAGGCATGTTTTGATAGGGCGATAGCACGATTAACGAACGATCATTTTACGGAAGAAGCCGAGGCTCTGACCGTTGCCACTGTCCACTGGTTAAGACACACAGGTATTTCTGATGATGTTAAACGACGTCCTAGGGAACATGTACGTGATGACGCCGGTCATACTTCTAGCATGACTACCGATAAATATGTGGATGTTGAACTGAGAGAACGACATCTTTCCGCTAAAAACAAGCCAATTTCTGGTATTGTTTAGGACTGATAAAATCAATTCATTTTAAGAACAGCTCTAAACCTCGCTTGATTTGAAATCATATGTTCATATGCTTTCGGTGCTTCTTGAAGCGGGTATGTTTCGATCATCGGACGGATCCCTGTGAGGGCACAAAACTTAAGTGCATCCTCAGAGTCTAGCGAACTGCCTGATGCCCAACCACGAATGGTGCGCTTTAAGCCAATTAATTGCATGGGGCTCACGTCTATAGAATCTGACGATGCACCCACAATAACCAACTCACCTTCAAGCCCCAGACCATTGATTAGGGGTGTTATTGCTTTACCACTGGGTGTGGTGGATAAAATAACGGTAGCACCACCCAACTTTTGAAGTTCAGCAGCCACATCATATTGCTCACGATCAATATAGATATGAGCTCCTAATTTGCGAGCTAATGTTTCTTTACTGCTTCCTTGGGATAGGGCTACTGTTTTAAAGCCCATTTTATTTGCGAATTGCAAAGCAAGATGGCCTAATCCACCGATACCCGAAATAGCTACCAAATCCCCTGGACGTGCTCTGCTATGTCGTAATGCATTAAAAGTTGTAATACCTGCGCAAAGAAGAGGTGCAGCTTCTTCAAAAGTCAATTCATCTGGGATGGCTGCAACTGCTTCCATTGGTGCAATCATATATTCACCATAACCGCCATCGTAGTGGAGCCCGGTTATTTGGTGATTAACACAGCATACGAAATCCCCCTTGCGACATGGGGTACATTGGCCACACCGTCCTCCAGCCCAGCCCACGCCCACTCGTTGACCTTTTTTCCATCGAGTGACACCCTCCCCTACTTCATCGATAATACCGGCAACTTCATGTCCAGGAACTCTAGGATAATGTAATTTTGGCCAAATCCCATCTCTAGCATAGGTATCGCTGTGACAAATGCCACAGGCTCTGACTTTAATGCGGACTTGGTTTGGGCCGGGGTTAGAAATAGCTCTTTCTACCAGTTCAAATTTGCCAGGTTGAGTCACCTGGACTACTTTCATTTTCATCATCACAATTCCCTCGTAGCTCAAAAGTTTTTTTTATCTACCTGATATTGATTTTAACACCAATTTTTAATCAAAGCCTCCTGAGCCTTAAAATTTTATAGTAGGCCCTTCCCTTCGAAAGCTATAGATACGTAAGCTTCTTGTTTAAAGCTATGGTTTGAATCGTTCCGATGTTGTCCTAGCATCAATAATATCGTGCAAAACGCCTTTCAATCCTTGAATAATCTTTCCTGCTAACGTTTTATCAGTTTTTAAAATAGAATAGTTGAATTCATCAGTCTTATCTTTATTGATAATATTTCCATGTTTGTCATTATGCAATAGCTCATACTTAGCAGGATCTAACGAATCACCCTCTCTCCCTGTCATGCTTTGATCAAACTGGATGTCTCGATGCATTGCTAGTGTAGGTACTGGCGATCTATAATCTGTAAACTTGAGTACTGTCACAGGTAGAATATCGCTAGGGCAGCCCTTTCCAACATGTGATTTCCCCATTCTTTGCACAATATCTCCTGCAACTCGTTGATGATATATCTCTAATTCAACGGGTGGGATACCTGGTTTAGGAGATTTTAAATATCTAGCGAACTCAAGTGCTTCATCAGCCGTTTGATAAGGTACCCCTGGCGCATTGAAAGTCTGTAGTCTCAGTTTTCGAATGTTTCCTAAATGATTTCTATCATCCGTTGAAATGTGCTCCCCATAAAGACCAGGCAATTCACCTTCTATTTCTCTTGCACCCTTAATTTCTGCAGCGGGCGCAGCAGGGGCTCTTGCTGCAGCAGGAGGCGCTGCTGGACTTCTTGCTGCTATAGGAGTGGCTACTGGTGAGGGAGTTCCAATATCCCGTTTATTCATTGCCATGGCTTTCATGAGTAGCGTAAAGCAATATTGGGCGTCAGCGCCTCCTAGGCTGTGACCACCGACGGATACCGTCAAATCCGGTGGAAAACCCTCTTGACGTCGTCTTTCTTGTTCTGCCCCTAAAATAGAATTTATCATCTTTAATATAACAGGTTCTTTGCCTTTGAATAAAGTGAAACCAGCACCCTCTTCCGCTAAATCTCTCTTAACACTGAGCCCTTCCGAAGGTTCTGTTCCCCTAAAGTATATTTTAACATCTCCCGTTCCCGTTCTAGGTGTTAAAACAGTGCAGACCATGCCTCTATAGTTTATCACGGGATGAACAACATACTCTTGAAGGTCCCCAGAATCGTTTAAAAGGGGAACAATATTACTCTCTCCCGATTTAAAGTTATCGTGAACAAGCTGGTGAAATACGTACTCTGCTGAAGCATATATCTGTTCAAAGTTTTTGCTTGTTCCAGGCTTTCTTTTAAATTTTTCCGCACTAATCTTCATCTCATCCGAATAGTCGAATCCAAGCGCATCTAAACTTTTTTTGGCTTGTCTCTCTTTATTTTCTTGTTCACGTTTTATATCATAGTTTGTGATAATGGGTGCGGCAGCTTTATGCTTTGGCATAGATTCCGGTGTCATCATGCCTCCCAACCATGACACTAAACCATGCTTTTCTGCTAAAGTCCTACTCAACGCCAATTCTTCTCTTAATCTTTTTAAATGGTCATCTGCACTCACCAGCTCAGCAGTGTTGATTATCAGCGGACCAAGTTTACTGCGATCAAGCGCCCGTTTACGCTCTGCTTCAGCCGCACTAAGATCATCCATTGGTTTTTGGTTCACAAAGTCAATAGGTGATGCAAATGACAAGGCCAGATCTCTTTCTGGCCGCGTGTCGTTGACCGTCATTGAATTATCTGTCAATCTTGGATCCTTGTCTTTTGAACTCAGCAAGAATTGATCTTCGCCAAAATCAGCAAGATAGTTCCCATTCACTTTCAACCGATGATTTTGAACATCAATCCCTTTTAATCTTTTTATAGAGGATAACGTTTCTGCTGCGATCCTTGGATTATTAATACCTGGCGCGTTAATTGTCACCAGTGATAAACGGTTAAATTTGACGCCCAATTGAGTGAGTGGAACGTTAGTGATTCTATGCAAGACTTGATGCACACAATACTGTGCATCCAATCCTCCCAACCCATGTCCCATGACATCTAAGCGAACGGGTACTGTTATATTTTCCCTTTTTAGAACATTCATCAGTCTGTCTGTTATCAAAGATGCCGTTTCTTCTGATGACAAGGAAGATCCAGTCTCTCCTGGCGCTCGTTTTTCTAGCACCTTATCCTTCGCAACCCTTTCTCCAAGTTTAGCAATACTTTTTTCCACTGTTTTCGGCCCATAAAACACCACTTTGACATCTTTAGATTTTGATGGTTTTCCTGGAACCTCCTCTGGGATTAAAAGTAAACATCTTTGTTCAGCCGTTTCATGTACGATATGGATTCGATGTAGTGTGACTGTACCATCTCTATTCATGACGGGTTCAAGCATGCCATTGACAAGATCCGTCCTATCCACTAACTCAAGAGTTAAATGGCTAGTGGAAGTGAAAATTCGTTCTCCACTTTTAAAAGTGGTATTGCCCTCTTTGGTTGTACGAGCAAGATCTCTTAATACTCTATATCCATTTAATATATTGTAATCTCGATCTTCAGCTAAAATTTTATCTAATTTCTCATCCCATACAAGTGCACGTAAAGCTCCTATCGCGCGTTTATAAATCGGTTGTACTTTGCTTCTATGATTGATATCATCACAGAAACGTCCTACCTGTTCATTCCAAGCTTCTCTCAGAACGTTAACAGCTGCTGATGAATGACCACTACGATCATCCAAGTTTATTCTTGCTCTAAGGCAAGCTCGTGAAAAGGGTGTATCGCCCTCCTCATCAACAAACCGTATATGATCAGGGTATCTGTCCAAAAGTAATTGAACCACTTCCTTTTTGCCTCGCATAGCAGCAGAATGCAGAGGGGTTCGTCCCCCATTATTCAGGATTTCACCAAACCTTGGGATAGGTGGGTTATCGAGTAAATATTGAGTCATTTCTAAATGACCACCCATGGCTGAATGATGTAATAGCGTGCGACCCAGTTTATCTCGTTTTATTAGAGCAGCTTGTATGGTGTCAACGGTTGTTTTAGGACTACGAATAGATCGTAAATATTTTAAAATCTCTAGAGCACCATTTCTTGCAGCATAGTGCATGGGATTAATATTTTTTTTATCTTCAGCTTCAACATTAAGATTGGCTCCATTTTTTACCAACCATTGTACTAATTCTAGATTTTTATCTTTGATAGCATAATAAATAGGTGTTAATCCATATTCATCTTTACCATTAATAAGTTTATCCTTTTCCGCCTCTTGCTTTTCTCTTGATAATTTATCCACTAATTCTTGAATAGCGTGAATAGAACCTCTATTATTCCTTGCGATAGCCAAGTTTAATGCGTTTTTGAATATTGAATCGATATTGATTAAAAAATCTACTGATTTATCGCCTAGAGCATGGATTAATCTTTCTGTCATTTCTTTGTTATTCTGAACAAGAGCATAATAAAATGGGTTTCGTCCTCTGGTATCTTCAGTCATTAACGATGATATAGCAAGATTACCATCCTTTTTAGCCCCCTCTAATAATACATTCAGATAATCGACATTACCTGATCTGGCTATAAAGTGAAGAATATTACTATTAAATCTATTTTTCACGCCAAGATATCCGGTGGTCAATTTAGCCCCGATGACGGCTCTCATGCCTGAACGAAGGGCTACGTATGCCTTTGCACGTGAAACTTCCATAAGTTCCATTAGTATTTTTACACTCAATCTATTTTGTACTGCATACATCAGAGGCGTTTTGCCATTCCCTGTCACTGCATTGCTATCAATCGCCAAACTCGGGTGTTTTAGGATCAAATCGATGCAGGCTTCATTTTTACTCCTAATAGCATAATGTAAAGGAGAGCCTGTGTTTTTAGATTTCAGGTTAACATCAATACTTCCTCTAGCTAACAGCACTTTGGCAACAGCAAGATCGCCATTATTTAGTGCAACATGCAAAAATGCATTTCCATCGGGCGTTTCTATATTATTCAGATCTGTAGAAGGATTAAGGTTGAGAAGAGCATCGATGAGAGGCGCTTTTGCTCCGTTGCGTAAGCCCCATTCAATGGGTGTCAATCCTTTATATTTTTTATTTAGATTTTCTAGGAAAAATTTTCCCTCCGGCGTTTCTGCGATTTCTGTAAAATATTTTTTTAATTGTTCCGGATTATCTTGTATGGAAAAAGCACCCTTCAAAACATGTAAAACATCTTTATGTTGCTCTTGATAAGCGCCCAAGTACTCTTCTACTGTTTTTAGATCACGACCTAAACTGTCAGAATCTTCTTTCCGCTCACTAGATAAGTCAGCGATAATCTTGTGGATATTTCTCCCTTTTGCATCCAACTCTAACGGATCCATTTTTAAGGTCTCCAGTAAATAGCGAAGAATCTCTAATGAACCCAATTGTGCTGCGTAATGAGTGGCCTTCATTCCCGGAGAGACGTCTTTGTTGTGATCTGCACCACCTGCAATTAATGCTTTCACAGCCTCCATATTTCCTGATTGAATGGCATAATATAAAGGGGTTTTTCCTTCTGCAGTCAGATTTAAACAATCCTTAACGGCTTGCGCCTGCCGCGAGGCAATAAAGTTCTCTCCCGCCATTTTCATCAATAGATTGATTAAGTCAGCATTTCCTGTTTCTGCTGCATAATGAAGTAAATTCTTTAGCCCAGACGTGTCGTTATCATTGACTGCATCATAGCTGAAATAACCACCCCACCCTAAAGGTTCTCTTGAAAGTAAGATTAAAGCCTTTATTATCCGGTTATCTACACCTAATTTGATAGCTCGGTGGATCATTGTCTCTTTAGAAATATTTTTGGCCTGAATATCAGAACTGGCAAAACGTTTAAGAATTTCTTTTCTAACGTACTCAAGCACATCTAAATCTGACATTGCCGCAGGTATTGTTCTTACTAGGCCGTCAAGATATATTTTAAGTTCCTCGTCGCTCAAATGTCTCGGTAGTTCTCCAGCCATTCTATTTCTCCAATAATTCAAATAATATTTATTTAGGTACCTATACTGTTAAAGTATAATAGAACCGAGAGGTTTTTGAGTATAGGTTAAATATGACTGTAAATAATAACAGCCATAGCTTTGGGAGCTCTATTTGCAACCAGGTATAAGTCAGTTATAATAACGGGAGTTTGCCAAGATTTTGCTTCAAATTCTACTAAACCACAGGAGAACGGTATGTTTGTTAAGTCCAAATTGCCAATAGTTTTTTTAGCGACTTGTGTTCTGTGTAGCGCTGCTCAGGCAAAAACGTTTGATGGCCCTACAACCCTTTCTTCACAAGAATTCGAGACGTTAACGATTAATGGACCTGCCGATTTAGATAGAGTTAAATCTAATACATTAACGGTCAATGGTCCTTTAAAATTTAATGAAGTTAAAATTTCAGCAAAGACGGAAGTTTCTGGGCCAAGTAAGGGGGAAGAAGGTAAATTTGGAAATGTTATGATTAATGGACCTTTTGAAGCATCGAAAGTAAAATGTGACAATTTAGTCGTTAAAGGCCCAGTCTCTCTAACCAAATTTACAATTAATGGCGATACTCATATTGAAGGGCCGTTAGAGGCGAAAAAAGGCACCTTTAATGACATAAAATCGGTTACGCCTCCCGTTCTTTTACAGGATATTGATATCAAAAATATTACTATCAAAAAACCAAGCAATGGTAAAGATGACACTCTAACGTTATCTGGTGAAACAACCGTTTCTGGCAATATAACGTTTGAATCTGGAAATGGTAAAGTCATTATGAAAGACAAAGACTCTACGATTAAAGGAAAAATTATTGGTGGTCAATTGGTAAAATAGAGATATATTAGGAGATAGCCTAATTTTTTAAGGCACCGTGTCGGGTAACCGACACGGTTTTAATACTTTTTTATAGTTTTATGGTTTTTTATAATGCAAAAAGTAAATTTAGGTAGCACGGGGCTGTTAGTCTCTCGTATGGGTCTTGGTACTGTTAAGTTTGGTCGTAATACGGATGTCAAATATCCAAGTTCCTTCGATTTACCCAGTGATCGTGAAATTATAGAATTAATGGCTTTTGCACAAGATCTTGGCATCAATCTTCTAGACACTGCCCCAGCCTATGGTATGAGCGAAACCCGAATAGGCAACTTATTAGATAACAGACAGGATTGGATCCTTGTAACAAAGGTCGGCGAGGAATATGATGGGAGGACATCCGAGTATATTTATACACCTAAACACATTCGGATGAGTGTAGAACGTAGTCTAAAACGACTTAAAACCGATTATTTAGATCTTGTCTTACTGCATTCAGATGGTAATGATGTTTATAATATCCAAGAATTTGGCGTTTTTGATACATTGCATAGCTTAAAACAAGAAGGATTACTACGCAGTATTGGTATGTCTACCAAAACGATTGAGGGAGGTATGCTAACCGTTGATCACGCTGATGTGGTGATGCTTACCCATAATCTAGCCTACACAGATGAACAACCGGTGATTGCCTATGCGCATAAACACAACAAAGGCGTATTGATTAAAAAAGGGCTAGCGAGTGGTCATATCACCCAGTTGCCAACTAATCTCGATCCAATCACCGCATCGATGCAATTCATTTTTAAAGAACCCGGTGTCTCCAGTGTGATTATTGGAACCCTCAATCAATCGCATTTAGCGCAAAATATTCAAGCACTCCAAGAATTTTAACAACCAGAACTTTTGATGCATACGCACACTTTATTTTTATAAAAATAAATAAAATCGTTATTATTCCGCTATAGGAGCCCGGGAACTTTTTTTATCGCATTGTACCTAAACAACTAAGAATTAATTGAGTAACTGCAATATGAATATGAAAGCGACACCAGATCTTCCTATATCTGATGATGACATTCGAAAACTTCTAAAGAAAATAGCTGATAAAAAAGATTTCTTTGGCGTTATGATGCAATCTCGTAGTGTATTAGTATTAGGAGAACAAGAGGCCGGCATGCCCAAAGATCGTGATATTTCTGATAGGTGGTTATCAAGTGTTCCTAAAAGTGATCCAATCAAAAAAGAACTGAAAGATTTTTCAGATGATTTAAAGCATGCCTTTAAGTTACTATCTCGATCCAGTTTCGTTAAGATAAGCAATACTGAGGAAATCATTACTCAATATAGAGTTGAAATCAGTAAAATTGAGGCAGACATAAAATCAACTGAAGAAGCAAGGATAAGAGAAAATGCAAGACGGAGGACTCAAGGAAAGCCTGAACTGGAAAAGTCGCTGAGTAACAAATATAAAGAAGAAATGTTAGAGAATTTAAAATTTAAGCTGGAAATGCTACGAAACTCTCCAGATGCACTAGCAGCCATTGATATCAATCGTGAATTAGAAAATAGATCACAATTGGAATTAGAATTTCGACGCGTTTTTAATAGGACCATTAAGGCAAACTTCAGTACAGGACAGTTTGTGTTTTCTAAAAGTGAAGAGGCATCCTTATTTGATTATTTTAAAACGCACCCCGAGATATTCAAGGTATTTCAGAATCATATTGATAATCTGAATCGCGCTCAATCTTCATTGGATGATTACCTTAGAAAAGCAACAGATTATTTTCATCCGCCTCTTTCTGAACCTGTCCCTGGCTTGCATAGAGTACTTCCTCGGTCTAGAAAACCACCTAAAGCGATGGCCGATCCCGAAGTGTTGGCTCATGCAAAAATGCTTGGAAATGATTTGAACATTTTGTATCCATCAGAGGGTATACTAGTCAGGACCCTCCCTTCCGGAATGATCATTGTAAGTGCAAAAGATGCTGAAAGTTTAAACAATATCGCTTCGAAATTAATGTCAGAAATTAGTCAAGTTCTCTATACGGGGAGAGACTTTAGAATTTACGCAAAGGATCTTCCAGTTGTGATGTCTTGTATATCTAAGATTGTTGAAAAAAACAAGGTAAAGGATGAGGTTTACAGATCATTGCCTGATAACCTGACGTTAGATGAGATCGAGAAAAGAATCAAAGATCTGCATGGGGAAATGCATCTGCTTAAAAGAAAAACGGGTAGTAAAGAGGAATTGAATAAACGACTAAAAGAGCATGGTCGTACATTGCCCAAAGATGAGGTTAAGGTGATTAGCGAAGTAATCACCTTTTGGGAAAATCTAGAGGCCATATCAGAGGCATTAGAAATCAAACGGATATCAAAAATAACGGAATTAGCTCAGTTAGAACGACTTAGAAAAGTATTCAAGATTTTGTATCCAGGATATAAATTTGAGATTAAAGAAAGTACATCACATCCTGATAAGGTGAATATTATCATTGGAGATACTGTTAGCAAAAGCAAATTTGAAGATGCTATTAATAAAATACAAGAAAATTTGAATGCTATTTTACAGACACCTGAGGCTATCCCTTTCCTCAGTAACGTAGAACATGGTATGATCCAGTTTCCTATCGTTGCATTAGAGGGCTTAACGGATGCTGTTTTATCTGAATTAAGGGACATCGTATCGGAAAAAGAAAAGCCTGTAGAACCGCCACCAAGAAGTCGTGGTTCCTCAGGACCAAGGTATTAATATCCACCCAATCCATGCGCACAGGTGAACCCGCTTCAGCATAGGACCCAACTATAGGCATCACTTACCAGCCAACGTAAATTTACCGCATGTTTCCAGTATGTCCAAGAGAAAAACGACCAGGCTGAGGCCAAACCGCTAGCCCGTGCGGACCAGCTAAAACAGGTATTCGATGAATTAATTTACCTGTCTTTGTTTCGAACACATAGACTTCGTGATCATGTCTTCCAGACAACCATAATTCGCTGCCATCGGCATTAATATTTCCCATATCTGGACTGCCACCGCCTTCAATCGGCCAATTCTGAACAACTATTTTTAATGCTGGATCAATTACAGATATACTCCCAGGCCCCTTTGGAGCACAACCATTCATTGTATGGCAACCGCGATTGGAAACGTAAAAGTACTTTCCGTCTCTGCTGGGATAAATCCCATGGGCACCTATCCCTGTTTTAATAAATCCAGTTTGTCGAAAGTCTTTAGCATCAATTAAATAAACGCCATCTCTAGACATATCTGCCACATAAAAAGTGGACCCATCCGGAGATAAACGAACATCTTGGGGCATTGCTTTTACGTTATTGATATTTTCTGATGTAAGAGATACATATCCTAAAATTTTACGCGCATTCACGTCTAGTTTTACGAGGTTACCAGATATTTCACAACTTGCTACAGCGTGTAATCCGTCTTCAGTGAAATCCATATGGTTTAAACCTGAACAATTGACCGGCACGGATTCAATTAATTGCATTGTATGAGGATCTCGAAAATCAAAACGCTTATGGAGATCATCGATCACAATCGCGAAACGACCATCCATTGTAAAATATAGATTATAAGGACGATCAACCTTAATTTCATTACCTAGCTTGCTCGTTTTTGGATCAATAGGAAGCACACTATTTCCGCCATCGATTAATACCCATAAAGTTTTAAGATCATAAGAGGGAATAACATGCTGTGGTTCTTTTCCTATTTTGATGGTCTCTAGGATACTATATGTTTTTTGATCAATGATGGTTAAAGTATTATTTAGTGAATTGGGGACATAAACTCTCGCAGGATCGGTTTGTACACCACTTGAAAACATACCCGAAGCCGCATGTGAATAAATATTGGTAGCCGCAGTTACTTTTTCAATGCAAAGAAGCATGATTGTAAACAATATTAGCAATGTTGAAACACTATTCCTCTGATTTCTTTTTTTAAATGAGCTGCATTTTCTTACGTTCATGATAACTTTACCTTTATTTAGCAATATGTTTATATTAGGTTAAAATGAGGTCAGGTCAAGTAATTATTTGTAAGTAGTTTTGGTGCCCGGGATACGACCCTTTTTTGCAGAGATCCTGGCCATAATGAACCAATGGGCTATTCGCCAAAAGTAAATGTATACATTTCCAATCCTGGCGATTGTGAAACCAATTCAAGGATCCCACCGCTGGGATGTTGCAATTCTACTAATGTATAAAGTTTATGATTCGTAACTACCAACTCTCTTTGTTTTATGTCTTTTCCAGACCCTACACTCAGTGGCTCACCATCTAGAAGAACTTTTACTTTAATAGGTCTATTATCTGCACTTCCCAATACTGCAAATACCTTCCGTGAATAGAAATGAATTTTTATTGAAGCCCCATTTTCTTTAGAAGTGATTTTTTCTGAGGATACCTGCCATTTCTCCTTTAAAGCCCAAGTATTTTCTGATAATTCCTTGGGGTAAGTATAGCTACTTGTTTGATCATTAACTATATTTTCTGGACTTCTGTACATTCTTTCTCTTTCGTAACCTAAATAGGTTTCTGGCGTCTGATGAAAGTTAATATTCTCTTTGCTAACATTTTGCACGAGACTATTAATACCCAATAAATATCTAACATTATTTTCAGTAATATCATAATCGCCCTCACCAAAATGTTCATATACCACTCTACCGTCTTTATCTATCAAATAATGCGCTGGCCAGTAATGATTATTATAATTTTGCCAGGTAGCAAATTGATTATCTAAAGCAACCGGGTACTGTATGCCGTATTGTCTTATCGCATTTTGAACATTGTTATAATCTCGCTCAAAATCAAATTCAGGACTATGTACACCGATGATGATCAAACCCTTGTCATGATATTTTTTATACCAATTAAGCAAATAAGGTAAAGTTCGAATGCAATTGATACAAGAGTATGCCCAAAAATCGATTAATATTACTTTCCCTTTCAATTGCTCTAATTGCAAAGGGTTGGAATTTATCCAAGCTTGAATGCCTGTAATGGGGGGAGCTACGTAGGGCTGTCTTAACCCTTGTTGTAAAGTAAGGCCACCTGAAGAGCCAACCTGAACAGACTGTTCTTGTGGTAATAAGTAACCTGCTCCATATATCATCCATAATACACTGCCAATAATAATGACACCTAGAAGTTTTCTAATGATAGCCCCTCTTTTTTTAAAAAAAGTTAATTTTAACATTATTCTATTTCCCATCAATGCAATAACCAGCATTGGTACAGCGGCGCCTATTCCAAAAGCCAAGATTATTAAAAAGCCACTAAGTGTTGTTTTACTAATGACAGTTTGTACTATGACAGCAGCCAAAATGGGTCCTGCACAGGGTGTCCATACTAACCCAATTATTCCCCCAAACAAAATCCCAACTGAAAATCCAGATTGGGCTTTTTCACTCGTTAAACTTAAACCAATATTTGAAAAACATTTGGTCAATCTAGAAAACATTTCGGTCAAGTAACTAGACAACATTATTATGCCAAAAACGATTAACAATATAAAAGATGCATTACGAACGATATTTAGATCTATCCCAGTATGCTGTACCAGTTCCCTTGAAAAATAGGTAAAAAGGGAAAAGGTAAACACAAATCCAATAATGATTCCAAAAGGTCGCTTTAAGTTTCCTTCTATAGAGGCTGAGAGAATAATAGGAAGTATGGGGAGTATACAGGGTGAGACAATCAAGGCCAACCCTTCTAGAAATGCTAGTCCAATATTAATGATATCATTCATCCTTGATGATCCTAATCCTTTGAACCCTAATACACATAGAATCCCCGCCAATTCGTGTCGTATCACTAGCGATGCATATATGTAGGGACATATGATCTACACGCAATATCGCTTTATAAGGCTATAGTATTCTTATGGTTCTTTGTCCACGGGTTGGCCAAATGGCTTACCTGACCCTGCAACTGCTGAAGTAGAAGGAACTGAAATCATAATAGTCTTTTCGTATAATGCTTATCACTTATCTTTCAGTGAAATGACACTCTTCAAAGCTTCAGAGGGATCCCCAAAGGGGACCTTTAACTTGGGCCCTACATATGCCTTTTTTATATTGACAAGATCGAAGTTATGTAAGAAAATCACTGAGCTAAACGATCTTGGCATTAAAATGGGACACCCCCCAATCTATAGCCATTAAACATTATAGTGAGATAAAAAATTATGCGTAATAAGATACAGATATTGATGTCGATAGTTGAAAGCTTTGAAAGAAATATAACGAAAGGAATTCCTGAATGATCTAGACCCGTTTCTCCGGACTCCTTATTTGATAAACTTAATGTTACAGATAGGAGTTTTGTATGGGTACCAAGTTCAATCGTTACGACAAAGAATTTAAAGCGCAAGCTATAAAACTTGCTTTATCCTCTTCTCAACCAATTCATAAAACCGCTAAGGAACTGGGTGTAAAAGAAACCACCCTGTATTCATGGATAAAAGCCAACCGCGATACGTATATTAAACAAGATGACGAAAAAGGGATAGACATCCACAGTGAACTGGCCAAGCTCAGGAAAGAAAATGCCCGTTTAAGGGAGGAACGGGAAATTCTAAAAAAGGCGGCAGCCTTCTTCGCGAAAGAGTCTCAATAAAATATCAATTTATTAAAAATCATCGCGAGAAATTTTCTATGAACCTTATGTTTTCTTTATTGGAGGTCTCTAAGAGCGGTTATCATGAATGGCTGCACAGAAACCCTAGTTCACGGGAAAAAGCCAATGCTGAGCTTACTGAGCAGATTAGACAGATACATACTGACAGTCGAGAGACGTATGGGGGTCGAAGGCTTTACGAAGAGCTTCGTGGGCAAGGTGTTCCGTGTAGTCAGAATCGCGTTGTTCGTCTCAAGCAAAAAGCGGGGATCATGGCGAAAACGCGGCGTCGATTTAAAATCACTACCGACTCTAAGCACAGCTACCCGATTAAAGATAATGTTCTCAACAGAGAGTTTGATGTCATAGCACCCGATACTCATTGGGCGGTCGATATCACCTACATTCCGACTTGGGAAGGCTGGTTGTATTTGGCTGTTGTCATTGATTTGTTTTCGCGTAAAGTTGTTGGTTGGGCGATGGATGGGAATATGAAAACAGGCCTTGTTAAATCAGCCTTATTGATGGCTATAAAAGGTAGAAATGTATCGGCGGGATTAATACATCATTCTGATAGAGGCAGTCAATACGCCTCTTACGAATATCAGTCTGTTTTATCAGATCATTCGATGACCTCTAGCATGAGTCGTAAGGGGAATTGTTGGGATAATGCTGTTGTTGAAAGCTTTTTCCACACTTTGAAAACAGAGCATGTTTATCATTACATTTACAAAACAAGAGAGGAAGCAATACAGAGTATTTTTGAGTATATTGTAGTTTTTTATAACAGAAAGAGACGGCACTCTACATTAGGCTACCAATCGCCTGAAATGTATGAGATGATGGCTCTTGCTGCATAGAGGAAGAAGTCCGGAATTTCGGGAATAGATCAGAACCAGTAATTCTTTCCACAATATTTGATCATTTTTCAAAGATTGCTTTAGATAAAAAATGGTATTTTAGTGTAACTGATTCGTTTAAAGAGGCCATTGCAAAAAAAGAAAACCCTCGTGTATGGTTGACCAATCGATTTAAAGAACTATACATTTTTCAGGCAAGCGATATATTTCAAGGGAAAACTATCTATCGTCATCACTGCATGAGTCTTATTTATAATTTGTTGCATGGTAGTCAAGATGACTATTTTTGTAACATAATTAATGGGTTTAATGAACGTGTTGATCGCTACCTTAAGTCCACCAATGCTACAGCTTTACCTCAAGAAAATCTAAAAACAGGGGATATTATTCTATATAGACAATCTGCAGCATGGATGCACATTTCTTTATTCGTTAAACAGGCAAATGGAAAATCATTCGTTATTTCAAAATTTGGTGAAAATCATAATGTTTTCATCCACCCTATTGATCATGTTCCTGATTGGTATGGAGAACCCGTGTGTTTTAGAATGACAACGGAACCAAATGTTGATGCCATTTCAAAACTTGAGATTCTTAAAAGAGAATTAGAGTCATGTTTACCAAAGTTATCTAATTCAGCATTCGATGTTTCAGCTGTCTTCTGGCCAGAACCTATTATACCTAGTTTTTCCAGCAGACCTCTCACCCCATTAATTGTTCTTATGAACATGGCCGATGACACCCTTTGGAAAGTAAGGAACGGTTTTAGCCTTTAGAACCCAGGATCGCTCTACAATAGAGTATGCCATTCTTTATCAGTCGCATTTGAGCCTTGAATGTGCCATATGCCTCATTATAGAAAGGTGCTATTGCAACGAATTCGTATATACTTGCATTTACTGAGAATCTATAGTAATTTAACATCATTATTAAATTCACTATTGAATCTTACATTTTATAAATTACCGATCATACCAAATCTTAGGAGAACACTATGGCAGCTACCCCCCCAGTTATTCATGATCTTGTGACTCCAGCACCACTACTTTTTATAGCTAAACCTCCTCTAGCTAAGACATCTGACAGCACTCCTTCTACTTCTGCCTTACCTAGTTCGATTGCCTCTGACCCTAGCCTAGTGCAAGATGAGAATATAGTAGAGTTAACCACAAAAATAATCTCACCCGAGGGAGAAATTGTAAAACCTATACTTACAAAAGGTGCACCTGGGGGATCAATACGATATTGGTTACAAGATGAAAAAACAAAAATAATAATGGGTGATATATTAATACAATCAAAAGAACGTGGTATATGTATTGTCGGCATGAAAAATTACGGAGAGGGTACAGATAAGCGTTTCGATCATGTAGGGGCGGCATTGATTGAACTTGCTCTTCGTTTATATAAACCTTCAATCATTACTGTTGAAGCATCTGTAGGTGTTCATGGTTTTTACTTTAAACAAGGTTTTCGGGTTTCAAATTTCGCTGATGGTAGGCCATATTTGTACGCTAAATACTGGAGAAATTGGTTACAAACCCTCTGCGAAAAATATGATGGTGGGCATATTAAAGTGCTTGAAACATATAGAAACGCCAAAGCTAGAGGGAGCATTAATTCAGATGAAATCTTAAGTTTAAAAGACGATTATTATTTAAAATTATGTAAAAGATTAGCATCTCGCAAAACCAATCTACCGCTTTCAGAAATTGAAAAACTCAATTTTTTAGACATGATGAAACTAGTTCCAGAAATGGTTGATGAAGCGCCCTTTGAAATGGTGGATGTAAATACCGTCATTGCAGAAGAATTAAGTCATACAAAACGCATTCGCCTTGACAGTAGTATGATGATGGAACTTGAAGGTATGGAACTCAGGAATGCTTTAGATAGATTTAAAATCCATCCCAAAATCGGATCAGAGAAAGAATCGACAAAAGTTGATTCAGATAGATCTCCTGAGCATATGCCCTATGCTGCGGCAGCCGCAGCGCCAGCTGCTCCGGCAACAACCCTAGGTGGTGCAGCCGCGTCTGCAGCACGAAAACCCGCCTAATTGACTCATCCCTTTCTCACCGAGAATGATTTTCAATTTGTTTAGAATGGGCTTAAGCATAGGAGGGTGTCCTGTCATTTGGTGTAAGAATCCGTGACATTACACCTTCTCTATGTGCTCATCAATATCTTTATGAGTTAAATGGCTTCAGTTTGTTCAAATTTGAATTCCAAAGCAGCAAGTTCTTTAAATGGAAGACTCTCTTTTGAAAAGTTTAAAACAAATTTACCACTACTTGAGGAGGTTACAAAGAACGAAATGAAAAATATTTTTCTTTTGAGTTTGATACTGTTTATCTTATCAAATGCTGTATATTCTGATCCTTTATTAAATAAGCCGTCTATTTTTGACCAGATTTCTCTCTATGAACAGAATAATTATTATAAAGAAAAACTACTGTCTTATAATCCGGAATTTTTAAAGAAGTGGCAAATAAAGGAACAAGAATATTCTCTAGTAGGTATTACGGGAGGAACCCATCTGGGAGTTTTATACATATTTCCTGCGTCTAAGGATCTAATTCATCGCTTAGAAATAGGACCTATTCATACCATACTCACTAAAAATGAATTACCCATCTTAAATGAAGATGAGATTTTGGTTATCAGTGCTAGTGGTGGAACAGGAGAACATCATATTTTTGGTTGCTTCATTAAAATGATGGCCGACAAACCAAAGATAATCTCTACGTTTCCGATTTCTGGTGGTAGCTTCCAAGGAGGGTTATTGCTATCACATGAAATGATTGAAAAAGGTGGGGATTTAAATTTTCAATACAGCATACTGTCGCAACAATTTTTACAGGATAAAGCGATCTTAAAAATAGGATACATTGCTCAATTTAAAAATATTTCTTTGGAAGAACAAAAGAAAATTTTAAAGGATTGTGAATTAAATACTACAGAGGAAGTATTTAATGTAATAATTGATTCGAAGCGTTTCGTCGGCCTTGAAGGTGCTAAAGGGATTAAGAAAAACCTTGATTGGGTTTTAAATTACCATAAAGAATTGAACATGACTACTTTCGTTACGCGAACTTTCAAATAAATGTGAAAGCTTGTTGACTTATGCTTTATTCAAAGTTGAATCAGACTGTTTGGAGGGAGTAATCAAAACCCCCTTATAGAGGACACAAAAAGAACATGTTCACTACCCATTGCTATAGTCGATATAATAGCGGAACATGCAGCCACTAAAGATGAAATGAGAATTGTCACCCCAGCGCCAGAATAAATTTAATTTTAGGTAAGAGAGAATATTTAGATATGAAGCTAAGTTATGAAGTGAAGCGTCAATTTCAAAGTCTTTTGCAAATGTTGATTGAAAAAAAGGCAACGGGAATATTTCTGGAAACTTTAGAATTAATTCTAGACGAAACCCAAGAAGAAGACGCTTTTAAAGGCAAAGTTGAAATTTTAGAACGACTCAAAAATAATGAAACCTTAGAAGGGCAATATGCATTAATAACCTTAGGATGGTTGAATATATTTGGAATTAGTTTTCCTGAAAATAAGGTTCTGGGAGTAGAGTATATAAAATCCGTAGCCGAAAAAAATAATGAAATTGCTCATAATTGCCTTGGGTGTTGTTATCAAGGTGGCATAGGCACCCCCAAAAATGACAGGTTAGCTTTTGAAAATTTCCAATTGGCCGCCAAACAAGGCTTAACTCTAGCGCAAACTCACCTTGCTGATTGTTATCGTTATGGTATAGGCACAGCTAAAAATGCCGTGCTTGCTTTTGAAAATTATAAACTCGCGGCTCAGCAAAATCTTGCTTCGGCTCAAAATGAACTTGGTTATTGCTATCAACATGGTATTGGTACAGCTATCAATGAAAAGCTTGCTTTTGAATACTATCGATTAGCTGCCGATCAAAGATCTTTGTTTTCCCAAAATAATCTTGGTTTTTGCTATCAGCATGGGGTCGGAACGACTAAAAATGAGAAGTTAGCCTTCAAAAATTATAAATTGGCGGCCAAACAGGGCTTAGCTGAAGCGCAACGTTCCCTTGGTGATTTCTATTTTTTCGGTATTGGTACGACTAAAGATGAAAGATTAGCATTCGAAAATTACAAGTCAGCAGCCGAACAAGGGAATGCGGAGGCACAATGTAATCTTGCAGAGTGCTATCAAGAAGGTATAGGTACAATTAAAAATGAATTTTTAGCTTTTAAATATTATGAACTAGCATCAAAGCGGGGGGAGGCGGAGGCGCACAATAGCCTTGCTCTTTGTTATAGCCGCGCCATTGGCACAAAAAGGAATGACAAGCTTGTCTTTGAATTCTCCCAATTAGCCGCCAGAAAGATGGTTGTGAACGCGCAACATAATCTTGGGCTATGCTATGATTTTGCGATGGGTGTAAAACAAAATATTGTACGTGCTGCCTTGTGTTACCAGCAAGCAATCCATTCGGGGCACCCAGATACTGATAATCGATTAGGTGAATTGAAAGAAAATAATAAACAAATTTTTATCCCAACCCTTGATGAGGTGTTTGCCTATTATAAAAATGATTCAAGCAACCCGGGCGTCAGTAATGCCATGCTGGGCTTCTGTTGCGAATTTGGAATTGGGGTTGCGGCGGATGTTAAGCTTGCGAAAAAGCATTACAACACAGCGATTCTCTATGGAGAAATTAGTGCGCTCTTTGCTTTGCTGTATTTATATAAGAGCTTTGTGGAAGATGGAAAAATTAAGGTTCAATTGCTTATTAAATTTTTTCAATCAAAAATTTCTGAGCCATCAAGCAAAGTCGTCAAAGAATCTTTAATGTGTCTGGGATATTTATATGAATATGGCGCTAGAGATTTGGAGCCTGATTTATTTATGTCACGTGCCTATTACATAAGGGCACATACTTTAGAACCTTTTGACAAAGAGCTGTTTGAGAAGGTACATAGTTTTACTCCATATATGGAATCCAAAGAAGTGTTAAAAAAGTATTTGAAACCGATCTTTGGTGGGGGTAAAAGTGGAACCTCATTGCCAGCCCCAATCGTTGAGTTAATCGCTGAGCACGCAGCGACTGAAGATAAACTAATTGAGAAACGGCCTGTAAAACCTTTGTCCTTTTCTCAGGTTCGACAACTTATGAGACCGTAAACCGTTCGGCAATTTGCTTTTTTACGTGTTCCCGTTCACTGATGGGATCGATGCGAATTGCAAGAGTGCTGGCTATTTTTTTTGAGCGCTTATGTTAGACTTTCAATAGTTTGATTGTTGCGCTAGGTCGATAGGTGTGATTATAAAAATAATCACCCATAACATCTCTCTTCGAGTGCAATTGGTCAGCAATGTGCTGACCAATTGATTAGAAAATCCCCAAACCCCTGCCTAGCGGCGCTCCGCCTTCAGCTGTCAAGGACTCGCGTTCGCTTACTCATTCAATATCATTATCGTTTAATATTTTCTCCAATCTACGACCTTCTTCATTTTCTTTTTCTAGCAGTTCTTTAAATTCATTAACTTCATTTTCAGAAAGTTTATTTCCAGGTTCGTTTAATTTTTTTCGAATCTCTTTGTATCTTTCTTGAGATTCTCTAAGTTCCTTTTCGGTTTTTTTAAGTTTATCTTTAGTCATATAAAATTTCCTATTTACAAAATGATAGAGAATTTAGTATAGCCGCCAAATTGGCCCGGTGTTTCGGTAACCTGGCTTTAAAAGATTAGGGTAATTATAATATAATCACCCTATCATAGCTCGAGTGCAATTGGTCAACGATGTTCTGACCAATTTTTTCCCAGTTTTGCATTAGGATATCCTTTTGCTTTATGGCATGAAAAGGTAAAACTCCAGTTTGGGGGCTGAGGTATCCCCAGCTTGAGAAGCTATAATTGATTGATTTTTAATAAAAAATTGCATTGCATGAAGAGTTGTGATCAAATTAGAAGCTCTAACATTCAGATATTTGAGGAAACAGCTTCATGCAATTGGATAAAGTATTACATAATGTTGTAGGAATGTCTTTAGAGAAGGCAGGAATTCGTTCAACCAAGATCGATGCTATTTTAGATATGACTAATTCATTATTCAATAAATCTCAACTAACTTTGACTAGCATTGGGCGCCACCTATTGGGCGAGGCAGATGTAAAGCATAAAATTAAACGTGTAGATAGATGGCTAGGGAACGAGGGGTTACAGAAAGAAATTCCAAATATTTATAAAGCGATATTCCAGGATTTATTAGCCAATAGAAAAAATATTGAAATTTTGGTAGATTGGTCAGGATGCTGCAATCAAACTGAATGCACGCTACGTGCATCATTAGCCTACAGTGGTCGTTCAATTACTATTTATCAGGAGGTTCACACTACCAAAGAACAACAAAAAGAATCAATTCACAGAAAATTTTTAAATAATTTAAAAAATATTATTCCAAAAGAATGCAATGTAATCATAATTACAGATCGAGGATTTGGATGTTCATGGTTTGATATGGTTATACACATGGGATGGGATTTTATAGGCAGAATACCGGGATACACTCATTATCAATTAAAAAACAGCAAAGAATGGCACCCTATAAAGAATCTTTATGATAATTGTTCGAATATAGCAGAATGTTTTGGAATAGCCCTGCTTGGAAAATCTAATTCGAAAGACTTAGAAGTAACCTTACACGGTTACAAGGAACCTGCTAAAAATAGAAAAGCAAAAAGAACACGTAACAAGCCCTTGTATGCACATTTAAACAAACAATATCGTGAAATGAATACTACACCGTGGGTATTGGCTACATCTTTAGATATTAAAGAAAATGCTAATAAAATAGTAGAGAATTATGCTGATAGGATGCAAATAGAACAAAATTTTAGAGATGATAAGAATGAGCGTTGGGGGTTTGCAATGCAATTTAGTAGAACTAAAACTCCAAAAAGACTTAACGTATTATTAATGTTAGTAGCAATTGCCTCGTATGTTCTTCTTTTAATCGGTGTAGCCAGTGAAAGCATGAATTTGCATAGGAAGTTTCAGGCAAATACTATCCGCCATCGACGTGTACTTTCTTTAATCATGCTTGGAAAACAAGTCATGATGCATTTAGGAAATCTTTTGAAATTCCAGAATATTACTGAAGCAATAGAAAAAGTTGCAAGGGGTGAAGTTACCGTGTTTGTTAACTAAAATGGGGATCCCTCAGAGTTTGGGGGGGGGTTGCGCAGCACAACTAGTCAACGATTCTCATTTTGTGAGTCTAGGGTTACCTTTAATATGAATCAACTCGCTGCTGGAGAAAGTGATTGACACCCCTCCAAACCTTAGTTATTATACAAACAACGATTCACCACGAATCTTACGTTAGTTAATAAAATAAATTTACTTTTAGAGAGGTACCCATGGCTACTCCCCAACCTTTAATGCTATCAAAGCTACCAAAGGCTTTAATGGAATCTTATATTGGCGATTTATCAGATGCGAGAAGCCTAAGCAGCCTTGCGGGTAGTTGTCGGACATATCGAGACCTTTATGAAAAGAGACGAATAGCCAAAAAATTGTTACATTATGTATTGAATAGCAGTGAGGTTAATAAAAAACTAGCATTAGAAATCATAGCCGCGTATCCTCGAGCCATTCTGACGCCAGCGACTGGGAGAGAAGTTTATCGTACCAAAGAGGGCGTCATAGCCTGTAAAAATAACAGAGGGCTTACGACTCCCTTAAAAGCGGCAGCACAATGCGGAGACATGCCATTTGTTAAAATGATGATCGCTAGAGTATCCGCTCACCAAATGCCAACCGCTATTGTCCAGCTGCAATCACTCAAAAAAGCAGGCGCTACACCCA
>Ga0206880_1004_pt1 | contig 34669 bp, 24 predicted proteins | sample Alteio_BWOrgCont_6_FD_152848 | JGI IMG/M metagenome (GOLD analysis project Ga0206880, IMG submission 152848) | Enriched cells from forest soil in Barre Woods Harvard Forest LTER site, Petersham, Massachusetts, United States -... | ecosystem: Environmental > Terrestrial > Soil > Temperate forest > O... | reverse complement strand
GGCCTCGTCCTCCGCACCAGCTTCATCAGCTTCTTGCGGCGGGATTCGATGGTGCGTTTGGGGACCTTCTGGTCGAGTTCGAAGGCTCCTGCGCCTTCTTCGTCGGAGTAGGAGAAGACTCCTAGCCAGTCGATTTTAGCGGCTTCGATGAAGGCCATGAGTTCGGCGAAGTCTTCTTCGGTTTCGCCGGGGAAGCCGACGATGAAGCTGGTGCGGAGGACGAGGCCGGGGACCGTGGCGCGGGCCTTGTCGATGATCTGGAGAAAGCGATCAGCCGAGCCGCCGCGCTTCATGCGGCGAAGGACGCTGGAGCTGGCGTGTTGCAGCGGGACATCGAGGTACTTTGCGATGGTGTCGTGGCGCGCGATGGTTTCGAGCAGGCGCGTGGTGATCTTGTTGGGGTAGGCGTAGAGGAAGCGCAACCACTTGAGGCCGGGGAGTGGGGCGAGGGCTTCTAACAGATCAGCCAGTTCTGGGCGGCGGAGTTTTGTGGCTGGGCCGGGGCTAAAGCCCAGTTCTTCTCTGCTAGCTGACAGGGGGCTAAAGCCCCCTTCTACTCCCAAAGGGGCAAACATCTGAGGTGGTAAGTCTTCGCCGTAACAGGTGGTGTCCTGGCCGATGAGAGTGATCTCTCGGACGCCTTGTGCGATGAGGGATTTGGCTTCTGCGACGATGCTGGCGATGGGGCGCGAGCGGAACTTGCCGCGCAGCTGCGGAATGATGCAGAAGCTGCAGGGGTGGTCACAGCCTTCGGCGATTTTGATGTAGGCCGAGGCGCGTGGAGTGGTGAGGATGCGCGGTGTCTCGTCGGAGTAGAGGTAGCTGGGGAGGGCGGTGGTGGCTCCGTCCCAGGCTTCGCGGGAGAAGCGGCCTTGCTGTTCGCGGGCGTCGCCTTCTGGTCTTGAGGTGATCCCGCCAGGGCTAAAGCCCGTGTCTTTCTTGTCCGAAGACAGTGGGTTAAAGCCCACTTCTCCCTCCCGGCCTTCGGCCGAAGATAGAGACTCGGCTTCGTGACGAAGCTGTGGTGAGTCCGAGTCGGGGCGGGAGTGCTGATTGACGCTGCTGGCGTGGCGTTCGAGCGTCATCCGATCGACCTGCGCTGTGGTGAGGATCGCGAAGGGCGAGTTGTTCTCGGCGGGGGTGGGGCGTTGGAGGCCCGCGGCTTCGAGGATGGCTTCTAGCTCGCCGGTGCCGACGACGGCGTCGACCTCGGGGATGTTCTTCATGATCTCGTCACGGTAGCGCTCGACGAGGCAGCCGGCGACGACGAGGCGCTGGGCGCGACCGCCATTGGCGATCTTGTGCTGCACCATCTCGAGGATGGTGTCGACGGACTCCTGCTTGGCGGAGTCGATGAAGGAACAGGTGTTGACGACGAGGATTTCGGCGTCTTCGGCGCGGGGGGTGAGCTCTGCGCCGGAGCGATGGAGCAGACCCATCATGACCTCGGAGTCGACGAGGTTCTTGGGGCAGCCGAGAGAGACGAAGCCGACTTTGGGGCGGCCCTTTTGAACTGTATCTGCGGCTGGGATTTCGAGGGTGGGGGTAAGGCTCACAGAGGTTTATTTTATCAGGTTTTATGCGGGTTTTGTGCGGTGATGGCAAAGGCAAAGGCCTTGAACGCAAAGGACGCGAAAGGGAGCGCAAAGGACGCCACGGGAGTTGTGGTGATAATGAGGGTGAGAGGTGTGGATGCTTAGGATTTGTGTTGCTGGAAGCTTGATGGGATTGATGTTGGGTGTGCCGGTGTGTGTGCTGGCACAGCAGGCAGCGAATGTGAGTGCTCCTAAGCTGGAGGTGGCGACGATCAAGCCGAGTGCTCCGGATGAGCATGCGCGTTCTGTTGGATGGGAGGGGCGGAAGTTTACGGCGCACTACTCCACGATGAGCCAGGTGATGCAGTTTGCGTATGGAGTGCAGGCGAAGCAGATTTTGGGGGCGCCGGCGTGGTTCGATGCGACGACCTACGACGTGGATGTGCAGGCGGATGTTGCGGAGCCTACGCGTGAGCAGTGGAAGGTGGTGTTGCAGCAGATGCTGAGCGAGCGGCTACAGTTGAAGGTGCATCCGGAGCAGAAGGTGATGCCTGCGTATGTGTTGACCGTCGACAAAGACGGGCCGAAGCTGAAGCCACCGATGGATGAGGAGGGGATGGAATCGTTTGGGGTGCGCATTGCGCGCGGGCCGCATGAGTTGGTGATTGTGCGATCGATTCGCGGGAGTATGGGCGAGCTGGCGTCAGAGTTGCAGCGTGTGGAGATGGACCGGCCGGTGGTGGACAAGACGGGGCTGACAGGGCGGTTCAACTTCGAGATGAGGGCGACGTCAACGAAGCCGTTTTTTGCGGGGGAGACTCCGGATACGAGTGATGATGCGCCACCGATTTTGTTTACGGCGTTGCGCGAGCAGCTTGGGTTGCGGCTGGAGCCGGCGAAGACTGAAGTCGATTGCCTGGCGGTTGACCGTGTCGAGAGGCCGTCGGAGAATTAATTACATGATGCGCTTGGGGATGGGCGGGAGCTCGATCTTTTCAGGCATGTGGCGGGTGACGACGACACCATTGGTTTCGAAGTGCGTGACGCGGTGGTTGTAGTCGTGACCCATCATGACGGCTTTTTTGAGCAGTGAGAGATGACGGCGGGTCTCCTGCTCGAAGAATTTGTTGACTGAGGCTTCGTAGTCGGCGTGGAGCAGGTAGTAGACGCTGCATTTGGGGCAGTAGATGGGTTCTTCAAGCTGGCGCGTGAAGGCACCCTGTGGCAACGGGGCGATGGGGTCGGTTCCGGATTTGATGGCGGCGATGATGTGGTGCATAAGGGCAGACAGTAGACAGTAGTGAACAGACAGTAGAAGAGAAGAGTGCGTGACTAGCCTCTTTACACTTTACTGTCTACTCACTACTGTCTGTCTTTTACCAGATGTGGACGCGTTGGTCGGGGGCGAGGTAGAGCTTGTCGGTGGGTTGGATGTTGAAGGCTTTGTACCAGGCGTCGAAGTTGCGGACGGTTTCGGCGCGGTAGTGGCCGGGGGCGTGGGGGTCGGTGAGGACCTGGCGGCGCTCGGCGGCTTCGCGGATCTTGGTGCGCCAGATCTGGCTGAAGGCGAGGTAGAACTGCTGGTCGCCGTCGAGGCCGTCGACGGGCATCGCAGGTTTTCCGTGCAGTGAGGCGTGGAAGGCGTCGTAGGAGGCAGCGAGGCCACCGAGATCGGCGATGTCCTCGCCAAGCGTCTGGCGGCCGTTGACGTGGACGCCGGGATAGGGCTCGTAGGTGTCGAACTGCGCGGCGAGCGCGCCGGTTACCTGCTTGAAGTGTGCGTAGTCGGCGTCGGTCCACCACTTGCGGACCTGGCCCTTGGAGTCGAACTCGGCGCCTTCGGAGTCGAAGGTGTGGGATATCTCGTGGCCGATGACGGAGCCGATGGCGCCGTAGTTGGAGGAGTCGGGTGCGGCGGCGTCGAAGAATGGCGGCTGCAGGATGGCAGCGGGGAAGTTGAGGCCGTTGTTCAGCGGGAGGTTGACGGCGTTGACGGTCTGCGGCTCCATGCACCACTCGTGGCGATCGACAGGCTTGCCGATGCGCGAGAGCGCGTACTGGTACTCGAAGAGGTCAGAGCTCTGGAGGTCGCCGAGGAGGTCGTCGGGCTTGATCTCGAGACGGTTGTAGCTGCGCCAGTGATCGGCGTAGCCTACGCCGACGTAGAGCGCGTCGAGCTTCTTGATAGCTTCGGCCTTGGTGGCGGGGTCCATCCAGTCGATGGCTTCGAGGCGCTTGTGGAAGGCGGCGAGGAGGTTGCTGACCATGGCCTGCGCCTTGGCGCGCGCGGCGGGTGGGAAGTATCGGTCGGCATAGAGCTGTCCGACGGCGTCGCCGAGCACGTTGTTGACGGTGGCGATGGCGCGCTGTTCGCGTGGACGCTGCTGCGGTGCGCCGGAGAGGGTGGTGCCGAAGAAGGCGAAGCGCTCGTCTGCGATGGCTTTGGGGAGGGCTGCGCCGTAGGTGTCGATGAGGTGCAGGGCGAGCCAGTCTTTCCAGGCGTCGAGAGGCTGCGAGACTACCAGGGCGGATTCGCCGGTGATGGCGGTGGGTTGCCAGACATACATCGTCTTCTGCGTGGAGAGGCCAGAGGCGCGGAAGAACTCTGCCCAGTCGAGGCCAGGGGCTTTGGTTGCAAAGTCGGATGCCTGCCAGAGATTGTTGGCCTTGTGGATGTCTTCGTTGTCGGCGAGAGCGATGTGAGCTTCGGCGATGGCGTGTTCGAGGGCGATGACCTTTGCGGCGCGGGTGTCGGGGTCGGTGAAGCCTGCGAGCTTGAAGATGGCGGCGACATGCTTTACATAGGCGTCGCGGATGGACTTCATGTGCTCGGAGTCATCGAGGTAGTAGGCGCGGTCGGGCAGTAGGACGCCCCCCTGCATGAGGTAGGGGGCGTAGTGATCGGAGTCCTGAAAACCGGGCGCGACCCAGAGGCCGAAGATGTTGCCGGTGTGAAAGTTGGTGTTGTTGAGGGCGTCGGTGTCGTTGCGGATGGACTGACCAAGGGCGCGGGCGAGCTCGCGCTGGTCCTTGATGGCGGCGATGGCGGCGAGTTGCGGCTTGAGGGAGGTCATGCCGTTGTGCTCGATGGCGGCCTCGTCCATGTAGGCGTGGTAGAGGTCCGCGATCATGCGCTGGTTGGTGCCGGTCGCGGCGTTGGCCTTGGCGGCGGCGTCGATGATGGCGGCGACTTGCTTGTCGGTTTTGTCGGCGACGATGGAGAAGCTGCCCATGGCGACGCGGTCGGGTGGGAGGACGGTGCGATTGAGCCACGCGCCGTTGGCGTAGAGGTAGAAGTCGTCGCCGGGCTTGATGGTGTGGTCGATGTCGTTGGGCTGGACGCCGGGGGTTTGGGCGATAGCGAGAGTGGCGGCGAGGGCGAGTGTGGTGATGAGGGTCGTGCGGATCATGGATGGCTCCGAGAGGCAGATGCGAGAGGCTAGATACGAGTTGTGAGGGCTAAGGAAGTTTGGCGGCGGCGGTGATGGGGTTCCAGTGGTCGCTGCCTTTGAGGAAGTTTTGGGGCTCGAAGGCGGTGGCTTCCTTGGCGGTGAGCATGTGCTCCCACGCAGGGCGCTGTTTGGGCTGCCAGCCGGGGCCGGAGTTGTTGTACTCGGCGTACCAAGCTTGCGGTGGCTCAGGGTCGCCACGCTTCCAGACGGTGTAACCGGCGAGGTTCATCTGTGCGGGGAGTTCGGTGTTCATGAAGACGACGCGGGCGTAGGGACGCCAGGGACGGCCGAGCGCGGTGACGTTGTGCGCGGCGGCGGTGGAGGCTGCGCCGGGGGCTCCGTCGGGTGGCGGTGTGGAGGCTTCGAGTGAGGTTGTGACCCTGGAGTTGGTGATGACGTAGCCGGTGGGCTGGTTGGGGTCGGTGCGCGATTGCGCGGTGAGGTAGCCGGGGCCGTTGGCGTGGAGCTCGGTGTGGTCGAAGACGGCGGCGGCGTTGCCGAAGATGAAGTCGACGCCGCCTTCGATGTAGCTGTCGAGGTAGTACTGGCGGCCGTAGTCGGCGAAGAGGGTGTCCTGATGGCCGAGGAAGCGGCAGTGCTTGAAGACGGCGTGATCGCCACGGACGGCGGCGGCGACGGCCTGGCCGGTGTTGCCAGCTGTGTTCTCAAAGGTGAGGTTGTCGGCCTCGAAGGCGTCGCCGTTGATCTCGGCGGTTTCGGTGAAGAAGGTTCCGCCGGCGGTCTTGGCGTTTAGCGCGTTGCTGATGACGACGTCCTCAGGCGATTTGCCGAGGCCGAGCAGCGTGATGTTGTTGTGGTTCTGGGTGACGATGATGCGCTCGTGGTAGACGCCGGGGACGATGGAGATGATGACGCGGTAGCCGGGGGGTGCGAAGGGGTGGTGGTCGAGCGCCTGCTGGATGGTGGTGTAGTCGGTGGTGCTGGCAGTGGAGCCGGGGCCGTGAGGATCGACCTTGACGTGGACGTCCTGTGCGAGAGCGGTGGTGGCAACGAGGGCAAGGATAGGAAGCAGACGCATGTGGAGAAGGCTATGCGTTTGGCCGCGCACAGGCAAGCACGTTGGAAGGGCTATCCTGAGGGGATGGCAGAGGAAATTGTTGAAGTGTACGAACGGCGCAAGTCGGCCGCGAATTTGGAGTTTGCAAAACAGAAGAGCCGTGGGGATGTGTATGGGCTCTTTGTGGTGGTGCTGGTGATCATGGCGGCGCGGCAGGCTTTCCTGGCGATATGGGCCCATGGGAGCGTGCGGAATGTTTTGCTGGTGGTGGTGCCGCTGCTGGCGCTGGGGATCTTTTGGCGGCTGGTTCGGGCTCGTGAGCGCAGGGCGGTGCGGCTGTCGAGTTTGTATGTGACGGCGCTGGATCGCGTGAATGAGGTGGTGACGCAGAGCGGGCATACGGGCGAGAGCCTGGTGGCGGAAGACCATCTGTATGCGTGGGACCTGGATGTGGTTGGGCCGGAGTCGTTGTTGGGGCTGCTGGCGACGACTCGGACGGCGATTGGGCAGAAGGCGCTGGCGGAGCTGTTGCTGGAGTCGACTACGGTGGAGGCTGCGCGGAAGCGGCAGATTGCGGTGAAGGAGCTGACGCCTGCGCTGGATTTGCGTGAGCAGGTGGCGCTGCTGGGAGCTTCGAAGTTTGAGGAGATTCCGGCGGAGACATATGAGAAATGGCTGGAGGTGGAGACGCTGGCGCCTGCGGTGTGGATTCGGCCACTGCTGGTGGCGGTGAATGTGGGGTGGATTGCGCTGCTGTTGCTGGGGTGGGCTCGCTATGGGGCGCTGACGGCTTATCTGCGGCCGATGGAGTCGTTGCTGCTGGCGCAGGGGATGCTTTGCCTGTGGCTGCGGCCGCGGGTTCAGGAGGAGCTGAAGGCGTCGAAGCGGCTGTTTGGGCAGACGACGATTCTGCGGCGCGGACTGCGGATTGTGCAGGAGGCTAAGTTCGAGTCGCAGAGGTTGATGGAACTACAGCTCGAATGCGCGGGGCAGGACGAGGTGCTGCGGCTGCTGGAGCGCTGGCTGATGGTGGTGGAGCATCGCGAGAAGGAGTGGTTTTCCGTGCTGACGGTGATGTTCTGTGGCGGCACACATGCACTGTTTGGGCTGCGCGGGTGGAAGAAGAAGTACACCGAACCGATGCGGCGATGGCTGGCGGCGTGGTCGGAGCTGGAGGCCCTGCTGGCGTTGGCGACGTATGCAGCTGAGCATGCGGAGAATGTGTATCCGGAGATTGTGGACCGGGCAGCGATGTTTGAGGCCGTGGGGATGGTGCATCCGCTGCTGCCGCGCGGAAAGGCTGTGGCGAATGAGGTGCGGCTGGGGGAGGCGACACAGTTTCTGCTGATCTCGGGATCGAATATGGCGGGCAAGTCAACGCTGCTGCGTACGATGGGCGTGAATACGGTGCTGGGGTTGGCAGGTGCTCCCGTTCCGGCGAAGAGGCTGCGCATCAGTGCGCTGCGGATTGGGGCGTCGTTGGCGGTGCGGGACTCGCTGGCGGAGGGGAAGTCGAAGTTTCTGGCCGAGGTGGAGCGGCTGCGCGCGGTGCTGACGATGGCGCGTGAGAACCCTTCGCAGAGTCTGTTTCTGATTGATGAGATTTTGAGCGGGACGAACTCGGCGGACCGGCGGGAGGCGGCGGGTGCGGTGTTGCGAGGGTTATTACAGGCTGGGGCGATTGGGGCGCTGTCTACGCATGATCTGGCGCTGGCGGAGTTGGCGGAGATCAAGGAGCTTCATGGCAGCAACGTGCATATGGCGAGCCCGAATGATGACGATCCGCTGGGGTTCGACTATTTGTTGAAGCCAGGGGTGAACCGCACGACCAACGCGCTGGCGATCGTGCGGCTGCTGGGGCTGATGGGTTAGAACTCCCAGCGGAGGAGGGTGGAGCCTATGGTGTAGCCGCCGCCGAAGCTGGCGAGCATGACGAGGTTGCCCTTCTTGAGGTTGCCTTCCTTGATGGCCGTGTCCATGGCCAGGGGGATGGTGGCGGCGGTGGTGTTGCCGTAGCGGTCGATGTTGATGATGACGCGTGCTAAATCCAAGCCCAATCTATCTGCCGTCGCTTCAATGATGCGGCGGTTCGCCTGGTGCGGGATGAAGCAGTCGATGTCGGCTCCGGTGATGTCGTTGCGCTTAAGGACGCATTCGGAGAGCTCGGCCATCTTGCGGACGGCGACCTTGTAGACGGAGCCGCCGTCCTGGTGGACGTAGTGCTGGCGGGCGTCGATGGTGGCGTGGGTGGCGGGATGGAGGCTGCCGCCAGCGGGCATGTTGAGTGCGGAGGCTCCGGCACCGTCGACCTCGTGGACGTAGTCGATGAGGCCGATCTCGTGGTCTTCGCAGGGTTCTAACAGAGTTGCGCCTGCGCCGTCGCCGAAGAGGATGCAGGTAGTCCGGTCGGTGTAGTCGATGATGGAACTCATGACGTCGGCGCCGATGATGAGGACCTTCTTCTGCGCGCCGGATTCGATGAGCTTGGCGCCGATCTGGAGGGCGTAGAGGTAGCCCGAGCAGGCGGCGGAGAGGTCGAATCCCCAGGCGTTGGGTGCGCCGAGCTTTGCCTGCACGATGCAGGCGGTGGCCGGGAAGAGCATGTCCGGAGTGACGGTGGCGACGATGATGGCGTCGAGCTCAGAGGCGTCGATGCCACGGTTGGCGAGGCAGACGCGGGCGGCTTCGACGGCAAGATCGCTGGTGGGGGTACCGGGTTCAACGATGTGTCGCTCGCGGATGCCGGTGCGAAGGGTGATCCACTCGTCGTTGGTCTCGACCATTTTCTCGAGGTCGGCGTTGGTGAGCAGGCGGGGCGGGACGTAGGCTCCGACGGCTGAGATCTTGGCGCGGACGGAGTTCCTGGGCTTCAACGACAGACTCAAACTTCCAACCTCCAAAGACAAAGGGCAACAGTGAGCATCTTATCGCGTTCGGACACGAGAGGGTTGCACCCCTGCGGATTGGAGCAGGGAGAAACGGTGGGGATGCTCTTATTTTTCAAGGGAATGGCGGCAGACAAGCGCCGCGGAGAAGAAGAGGAGAGAAGTGTACCGGGTTTCCCTACTGCGCCCATATCGACCCGTTACCGTTGCTTCCTTCCGGACCTGGCGGGGTTGGCGGGAATACGTCGCGTAGGACCCGGCACGAGAACCAGTTTACCAGAGGGCGGCGGGTGCCGTTGTGTGGAACCCAATCGTCGTCAAAAGGATAGAGGTCTTTCTTGTGCCTGGTGTTGCGTTGAAGTTTAGACACCCTTGCCGAGAGTGTACCCAGGGCTTCGCCCTGGGCTGGGATGTGGCCCTTTGGCCCTAAACAGCCTTAGGCGGACACGGGGGAGTCGGAGGGTTTGTGCTTGAGATCGCGGGAGGTCTGGACTAGCTTCCAGATGGCGATGGCGGTGAAGAGGACGATGGAGATCCAGACGACGGTGAGGAAGGTGGTGCCCCACTTGGCGGAGAACTGGTTCCAGATGTGAATGACGTGGCGGCCGTAGTGGACGCCGATCCAGGCGGCGATGCAGTGGCGGAGGAAACGGCTGATGGTGAAGGCCGTCATGAAGGTCTTGCGCGACATGTGGACCGCGCCCGCGACGAGGACAAAGGGGCTGAGCGGCATCGGTGGCGGCAGCAGCGCGGGCAGGGCAACAGCGAGGATGGCGTGTTTTTCCATCCAGGCTGAGGCGGGCTTGAGGATGCGGGCGGGGACGTGCTTCTGCAGGAAAGCCATGCCGCCGGCGCGGCCTGCGGCGTGCGAGAGGAAACCACCGATGGCGGAGCCGATGGTGGCGAGCGCGACGAGGAGAAAAAGGTTCGCTTTACTGGCGGCGTAGATGATGATGAGGATGTCGGTGACGCCGGGGATGGGGAGCGGAACGAAGGAACTATCGACAGCGGAGACGATGGGAAGGCCCGCGAGGCCGAAGCTGAAGAAGAAATGCATGAGCGGGTTGCGGGGCGCGTGCGGCGCTGCAGCCTGGGCGGCTTGGACGAAGGCGGCGAGATGGGCGATGCCGTGGCTCATGCTTGATGGGGTAGACGTGGTTTGGTGCGTGGTAGTCGCGGGGTGTTGCGTAATATTTACGCTGCTAAACTGAGAGTCTATGCGTAACTTGAGCGGGAATCAGATTCGGGAAGAGTTTTTACGGTTTTTTGAGAGCAAAGGGCACCGGCGTGTCCATTCGTCGTCGCTGGTTCCGGCCAATGACCCGACGCTGCTGTTTACCAATGCTGGGATGAACCAGTTCAAGGATGTATTCCTGGGCGCGGAGAAGCGCGAGTACTCGCGCGCGGCGTCTTCGCAGAAGTGTGTGCGGGCTGGGGGCAAGCATAACGATCTGGAGAATGTCGGGTTCACGCGGCGGCACCATACGTTCTTTGAGATGCTGGGGAACTTCAGCTTTGGTGACTACTTCAAGAAGGACGCGATTGCGTTTGCCTGGGAGCTGCTGACCTCGGACGACTGGTTTGGGATTGATAAGAGCCGGCTGTATGTGACGGTGTTCGAGGGCGATGCGAAGGTTCCGCGCGATGATGAGGCGGAGCAGCTTTGGATTGCGACGGGTGTGCCGAAGGAGCGGATCTTCGGGATGTCCGCGAAGGACAACTTCTGGCAGATGGGCGATACGGGGCCTTGTGGGCCGTGTAGCGAGATTTTTTATGATCTTGGGTTGGCCGCGAGTGAGACGGGGGAGGACAAGCCGTTTCCTGAGGATGATCAGCGGTATGTCGAGATCTGGAATTTGGTGTTCATGCAGTTCGATCGGAGCAGCGATGGTGTGCTGACTCCGCTGCCGAAGCCGAGCATTGATACGGGGATGGGGCTGGAGCGCGTGGCGGCGGTACTGCAGGGGGTTCTCTCGAACTATCAAACGGATCTCTTCACCCCGCTAACGATTCGTGCAGGTGAACTGTGCGGACTCGGAGACGCCACTTCAGAAATTCTCTCTCAAGGTAATCAGCCACTGCACTCTCCAGAAGGCTTTGTAAATCCTGAACTCATCAAGCCATACGCCCAAAGCGCTAGCTTGCGTATCATCGCTGACCATGCAAGAGCGGCCACATTTCTCATTTCGGATGGTGTCCACCCTGTAAACGAAGGGCGCGGCTATGTTTTAAGAAAAATTCTTCGCCGTGGAATCCGACACGGTCGTCAGCTGGGTCAAGAGCAACCGTTCATGTTTCAGATGGTGTTTGCTGTTCGGGACGAAATGAGTGCCGCATATCCAGAGCTTGTTGAAACATCCGAGCGCGTTAGCAAAGTTGTTCTCGCGGAAGAGCAGCAATTTTCGAGAGTAATTGCTCAGGGCACGCTGCGCCTCGATGAACAAATAATGCGTGAGCGAGACGCTGTTCTACAGCCTCTAATTGAGAAATATGCACTGCTGATTGGGAACGATGTGGCTAAGGCTGAGCTAGATGATTTGAATAGTCATCTAACCGTCGCCAAGTTCTCTAAGCCCGATGTCACTATTATTCACTCTCTGCTCGCGAAAAACTTTGGCGAAGAAAAGGCTGCAGACTTCTTTGCGGAATACAGAGCAGCTCGTGAAATAAAACCGACTTTATCTGGAGATGCTGCTTTTCATATCTACGAAACATACGGGCTTCCTCTCGATTACATGGTCGATGTTGCGACTGATGCTGGACTAGCCTTTGATCACAAGGGTTTCGAAGCTGCGAAGGAAGAGGAGCAGCAGCGGGCTCGGGCTAGTTGGAAGGGTGGGTCGCAGAAGTCGGCGGCGCCGGTGTATCGTGAGCTGCCGAAGACGGAGTTTGAGGGGTATCAAGCTCTGCGGGTCGATGGCGCGAAGGTGATTGCGCTGGTGAAGGACGGCGTCGGTGTGCAGATGCTGAAGGTTGGTGAGGCAGGCGAGGTGGTGTTGGATGCTACGAGCTTCTATGCGGACTCGGGTGGACAGGTGGGCGATGTTGGCTGGCTGTTGGCGAGCGATCATCACACCGTTGTGGCCGAGGTAGTCGGGTGCAAGAAGCCGGTGCAGGGGGTGTTTGCGCATCAGGTGATTGCGAAGCAGACGATTGGTGTGGGCGATACGGTGGACACGCAGGTGAATGGCGAGGTTCGTGCGGCGGTGATGCGGAACCATACGGGAACGCATCTGCTTCATGCGGCGCTGCGGCAGGTGCTGGGGACGCATGTGAAGCAGGCGGGGTCGTTGAATGATCCGAATAAGTTGCGGTTTGATTTCTCGCACTTTGCTGGCGTCGCTGATGAGGAGCTGGCGGAGGTGGAGAGCATTGTGAATGCTCAGGTGTTGAAGAACACGCCAGTGCAGACGATGGTGGATGTGCCGATCGATGTGGCGGTACATGAGCTGGGGGCGATGGCGCTGTTCGGCGAGAAGTATGGCGAGCGCGTGCGCGTGGTGAAGATTGGGGACTTCTCGACGGAGCTTTGCGGTGGAACGCATATTGCCGCGACGGGTGAGATTGGTCTGCTGAAGCTGGTGGGTGAGGGCGCGGTGGCGAGTGGCGTGCGGCGCGTGGAGGCGGTGAGCGGGCTGGGTGCTCTCGATCTGTTCCGCAGAGATGCGGATGTGGCGAAGGTGGCTGGGCAGTTTGTAGGCGGCGGCGATGTGTCGGCCGATGGGCTGAAGGCGCGGGTGTCGCAGCAGGAAGAGGAGATGAAGAAGCTGCGGCGCGAGCTGGAGTCCTTGAAGATGAAGAGCGCCAGCGCGGCGACTGCGGATGCGGCGGGTAGTGCTGTTGAGGTGAAGGGTGTGAAGGTGCTGGCGCAGCGGGTGGACGCTTTGGATAAGAGCCAGATGCGGAACCTTGTGGATGAGCTGCGCGGCAAGCTGGGCAGTGGTGTTGTGGTGCTGGGTGCGGCGAATGATGGCAAGGTGTCGCTGATTGTTGGCGTCACCAAGGATCTGACAGGCAAGGTGCAGGCCGGGAAGATTGTTGGCGCGATTGCGGCGAAGGTCGGCGGCAAGGGCGGTGGACGGCCTGATCTGGCTGAGGCCGGTGGCAGCGATGCAGGTGCTCTGGATGGTGCGCTTGCGACGGCTAAGGATGTTGTGGGTGAGATGCTGGGTTGAGCATCCTGCTAACCCATGTCTCAGAAGCGAGACATGGGGCACCCGGCAGTATTCATCCCACTCATGACGATAAAGCCGTCATGAATGGGGCACCCGGACAGTGTTGGCGAGTGGATTTGGGTTAGAAAGGTTCTGGAGGTATGGGCGGGGTTGAGTGTTTCGGGGTCCTTCGACTTCGCTGCGCTCCGCTCAGGATGACGGGCTTTGTTGTGAACTTCTACTTCGGTAATGCGGAGAGAGGCAGAGGCTGCGATAGGATTGCCGCGAATGGGTATGGTGGATACGGAGACGCGGCGGGTGCTGATCTACAGGCTGGGCAGCCTGGGGGACATGGTGGTCGCGCTGCCGAGTCTGCATCTGATCGCGAAGGCGTTCCCGAATGCGGAGCGGCGGATGCTGACGAACCTGCCGGTGCATTCGAAGGCGGCGCCAGCGTCGGCGGTGCTGACTGGGACGGGGCTGGTGGATGAGTACTTCGGGTATCCGGTGGGGACGCGTAGCGCTTGGGAGCTGACGAAGCTGACGTGGGCGATTCGGCGATGGAAGCCGGAGGTTGCCGTGTACCTTGCGAGCGCGCGGGGTGTGGCGATTGCTGAACGCGACGAGGAGTTTCTGCGCAAGTGCGGGGTGAAGCGGTTCATTGGTATGCCCATGAGCGCGGCGCTGCAAGGGAACTTTTACGGCGCGGATACAGGTGAGGCCTGCAAGGGTAACTGGGAGCCTGAGGCTGAGCGGCTGGGGCGGTGTGTGGTGGAACTGGGCGATGCTCGGGCGGACAAGATGCAGAGTTGGGACCTGCATTTGACCGACAAGGAGCGCGCGGAGGCCGTGCGTCAGATTGGTGTGCAGGCGCTGGAGCGGCGGCCGATGGCGGTGAGCGTTGGCACGAAGGTTCAGGCCAAGGACTGGGGCGTGGAGAACTGGCGGGTGCTGCTGGGGAGACTTGCGGATGCGTATCCGCGGCGGACGCTGCTGCTGGTGGGTGCGCCGGAGGAGAGTGCCGCGAGTGAGTTTGCGGCGACGGCGTGGCGCGGCAATGGTGGTGGGCAGGTCGTGAATCTTTGCGGACGGTTGAATCCGCGGCAGAGTGCGGCGGCGCTGGAGAAGGCGCAGATCTTTATTGGGCATGACAGTGGGCCGATGCATCTGGCGGCGGTGGTGGGTACTCCTTGCGTGGCGCTGTTTGCGGCAAGGAATATTCCGCGGCAGTGGTTTCCCGTCGGTAAGGGGCACAAGGTGATCTATCACGATGTGGAGTGCGCGGGCTGCGGGCTGGAGACGTGCATCGACGAGGGGAAGCGGTGTTTGCTGTCGATTGAGGTGGACGAGGTGATGGACTCGGTGCGCGAGATGCTGGAGCGAGTGGCGCCGCAGCATTGAGGCAGGCAGTAGGGAGTAGAGCATCGCGTTGGTGGGTGAGATGATGGTGGGTGGAGAGTGCAAGTATGCTGAAGGATACACATGCGGTCCTTGGGTTACTGGAGGACGGCTTCAGCCGGCTGAAGGTGCTGGTGGTGGGCGACCTGATGCTGGACCGGTACATTCTGGGTGATGTGGATCGCGTGTCGCCAGAGGCTCCGGTGCCGGTGTTGCGGCATGCGCAACGATACGAGCGTGCTGGTGGAGCGGCGAATGTCGCGATGAACCTTGCCGGGTTGGGCTGCGAGGCGCTGCTGGCGGGTTTTTGGGGCGATGATGCGGAGCAACGCGAGCTGGTGGGGATTCTTGAAGCGACAAAGGTGGATACGAGCGGTGTGGTGACGACGGGGCTACCAACGATCTCCAAGACGCGGATTGTGGGACGGCGGCAACAGCTGCTGCGGTTGGATATCGAGAGCAAGGAGAAGCCGAACCAAGCGGATGCGGAGCGGTTGCGCGAGCGTGTGGAACTGCTGGTGGAGAAGGTGCATGCGGTGGTGCTGTCAGATTATGCGAAGGGAGCGCTGACGCGGGAGCTGTGTGCGGCGGTGATTCATAAAGCTCGTGAGCTGCGTGTGCCGGTGCTGGTGGACCCGAAGACGGCGGATTTGAGCAAGTATTCCGGTGCAACGGTGGTGTGCCCGAACCTGGTGGAGCTTTCGCTGGCGACGGGTGTGGAGGTGCACCGGGTAGACGCGCTGATGGTTGCTGGTGAGGCGCAGCGGCGGGAACATGAGTTTGCATACCTTGCGGTGACGATGAGTGAGAAGGGCATTCGGATGTTGTCGAAGGATGGCGTGTATAACTCGCCGGCACGGGCGCGCGAGGTGTTCGACGTTTCAGGAGCGGGCGATACGGTGATTGCAACGCTGGCCGCTTCGCTGGCAGGTGGGGTGTCGATGGAGACCGCGGTGGAGTTGGCGAATCTCGCCGCGGGTGTAGTAGTGGGCAAGGCTGGAACGGTGCCGATTGCGCAGCATGAGCTGGTGGCGGAGCTGACGCCTTCGAGCGGTGTGAGGAGTCGTGAGAAGGTGCTGACGCAGGAGCATGCGGAGCGACGTGTGGCGGAGTGGAGAGCGTCGGGGGAGACGATCGTATTTACGAATGGCTGCTTCGACCTGCTGCATGTGGGGCATGTGACGCTGCTGGAGGAGTGCAGGGGGTTTGGGTCGAAGCTCGTGCTGGGGCTGAATACGGATGCGTCGGTGCAGCGGCTGAAGGGGCCGACGCGGCCGGTGGTGGGTGAGCAGGAGCGCGCGAAGGTGATGTCGGCGCTGGCGGCGGTGGACGCTGTGGTACTGTTCGACGAAGATACGCCGCTGGAGTTGATTGCGGCGCTGAAGCCGGATGTGCTGGTGAAGGGCGGCGATTACAGCGTGGAGACGGTTGTGGGCCATGAGGTGGTGCTGGCAGCGGGCGGCAGAGTGGAGATTGTGCCGACGGTGCAAGGGTTTTCGACGACGAATATTGTGAAAAAGATGGTGGAGAACGCCACAGAAAATACGGCGGACTAGAGAACGACTTCCAATGGAGGTGGTGCGATGGGCGAGGGGCAGGCGGGGATACTTTGCATCAGCAGCTATGAGAAGGGGCAGGCGTTTCTGCGGCAGGCGTCATCGTTGGGCTGCCCGGTGAGCCTGCTAACGACGGAGAAGCTTGCAGGCGCGAACTGGCCGCGCGAGTCACTGACGGCGCTGCATACGATGCCGGAGAACCTGAGCGCCGAGACTGTGCTGCCGTACATCACGCGGTTATTTCGGCATAACAACTACGGACGGATCGTCGCGCTGGACGAGTTCGATATGGAGACGGTTGCGCTGGCGCGGGACCACCTGCGGCTGCCAGGGATGGGGCAGACGGCGATGCGGTACTTTCGCGACAAGCTGGCGATGCGTGAGGGAGCGCGGTGCGGTGGAGTGGCGGTGCCGGAGTTTCACTCGGTCGCGAATCATTATGACCTTTGGCAGTTTATGGAGCGTGTACCTGGGCCGTGGCTGCTGAAGCCGCGATCGAGCGCTTCGGCGATCGGGATACAGAAGGTGACGCGACAGGACGAGGTTTGGCCGCTGCTGGAGCGGCTGGGCGATATGGCTAGTCATCATCTGCTGGAGAGCTTTGTGCCGGGTGAGGTGTATCACGTGGATGCGATTTGGTGGCGCGGCGAGTTGAAGTTTGCAGCCGCACATAAGTATGGGCGTCCGCCGATGCAGACGATGCATGAGGGTGGGGTGTTCACTACGCGAACGCTGGACCGCGAGGGCGATGAGGCGAAGGCGCTGTTTGCGATCCATGAGAAGACAGTGCGGGCGTTAGGTGCGGTGAGCGGAGCGACGCATACGGAGTTCATACGGGCGCATCATGACGGTAACTTCTACTTTCTGGAGAGCGCGGCGCGGGTGGGCGGGGCGTTTATCGCAGAGGTGGTGGAGTTCGCGAGTGGGCTGAACCTATGGGCGGAGTGGGCTCGGATTGAGGTAGCAGAGCTGCGTGGGGAGGAGTATCAGTTGCCGCCGCTCAACCGAGCGTATGCGGGCAGCGTGCTGTGCCTGGCGCGGCAGGAGCAGCCGGACCTTGGCGGCTACGATGCGCCGGAGGTCGTATACCGGATGCAAAAGCACCACCATGCGGGGCTGATTGTACGGTCGGAGTCGGCGGAACGAGTGAAGGCGTTGTTGGACGAGTACGGGGGGCGGTTTCTGGAGGAGTTCTGCGCGCGGATGGACGTGCCGGACAAGCCGACGTCGTAAAGTCAGGGGATAGTGTGTAGGGAATAGAGAAAAAAGTGGTGGTGAGCGGGCTGGGGCTCGAACCCAGGACCAACGCCTTAAAAGGGCGATGCTCTACCAACTGAGCTACCCGCTCGCTCCGACCTTAAGGTTAGCACGAAGACGCTTGTGGGAACGACGGACGCTGGCGGTGGACACTGCCCCTAGCGGGGCTTGCTTCCGTGGGGATGATGCAGGTATAACTCCGTCACAAGATACAAAGATTTCGATGAATGGAACTGTGAGGCCAGACGTCCGTATTGTGGACGCCGGTATGCAGGGTAAGGTGTCCTCACGATGAAGGCTGTAACGGGCGCGGTAGCTGGGCTGGTGGTGTTGGCTGGGGTGGGGCGGGCGTACGCGTATACGGACAAGGTGCCCGATTGGGTGCGTGCGGAGGCACAGCAGAAGCTTCCGGATCTGCCGTCGAAGACGAAGGCTGTGATCCTGCTCGATGAACGTACGTACACGGTGGCGTCGAATGGGCAGGCGACCGAACATGTTCGCTATGTGGTGAAGATCCTGCGTCCGCAGGGACGTGATGACGCGTATCCGGTGGTGTCGTTCGACAAGGACCAGAAGTTGCTCTCGATGCATGTGTGGAGTATCGATGCGGCTGGCAAAGAGTACGCGGTAAAGGATAACGAGATGCATGAGTTCAGCCCGCCGGGGGAGGGCGGCGAACTGTATGAGGATGTCAGGTTCCGGGTAGCTAACCCGCCAGGACGCGATCCGGGTGGCATTGTTGCGTATGAGTATGAGCGGCGAGAGCGGCCATATGTGGCTGAGACGAACTGGTTTTTTCAGGACGACACGCCACGAATCCACCAGAGCTTTAAGCTGATGCTTCCGGCTGGGTATACGTACTCGACGACATGGGCGAACCATGATCCGGTGAAGTCGGAAGATACGGAGGGCCGCGGGTATCGGTGGGAGATGAACAATGAGTCGGCGATCGACTTGGAGCAAGTGCCGTTGCGGCCCTCAGGTGAGTCGCTGGCGGCGCGGTTGACGATTCATTATGCAGGACCTGGGCTGGCGGAGCCACCGGAGTCGACGTGGCAGGGGATCGGATTGTGGTACGACGGGCTTGCGCATGATCGCGAGACTCCAACGCCGGAGATTAAAGCGAAGGCGCAGGAGTTGGTCGCAGGCAAGACGGACTTCTATGATCGCGCGGATGCCATTGGCGGGTTTGTGCAGAAGCAGATCCGGTACTTCGTGATCGAAATGGGCATCGGAGGGCTGCAACCGCACCCGGCAGCTGATATCTACAAGGACCGCTATGGGGACTGCAAGGACAAGGCGACGCTGCTGGCGGCGATGCTGTCCAGCGTGGGGATGCATAGCGACATTGTGCTCGTGGATACGCGACGCGGGTTCGTAAACCCCGATGCGCCGTCGATTATGGGCGATCATGCGATTGCGGCGATAGAGATTCCGGTGGGTTACGACTCCCCGAAGATGCATAGCGTGGTGACGGCGAAGACTGGCAAGCGATATCTGATCTTCGATCCGACATGGGAGGAGACTCCGTTTGGGCAGGTAGAGAACGATTTGCAGGGCAGCTACGGTGTGCTGGTGGAGGCTGCACAGAGCCAGCTGATTCAGATTCCGGTAATGGGTCCTGAACTGAATACGGTGAAGCGGACGGGGACGTTTGCTCTTAGCGCGGATGGGAGCATCAAGGGCGCGGTTGTGGATGAGCGCTTTGGCGATATCGCGGAGCGGCGGCGGCGCGAGTACCGGACGGAAGATGGCAAGAAGCAGGAGGAGTTTCTGCGCAAGCAGGCTGGCCGTGACCTAATGGCGGTGTCGCTGAGCGGGATCAAGGTCGAGAACCTGGAGGCGTTGAACAAAGACCTGACGACGCAGTACGAGGTGCAGGCGAGCCGCTATGCGACCGCAACGGGGCCGCTGCTGATGCTGCGTCCGCGGGTGCTCGGAAGCTATGAACTCGGGGTTGACCACAAGCCGCGGAAGGTGGCGATAGACCTGTACGAGACGATGCAGGGGACGGACTCTTTCGATATCGAGATGCCAGAGGGATATGTGGTGGACGAGTTGCCAGATCCGGTGAAGGAAGACTTCGGGTTTGCGACGTATGAGAGCTCGACTGTGGTGCATGGGCGGACCCTGCACTACAGCCGGACATATACGCTGCGGGCGGTGACTCTGCCGGCGAACAAGTATGCCGACGTGCAGCGGCTTGCGTCCGTGATTGGTGCAGATGAGGCCGGCCAGGTGGTTTTGAAGAAGCAGTAGCGCTGAAAGGAGCGCAAGCAAGATGGGTTACGGGACGATGAGAGTGATTGCGGCCGCAGCGTTTGCGGCGATGATGATGGGCGGTGTGACGGCGCAGGCGAGCGATACGTTTCAGAAGCCGACGGCAGAGGAGCTGTCGATGACGTCGGTGCCGGGGTATCCGGGGGCATCGGCGGTGGTGCTGTTCCGCGAACAGATTACGACGGACAATCTTCATTCGATTCAGCGCTATGAGCGCGTGAAGATCCTGACGGAAGATGGCAAGAAGTACGCCAACGTCGAACTGCGTTATGTGCGGACCGAAGGTTATAACGAGGCAGGCGGCTACAACGGCAGCGAAGAAGATGTGCAAGACATCCAGGGGCGCACGATCCACGCGGATGGAACGATCATTCCCTTCACGGGCAAGCCTTATGTAAAGACTATCGAGAAGTCGAAGGATCTGAAGTATCAAGCGAAGGTGTTCACACTGCCAGATGTGGAGGTAGGGAGCATCATCGAGTACCGCTATGCGACGCGGTACAACGACACGATTGTGGAAGAGCCGGAGTGGTACATCCAAGGTGATCTGTTTGTAAAACAGGCGCATTATGTGTGGCATCCCACAACCCATGACCTGGTGGATAACAAAGAGCGGCTAATCAACAGCATCGCGTGGTTTCCAATTTTGCCCCAGGGTGCTGAGATTAAACATACGGAGCCTGCTGGTGGTGGGCAGCTCTATGAACTGACCGTGCATGATATTCCTCCGGTGGTGGATGAGGACTATATGCCGCCGCTGAAGAGCTATAGCTATCGCGTACTGTTCAGCTTTACGGCGTTTCGGACGCGCGACGAGTTCTGGAAGGACCAGGGCAAGGAGTGGTCTAAGCGCAGCGACAGCTTTATGAAGGGCGGCAAGAGTCTGGACACAGGGACTCAGGAGACGATTGCCGGTGCGACGTCGGCTGATGAGAAGGTTCGGAAGATCTATGCAAAGATCATGACCTTCGAGAATACGGATTACACACGCGAGCGCAGCAAACATGAAGAGGGCAAGATTGCCACGGTAAGTGATATCTGGGACCGGAAGCGGGGTTCATCGTCTGAACTGACGAAACTGTTTGTGGCGATGGTGCGTTCGGCGGGGCTGAAGAGCTACCTAATGCTGGTGCCGGACCGCAGTGAAGGCGTTTTCATTCCCGAATGGATGAGTTTTAGGCAGTTCAGTGATGAGATCGCAATCGTAAACCTCGACGGCAAGGACGTGGACTTCGATCCGGGTGAGCGGTATTGCGCGTATGGACATCTTGCTTGGCAGCATACGTTCAGTTCGGGTTTGAGGCAGGTGGACGGCGGGACGGCGTTCGGAGAGACCGCGGGAGATGGGTATGCTGCGAACAAGACCAGCCGCGTTGCGAACCTGACCATGGACGAACACGGGCAGATTACCGGGAGGATCGATCTGGCGTTTGTGGGGGCTCCAGCGCTGCGGTGGCGACACACGGCGCTGACAGGTGATGAGCAGAGTTTGAGCGACAAGTTGCGCGAGATGCTGGAGGGGCGGGTGCCGCACTCGCTTGAGGTGAAGGTTGGGAAGATCGAGAATCTGTCCGACTATGAGCAGCCACTGAAGGTGTCGTTCGATGTGACGGGAACGCTGGGTACGCCGACGGGCAAGCGCCTAGTGATGCCAGTGGACTTGTTTGAATCGGGAGCGACCGCAACGTTCTCTCAGGAGAAGCGGGAGACGGCGGTGGACTTCCAGTTTCCACAGGCGGTGAACGATGCCCTGCGTGTGAACTTCAAGCAGGGTTTTGAGGTTGAAGCACTGCCGAAGGCCGACAAGTATAGCCTTGATAAGCGGGCACTATACACGGTGACGGTGGAGTCCGCGCCGACGAGCTTTACGACGCGCCGTGGCTTTGCGATGGGCGACATCATCTTTCTTCAGAAGGAATATCCGGGACTGAGGACGTTCTACTCGCAGATGCAGACGAAGGATAAGGAGAGCGTGGTGTTGAAGGCTGTTCACGTGACGGCGGAGGCAAAGGGCGGCAATTGATGAACGCCCTTATGGCGTAAGCCGGCAGACCTTCACCGTGCCGTTGTTGTAGGGGCACGGGTGTGAGGTGTGAGCGTCGGCGTGGAGGATGAGCCAGTTGACGCCGAGCGGGCGAAGGTGGGTGTCGCGCTCGGTGTCAGTTTGGCTGGAGAGCATGGCGCGGGTGGTGAGCGCGGTGCCAGACTGAACGGCAAACTGCGCAGCGAGCGATTGTTGCCAGAGTGAGGTTAGCGACGGGGTGATCGACGCTTCGCCACCGTCCTTGGAGAAGTCCGGGAGTGCACTACGCAGGGCGGTGGCGCGGAAGGTTTGCGCATCTTCGCCGGGTGTTGTGATGTAGTCGGGGTCAAGGGCGAAGAGGGCCTGTGGAGAGGTGTTGGAGCGGGCCCAGAGGAAGGCTTGAGACCAGGGGTTTGCGGGGGCCGATCCGGGGAGTTCGATGTGCTGAGAGGCAGGGAAGCTTTCGCGCTGCACAGTGAAGAGGGTGAATCCGCTGACCAAGATGACAGCGGCTGGGATGAGAGTGGTGAGCGGTCTGGAGATTGGTGAGGTTGTGAGCAGGCGGTCGGCGACGATGGCGCCGAGCAGGATCGCCATCAGCGCGTAGAGAAGCAGAAAGACGCGCAGGGGTTGAAGGCGGGCAACGAGGTAGGTGGAGCTATGCTCGTGTGCGAAGAGCAGGGCGATAACAATGGCAAGGCTGCCTGCTGTGAGGGCAGCATGGCAGAGAGCCCGAACGTTACGGGTGTTGCTCGGGTTGCGGTGCCAGCGGAGCAGGAGCAACAGCATGACGAAAGGGCCGAGGAGGCCGCAGACCTCATACCAATGCCATTGGGAGAGAAACCAGTAGTAGCGCGAGAGGGATGCGGCGATAACAGCGGGTGGGTCCGACGAAGCGAGCGCATGGATGCCTGCGGCAGTTGCGATAGAGAGTGCTGCGAAGACGGCGACGAAACGCTGCGGGGGCGGATGACGTAGCAGGCGGAGCAGCACAACGATCGTTAGCGCACAGAAGGCCATTAGAGGATGCAAAAGGGCGGCGAGAACGAGGCAGAGCGCGCAGAGCCAGGCGGGACGAGGAAGGGTGAGACGCGAAGGTTGCCAGTCGTCCAGTGCAAACGCGATTGCGAGCAGTGACAGCGGTGTGGTGAAGCTACGCGCGGTTAGGTAGGGATCGATCAGCAGGAGTGACGTGCCAGCGACGGGGAGCGTGGACCAGGTGCCGAGCAGAGCCACTCCGGCCAGTTGCGCAGCGGGGCTTGTGGTGCAGCGGCGCACGAGTTGGAGGCCTGCGAAGAGCAGAAGCCACAGACTGAAGATATAAACGCAGAGGAGCGTCCAGGCGAGCGGTATGTGGGTGAGGCGAACTACCGAAGCGATTGCCGGAGCGAAGATGGAGTAGCGCAAGTGCGCGGTGACGAAGGCCGTGTCGTGCGGGAAGAGCGTGGGGTTGAGGCGGTACTCCACGCCCGCGACATAGAGGCCGCCGTCTTCTGCGAGTGGGTGATAGCCGTCGACGAAGAGAGTAGCAAGGGTTAGCAGCGGCAGGAGGACGCGCCAAGACAAGGGTCGCGTGGAGAAGAGTGGCCGATAGCCAACCGACGTGGCGGTGGGGCCGAGGACTGTGGTTGTGGTCGCCGCCATTGCTACTAGAGTAGACGTAGATTTCCTTCTGTAGGATGACGGTTGTGGAAGGGTTTGTGGCGGCAATAACGATCGCTCCTGGACGGTACAATGGCAGAGAGTGAATGACTTGCAACCGATTGAGAGTTTGCGCCGGACAAGTGCGGCGCGCGCCGTTTCCGCAGGGAGAGCCGCGTGACCCGAGAAAGCCGTATCGGCCTGTTGAAGATGTTGCCCGGGCTGGCGATCAGCGCCTTCTTCATCTGGTGGACGTATATCCGTGTGGGGTCGAATGGCAAGCGCGGATTTGACCTGCAGGTGTTTCGCGGACTACACGTGGTCTCGCTGGGTTGGCTCGTGGGTGTGGTGGCCTTCGGCGTTGTGGGCTATACGCTGCGCAGCTACCGATCATGGGCGATGCTGCGGCACACGGGAGCCCGGTTCGGGGTGTGTGCGCGTGTGCTGATGACGTCGCTGGCGGCGAACAATGTTCTGCCGCTGCGGATCGGGGACGTGATGCGTATCTTCACCTATGCGGGCGATGTAAATGCGACGCCTTCGATGGTGCTGAGCACGGTGATCCTGGAGAAGCTGCTGGATGTGTTTACGTTGGCGGTGTTGTTTGCCGGGACGATGCACTTCGGGAGCGTCTCGGAGCACATTCGTACGGTGGCCGAAGTAGGCATCGGCGTTTCAACGGCAGGATTGCTGGTGATGGTGTTCGGCGCCCGTACGCTGGAGACGCCGTTGCAGAGGTTCTTTGCGAAGACAGAGAGCGCGCTGCTGAAGAAGATTGAACGCTGGCTGATGTTGGCGCTGGATTGCGTGCGACAGATTGGCGTAGCGGGTTCGCTGATGCTGGTGGTGTACAGCTTTGCGGCGTGGTTCTGCGAGTGCATGATGTATGTCTCGATTGCAAAGGCTATCGGGCTAAGAAACGATGCGGTAGGGCCGTGGCAGGCGGCGGCGGAGGCGAACCTTTCGTTTTTGATCCCGAGCTCGCCGGGTGGCATTGGGCCGTTTGAGCTGGCATGCAAAGACGCGATGATGCGGCATGGTGCAGGCGCCGCCGAGAGCGCGATCTATGGACTGCTGGTGCACCTGTGGTTGCTGGTGGTGATTACGGCTGTGGGCGGAACGATGTTTCTGGCACACCGGTTGAAGCGTACGGGGCGTGAGCCGTTGCTGGAAGAGATCAACGAGTTGCCGGCCCAGCTGCCTTAGCGACAGAGTGAGAGATTAGAGGGTAGAGAACGATATGTATCGGATATTGCAACAGCAGGTGCAGGCGCGGATTGAAGCGCTGGTGAAGGAGCGTTACGAGGTGGAGTTGAAAAGCCTCGTGGTCGAGCTGCCACCGAAGATCGAGTACGGTGAGATGGCGTTGCCGGTGGCGTTCGAGCTGGCAAAGCGATTGAAGAAGGCTCCGCGCGCGATCGCTCAGGAGCTGCAGCCGCTGCTGGCGGAGATTGACGGCGTTGCTTCGGTGGAGATTGCCGGTGCGGGCTATCTGAACGTGAAGCTGGACCGCGGAGCGACGGCGAAGCGCATGGCAGCCGATGAGCATGCAGTTGTTGGCGGCGACGGTTTTCGGTTGGTGGAGCATACGAGCATCAATCCGAACAAGGCCGCGCATGTGGGGCATCTGCGGAATGCGGTGCTGGGCGACAGCTTTGCGCGGATGCTGCGCAGGGACGAGTACAAGCCCGGGTTTGAGACTGGCGTGCAGAACTACATCGACAACACAGGTGTGCAGGTTGCGGACATTGTGGTGGCGGTGACGGTGTTGGAGGGCAAGACGCTCGACGGTGTGCGTGAGTGGCTGACCGAGTTGATGGAAACCAACACGCGGTTGGATTATGCGTGCTGGGACCTTTATGCGAAGGTGTCGCAGTGGTACGAGGCGGAGCCTGCGGAAGCCGCGGCTCGGAAGAAGATACGGTTGGACACGCTGCACGCGATTGAGGCTGGTGGCAACGATACGGCTGAGATTGCCGAGTTGATCGCGACCGGTGTGTTGCGCAGGCACCTGGAGACGATGGAGCGGCTTGGAATCGAGTACGACTTTCTGCCGCGAGAGAGCGAGATTCTGCACCTGCACTTCTGGGAGACAGCTCGCCAGCTGATGGTGGACAAAGGCGTTCTGTACCTGGAGACCGAGGGCAAGAACAAAGGCTGCTGGGTGATGCGGCGTGCGATTGCCGCGGCTGCCGGTGTTGAGGTTGCTGAAGGTGGGCCTGATGAGGATGCGAAGATCATCGTCAGGTCGAACGGCACTGTTACCTACGTTGGCAAAGACATTGCGTATCACCTTTGGAAGTACGGCTTGCTGGGTAAGGATTTCGGCTATGCGAAGTTCTGCGAGTATGCGACGCATACCTGTTGGATCTCGACGGTGGATGGCGAGACTCCGCATCCTAGTTTTGGCCATGCGGATGCGATCTACAACGTGATCGACTCGCGGCAGGATGACCCGCAGATGCAGGTGAAGGAGGCGCTGCGTTCTCTCGGTTATGTTGCGGAGAGCGAGCGGTACACGCACCTGAACTATGCGTTTGTCGGGCTGACGGCGCGGACTGCGGAAGACCTTGGTTACACGCTCAGCGATGAAGACCGGGCGAAGAATTTCATCGAGGTGAGCGGGCGCAAGGGCTTCGGCGTGAAGGCCGATGACCTGATCGACCGCATGATTGCTGCTGCGAAGGCTGAGGTCGATTCGCGACATCCGGAGCTCGATGAGGCGGAGCGTGCGGAGATTGCCGAGGCGATTGGTGTCGGCGCGCTGCGGTTCTTCCTGTTGCGGTTTACGCGGAACACGGTGATCGCGTTCGACTACCAAGAGGCGCTGGCGTTCGACGGCGAGACGGGGCCTTATGCGCAGTATGCTGCTGTGCGGGCTGCGAATATATTTCGCAAGGCCGGGGTGTCGGCCGAGGAGGCACTGGCTGCTGTTGCTGACCTCGATCTCTCCGCGATGCTGGAGGGCGAAGATGGAACCAGCGTCTGGGAGGTGTGGCGGACGGCTTCGCGGCTCTCGCAGGTGCTGGAGAACGGGATTGCGGCTGCGGAACCGGCGGTGCTGGCGCGGTATGCTTTTGTGCTGGCGCAGCAGTTCAACAACTTCTACCACCGGCACCACATTCTGAACGAGACGGACGCGGCACGGAAGACGCTGCTGCTGGGGACGGCGGCGGTGGCTCGGCGGGAGCTGGTGCGGGTGCTTGGCTGGCTGGGGATTACGGTTCCGAGTGCGATGTAGGCACTTCCTGCATCATGCGTCCCACCTTAGCCAACGAGAAAGCTGTCGGCGAAGATGGGTCACCCAGCGGTTGCTACCCTCCCGACTTTTTGGGGCTAAAAACCGGAGCCGATTGGGGTTAGCGGTGTATCCCCTTTGGTGTGCACTTTGGTCGCCTGTGGTTTGGGATGTCAAAGAACGAGGCCCGGCAGGGATGCCGGGCCTTCACACTTCTATTGTATTTGGGGTGTCAAGCTGTCCAGGTCTCACCAGGCGAGCTGCCTATCGTCTTCGAAGACCAGGCCAGTTGGTCCGTCACTTCCAAGTTGTGCAAGGCGGATTGCTACGGCAGCACCCTCTTCTGGGGTGCGTGAGCCTGTAAATGCGTTGAAATCCGTAGCGACGTGGCCGGGGGCTGCGCCGTTCACCTTGATGGGCGTTTCTGCAAGGCTGCGTGCGTAGTGTACTGTGAGCGCATTAAGGGCTGTTTTCGAGGAAGAGTAGGCCATGTAGGGGCGACCGACCCAGGCACCGTCTTCGCCGATGGAGCCTCGCTTGCTGGTGACGTTGACGATGCGTCCTGCGCTGGACTTCAACAATAGTGGCATGAAGGCGTTCGTAACGGTGATGACGGCGAAGACGTTTGTCTCATAGACCACGCGGATGTTTTCAGCGGTCTCCTGGATCGGGGTGCGAAAACGCGAGCCGGGAGCCGAACTGATTCCTGCATTGTTCACCAGAACATCGAGTCCATCAGTTTCGGCTTCGATGGTCTGAACGGCTGTAAGCACGGAGGTGGTGTCGGTGACGTCCAGTTGAACGAAACGAACATCGCCATCGACGAGCAGTTGGGTTACGGCTGCCTTTCCTCGTTCCGGATCGCGAGCCCCAAGGTAAACAGTGAAGCCATCTCGCGCCAATCCCTGGACGATAGCTTTGCCGATGCCTTTGTTGGCTCCGGTCACGAGTGCGATTTTTTTGCCGGTGGACCCCATTAGGGTTGTCATGTCAACCAGAGTAGCTCGGCATGGTTGATGTGTCAACTCGATTTCTGATAAGCTTTTACTGACGATGCCGACCGCACCTCTTTCTCCCCAGGAACTTCGCGTGTGGCACGCTTTTAAGCTCATGGGCGAAGACGTGATGAGCCGTGTAGGGCGGGACATTGCGGAGGCCACAGGGCTATCGGGTCCTGATTTTGGAGTTTTGTCCCGTCTCGCGGGTATTGGGAAGGGTGAGATGCGCCAACAGGCATTGGCTGAGTGTATGGGCTGGGACAAGAGCCGGCTTTCGCACCAGCTAACGCGGATGCAGGAAAGAGAACTGGTTGAGCGCAGGGATGCGGGCAAGCGCGTTGTTCTGGTGGTGCTTACGCCGCATGGGCAGAAGATGCTGGAGCTGGCAAGGCCGGTCCATGCCGAATCGGTGCGGAGGAATCTGTTGTCTCGACTGAGTGCCGAACAGACCGCAACGATTGTGCGTGTGAGCAATCTTCTCGGCGAGGATGAGGAATAAAAGCGGCCCAGCAGCGATGCCGGGCCGCTCCAATGATTAGCGAAGCGCCACGAAGGCCAGGGCGATTGCGAGGACGTCTTCGAGCAAGGCGGCAGGCAGGTCACGACCGAATGACTTCGCAAGAAGAACTCTGCCTTTGGCGCCGCCGAGTGTTCCGACCACGCTGCCGATGATCCCGGCCAGGGCGCCCATGAGGAGGTGTCCGCTTGCGAGTCCGATGGCTGAACCGGTGAGCGCGCCCATTACCACGCGGGCACCGAACTGCGGGGGCACAAGGCGGCTGGCGGTCTTTGGCAGCTTGTCGTTGATGATCTCCCCAACGGCCAACAGGCTCGTGATGTAGGGGGTGAAGCGAAAGCCGAGGAATGAGAGCCAGGTTCCTTGAAGTGGAAGCTGTTGGCTGCTGGCTGCCCAGCTTACAGCGGCAAGACCAAGCATGGCGCGCAGGCCGCAGACAATACCCAATACGAAAGCAGCGATGAGGAAAGACATGTGATTCTCCTTAGGGCGGCGATTCTGTGAATCGCCAGGTTATGGGCAAAGGCTCTCTAGTGTTTCTACCTATCAGTAGGTAGGTGTCAAAGTGTTGAAATAGCAGGCAAGGATGGGCTGAATCTTAGAACTTCACTTTGAGGCCCGAAGACGTTCGAGTGCACCCTTTGTGATTGAGTTGAAGATGTCTGCGGAACCTAATGCTCGTGCAGAGATCATAGCTCCGTGCACCAGCGCGACAAAGCTTTGCGCTTCCACTTCCGCGCTGTTTTGCAGATGGATGCTTCCGTGGCGGGCCCCGTCTTTCAGCGTGGCTCTGATCCAAGAGACGAGATATTGGAAATGCAACTGCACTTCGGTCTGGATTTCCTCGGGTAGAGCGGGGAGTTCGGCACTGAGCAGAGCCGCAATGCAGATCGGACGATTGTTGCTCTTCACACACTCCGCCCAATATTGCACATACAGCTTGAGGCGTTGCAGCGGATCGATGACGTTTTGGTCGAGGCCACCGGCAGCCTCGACAAGTTTTGCGCGATATTCCTTCAGCGTGGCAACAATGAGATCCACCTTGGTGGGGAAGTGATGATGAATGCTGGCCTTGCGGATACCGACTGTTTCGGCAATATCCGCATAGCTGAAGCCAAAGTACCCCCTCTCGGCGATCAGGTCGTGTGCTGTTTCGCGGATTCGAATTGCGGTGTTGCTGTCCATGTACAAGTAGACTACCTACTAGTAGGTTTAGGTGCAAAGATTTAAATATTTTTGCCTAAATAGGCATTGCACTTGCTGTTGAGTGGTTGGAGTACGCTCACGCCTACGGCTCTCGCAGCGGCAAAGCTTTAATGCAGAGGACGCAAAGGAAAAGCCGCAAAGGTCGCAGAGGAAAACAGGCAACGGCAACTACAAATGCAGCGGAAAGGCCCCATCTTTTGGAGAAGTCGATTTGGCAGCTAGGCCCCCGTCGCGAACCAAAAGCCGAGGATGGTGCCGATGGTGGTGTAGGCGAAGTTCTTCTGGGTGACGTTGAACTTCGACGAGAGTATGAAGTAGAGGCAGAAAGGGATGAAGAGGATGGTGAGGCCTAGCTGGACGTAGAGTTTGAGGTTTGCTGTGGAGTCTGAAGCGGCGGGCTGGGTGGTGGATGGGGTGGCCGCGGCGAGGACGGTGGCGGCCTGGACGAGGGTCTGGTTGCTGGCCTTCTGCGCTGCGAGCGCTTTCTGGAGTGTCTCGGTGGGGACAGATTCGATGGGAGCCGAGGTGCGGAGTCTCATGCGCTCTTCGGGGGCGATGGTGACGGGCGCTACCTGCGGAAGGATCTCGGGCTCGGCGGCGGTCTGCCGGATTTGTTGTTTGGCGATGGCGACTTGTGCGCTGGCCTGCGGGGCGACGGTTTGGACTGTCTGGAAGTGGTAGAAGGTCACCCCTGCGATGGCGAGAAGGGTGAAGAAGAAGATGATGTAGGGCAGCTTGCTCATGGAGGAACCTCGGCTTTCGCTCAGATGGGTATGGGGCCGGGAGTAGATGGAGCGGTAGCTGCAATGTATCGGGTTTGGCGAGGAAAGGGAAGATGATGATGCCTATTCGAGGCTGTGGTGAATTGAAGGTGGCAGGGCGACTTACGAAAAGCGCTTATTGTTACTGATGAGAAGTTAAGTCAATCTTTGCAATCAATATTGGCGATTCTGCCTACAATAAGCCTGTCTAAGGTGGTCACTTGAACCTACTTGTTCTCAATGGCGGATCGTCGTCGATCAAATTTTCCCTCTTCGCTACGACTGGAGATAGCCACGACCCGAATCTTCTTCTTGATGGGGAGTTGAGCGGGATGGGTACGCCGGAAGCAACCCTTGCAATTGCTCAGGGCAAGCAGGAGCAGAAAAAGCGTGCCGTCGAGGGGGCTGGTACGCTCGCAGGGGCGATCGGCATAGTGCTCGATGCTGTTCAGAACGCCGGAGCGGGGACGGTCGACGCCGTCGGGTATCGTGTGGTGCATCCCGGAGCGGAGATTCACGACCATGTGCGCATTACAGAAGAAATTCTGAAGAAGCTCGAGGAGGCGGCGAGCTTTGCACCTCTGCATGATCCGGAGGCGATTACGATCATTCGCGAAACGATGACGCGGATGCCGGATGTGCCGCATTTTGCGTGCTTCGATACGGTGTTCCACCAGACGATGCCGGAAGAGGCGAGCACGTATGCAATCCCCGCGGAGTATCGCAAGCGGGGCGTGAAGCGATATGGGTTTCATGGGTTGAGCTGCGAGTCGATTGTTCGGCAGATGCGGCAGTATGGGCCGCTGCCGAAGCGGATGGTGATTGCGCACCTGGGCAGCGGGTGCAGTGTGACGGCGGTGTTGGATGGCGCGTCAGTGGATACGACGATGGGTCTGACGCCGACAGGGGGCGTGGTGATGGGGACTCGGCCAGGAGACCTTGACCCGGGGCTGGTGCTGTATCTGTTGCGGCAGGAGCGCGGTGAGGATGCGGTGAGCGATGTCGAGAAGATGCTGAACCACAAGGCGGGTATGGTCGCGCTGACGGGGCTACCGAACGATATGAAAGAGGTGCGCAAGGCAGCCGCGGAGGGGAACGAGCAAGCCATTCTGGCATTGAAGGTATTTACGCGCAGCGTGCGGAAGGCGATCGGTGGATTTGCCTGGTTGATGGGTGGCCTGGATGCAGTTGTGTTTACCGGCGGGATTGGGGAACACGATGCCGAGACCCGTGCTGAGGTCTTGTCTGGGAGTGAAGTTTTGGTCAATTCTTCTCTCAATCAGGCAAAGGGCGACGGCGTCCGCCGGATTAGTGCATCTGAGTCAAAGACGGCAGTCTACGTCGCTCCGGCACAGGAAGATCTTGTTATCGCCTTGCATGTGAAGCATATGGTGGAGGCGGACACTTAGAACGACAACCGAATGCCGCGGTTTGGCATTGCACGAGGTCAATTAATGAGCGCCATTGCATCTGCATCAATCTCCTCCTATGAAGTTCTTTCTGTCGATGAGCAACGCAAGATGGATGCCTACTGGCGGGCGTGCAACTATCTGTGCGTGGGCATGTTGTATCTGCTTGAAAATCCGTTGCTGCGCGAGCCGTTGAAGGCGGAGCATATCAAGCATCGCCTGCTGGGGCATTGGGGGTCCGACCCGGGACAGACGTTTGTGTGGGTGCATCTGAACCGGTTGATCAAAAAGTATGACCTGGATTTGATCTATATCTCCGGGCCAGGACATGGAGCGCCGGCGACGCTTTCGAACAGCTACCTGGAGGGCGTGTACTCGGAGGTGTATCCGGACAAGAGCGAGAACATTGAAGGGCTGCGGAAGTTCTTCAAGCAGTTTTCGTTTCCGGGCGGGATTGGAAGCCATTGCACGCCGGAGACGCCGGGGTCCATCCATGAGGGCGGAGAGCTTGGGTATAGCCTGTCGCATGGATTTGGCGCCGTGTTCGACAATCCAGATTTGATTGCGACGGTGGTGGTGGGCGATGGCGAGGCAGAGACGGGGCCGCTGGCGACGTCGTGGCACTCGAACAAATTCTTGAATCCGATACAGGATGGCGCGGTGCTGCCGACTCTGCATTTGAACGGATACAAGATTGCAAACCCTACGATCCTCGCGCGCATTACGCCGCATGAGTTGGAGAACCTGTTTCTCGGATATGGGTGGCAGCCGTATGTGGTGGAGGGTGACGACCCCGAGGTGATGCATCCGAAGATGGCTGCTGTGATGGAGCATTGCATTACGGAGATCCGCGCGATCCAGGAGAAGGCGAGGAGCGCGCCTGCTGGAACGCCGGTGGAGCGGCCGCGCTGGCCGATGATTATCCTGCGGACGCCGAAGGGCTGGACGTGTCCGAAGGAGATCGACGGGCACAAGCTGGAAGGCTCGTGGCGCGCACACCAGATGCCGATTCTCGATCCGGTGACGAACCCGGCTCATTTGAAGCTGGTTGAAGAGTGGATGCGGAGCTACAAGCCTGAAGAGCTGTTTGATGAGAGTGGCTCGTTGATTGCGGAGCTGAAGGAGATGGCTCCGAAGGGCGACCGGCGCATCACGGCAAACCCACATGCGAATGGCGGCAAGCTGCGCAAGCCACTCGATATGCCAGAGTTTTGCGAGTACGCGGTGAAGGTGGAAGAGCCTGGGAAGACCCTGTTGTCGTCGACCGACAGGCTGGGGCATTTTCTGTGCGATGTGATGCGGAAGAATATGACGAGCTTCCGCGTCTTTGGGCCGGATGAGACGGCGTCGAACAAGTTGCAGGCGATCTACGAAGGCAGCCACGGCAAGATGTGGATGGCGAAGATGCTGCCGGAGGATGCAGATGGCGGGGACCTTTCCACCGAAGGCCGCGTGATGGAGATGTTGAGCGAGCACACTCTGGAAGGCTGGTTCGAAGGCTACGTGCTGACGGGGCGGCATGGGTTCTTTTCGAGCTATGAGGCGTTTGTGCACATCATCGACTCGATGATCAACCAGCATGCGAAGTGGCTGGAGAAGTCGAAGCTGGAGCTGCGATGGAGAATGCCGATCTCTTCGATCAACCTGCTGATTACGTCGCTGGTGTGGCGGCAGGACCACAACGGGTTTACGCATCAGGACCCGGGATTTCTCGATATTGTGACGAACAAGAGTCCTGATGTAACGCGGATTTATCTACCACCGGATGCGAACTGCCTGTTGAGTGTGGCCGATCACTGCCTGCGCAGCTCGGACTACATCAACGTGATTGTTGCGGACAAGGCGGAGCACCTGCAGTACCTGACGATTCAGCAGGCGATCGATCATTGCACGAAGGGCATAGGGATATGGGACTTTGCGAGTAATGATGATGGCACAGAACCGGATGCGGTGATGGCGTGTGCAGGAGATATCCCGACGTCGGAGGCGCTGGCCGCGGTGGCGATTCTGCGTGAGCGGTGTCCGGATGTGAAGATACGGTTTGTGAATGTGGTGGATCTGTTCCGATTGATGCCCGAGCATGAGCATCCGCATGGGTTATCAGAGCGAGAGTTCGACAGTTTATTTACGACAGATAAGCCGGTGATCTTCAACTTCCATGCGTATGCTGCGTTGATCCACAAGTTCACGTACAAGCGAAAGAACCACGACAACTTTCATGTGCGCGGATACAAGGAAAAAGGCAACATCAATACCCCGCTGGAGCTGGCCATCCTGAATCAGGTGGACCGTTTCAATCTTGCAATCGATGTGATTGATCGTGTGCCAAAGCTGCAAGCTGCTGGGGCACATACGAAGCAATGGCTGCAGGACCAGATCATCGAAGCCGTGAACTACGCTCATGCGAACGGGATTGATTCGCCGGAGACGCGGAACTGGACGTGGCCCGTACAGTCTTAATTGTCAGAGGCGAAATCGGTGCACGTGGTCCCCATGTAGAGGGACCACGTGCACCGATTCTGGGTGTGTAGTGGGCTGGGTTCGTCGCAAGCACATCGCGGTCACCCTTGTACAAGATCGGGCTGTACAACCGGTCCAGCGTAGCCAGCGCAGGATGCGAAGCGTGCCAGTTCTGCAGCACCCAAACCCGAGCGCGCATCGCCCGCACAAACGCCTCACCATCCGCATCGAAATACCCATGGTGGTTTAGGGCCGCCACGCTCACCGGCCCCGCCACCTGCGCCACCGCCGTCTCCACATCCATCCACGGACTCGTCCCAAACCGCGTATCGCACGTCAGGTCGCCGCCGTTGTAGTACCGAAACCGCCCATACTCCATCCGCAGCGCTGCCGAGCAAGCATTCTCCGTCGGATACTCTTCCTTCTTCAGCCCCGCCAACACTGGAAACAGCTGCTTCGTTTGCTCGCCCGCACCTGTCCACACTTCGCCATTCGCCGCCAGGTTCCGCACAGCAAACGTCGGAAACGCCGCAGGCTCATGCTGCAACACCACCTGCCGCTGGGACCCAACCTTCACTCTCTCGACCTTCACTCCATGCGTCGCGCTCCACTTTGCAAACGCAATGTAGTTCAGCGCACTCAGGTCCGTCTGCACCATCGGATAGCTGTACTCCGGATACCCACGGTCCAGCAACCGCCGCACCGGCACAATCGCCGCCAGATCACTCACCCCCGTCAGTCTGTACGCACCCGAACTCGCCATCGGAGACTCCGCCGTACTCGTCCCCACATGGTCATCATGCAGATGCGTCACCCACACATAGTCCAGCTCGCCGCGCCCAGTAGCCCGTAGCTGCCGCTGCACATACCGCCCAATCCAC
>Ga0206880_1005_pt1 | contig 36064 bp, 31 predicted proteins | sample Alteio_BWOrgCont_6_FD_152848 | JGI IMG/M metagenome (GOLD analysis project Ga0206880, IMG submission 152848) | Enriched cells from forest soil in Barre Woods Harvard Forest LTER site, Petersham, Massachusetts, United States -... | ecosystem: Environmental > Terrestrial > Soil > Temperate forest > O... | reverse complement strand
GACACCAGAGGTTAAAAAGGCACCTGTTGCGGATATGGACCATGTAGCAGATGCGTCATTGGTGAGCGCAAAAAAAGAGATAGCAGTGGTTGAGCCACCGACTGCAGTTAAACCACCGGACACGATATCATTAGTTGTTCCAGCCACTGCAGGACAATCCACAGAAAATTCGATTACTAACCTTACTGCATTGTCCATAGCAACTGCACGAGATGCAGCAACGAGGGAAATCACGCGTTACTTGGATATGGAGATGGATAAAGAAAGGCGAGCTTTAGCAAAAAAATCTAAATTAAAAGCGACGGCAACACCCTTTTCTATGCCATGATTGTTCGTTTAAAGCCAATAGACAAAAATAAACAAACATAGCCATACCACATCCACAAAATGCCAGTACCAAGCGGTGGCTTCGAATCCAAAATGATTTTCGGGGGTGAAGTGGCCTTTTAAACAACGGAACAAGATAATCGTTAACATAATGGTACCGATGGTGACGTGTGCACCATGAAACCCGGTGAGCATAAAAAAGGTGGTTCCGTAAATGCCTGAGCTTAGCTTTAAATTCATTTCTGTATAAGCATGATGGTATTCATATGCCTGGAAACCTAGGAATGTGGCGCCCAATAAGACGGTCGCCAACAACCCAAGGACCAGTTGAAATCGGTGATTACTTTTTAGGGCGTGATGGGCCCAGGTAACGGTTGCGCCGGATGTTAATAGTATGAGCGTATTTAAAGCGGGGATCCCAAAAGCTGGAATAATGCCGTTGGGGCTAGGGTATTTGGTGGGATCGGGGTTCACCAACAATGGCCAGGCTGCTTTAAAATTGTCCCATAACAAGGTATGAGTGGCATGCTTGCTGCCTTCACCCCCTAACCATGGCACAGAGTATTCTCTGACATAAAATAATACGCCAAAAAAAGCCCCAAAAAACATGACCTCAGAGAAAATAAACCACACCATGCCCCAACGGAAGGATCGATCCATTTGAGCGCTGTATAATCCTTTGCGACTTTCTTGAATAACGAGACTAAACCAACCAAACATCATTAAAGAGAGGATTAATGCGCCCGTTAAAAAGAGATAAGGCCCGAATCTGTGCTCATGGATCCAGTTGACGATCCCCAATACGGTGACACAAAGACCTATCGATCCCACAATGGGCCAAAAGGTTTGTTCTGGAACATAGTATTGATCAGTGTTCTGCGGCACGTAAGCTCTCCTGATTCATATGGGTGACATCAAATAATGTATAAGACAAAGTAAGTCTTTTTACCTCATCTGGGATCTCAGGCTCCAACCAAAATCTTAAGGGTAACCCCATCGATTCTCCTGGTTTTAAGGTTTGTTTATTAAAGCAGAAGCATTCTAATTTTTTTAAGTATTTGGCAGCAATCCCTGGACTGATGCTTGGGATAGCTTGGATAATCAGTGTGCGACTCGTCAGATTTTTAACTTGATAAGAGGTTAGGGTTAATTCACCGGGTTTTACTTGAATGGCCGTGTGCTGAGGAGAAAAATCGCAATCCAAATTGCGATTTCTATTGACGTCAAACTCTACCACAATTTTACGACCACTCAATTCTGTATCATCAGACTTATAGCGTGTGAATGTGCCTGGATGCATGGTGTCCACTTTTCCGTTCAGTCCAGTGACCTTACAGAATGCATCATAGATAGGGATTAATGCAAAAGTAAAACCGAACATACCCACGGAAGCGACGATCAATTTGATGACGATTTGACGATTTTTATCGACCATTTAGTGAACCTGGGGTGGGTGGGAAAAGGTATGGTAGGGCGCTGGAGAAGGAACGGTCCATTCTAAACCCTTTGCCCCCTCCCATGCACAAGCGGGTGCTGGCTCGCCACCGCGAATGGTTTTAATCACAATATATAGAAATAGCAATTGAGAGGATCCAAAGATAAAGCCCCCTATACTGGCGATACGGTTAAAGTCAGCAAATTGTAAGGCGTAATCGGGTACACGTCTTGGCATGCCCGCTAATCCTAGAAAGTGCATGGGGAAAAAAGTGATATTGAGGGAAATGGTGGATAGCCAGAAGTGAAATTTTCCTAAGGTGTCGCTTACCTGATGACCCGTCCATTTGGGTAACCAATAATAGACGGCAGCCATAATGCCAAAGATGGCGCCAGGTACTAGTACATAGTGAAAATGGGCAACCACAAAATAGGTATCTTGATACTGAAAATCAGCAGGGACAATGGCCAGCATGAGGCCAGAGAATCCACCCATGGTGAACATCACTAAAAAGGCAATGGCAAACAGCATGGGCGTTTCGAAGGTCAATGCCCCCTTAAACATAGTGGCTACCCAATTAAAAATTTTAACACCGGTTGGAACTGCGATGAGCATGGTTGCAAACATAAAATACAGTTCTCCCCAGATAGGCATCCCAGTGGTAAACATATGATGTGCCCAAACGGTGAAGGATAAAAGAGCGATAGAGGCGGTTGCATAGACCATGGATGCGTAACCAAAGAGTTTTTTACGACTAAAGGTTGGAATGATTTCAGACATGATGCCAAAACTGGGCAAAATCATAATGTACACTTCGGGATGGCCAAAAAACCAGAAAATGTGTTGAAACATCACAGGATCGCCGCCACCACCTGCATTAAAAAAGCTAGTGCCAAAGTGTCTATCCATGAGGAGCATGGTGACCACACCTGCTAATACGGGCATCACAGCAATCAATAAAAAGGCCGTGATAAGCCAGGTCCAGGCAAAAATAGGCATTTTCATCATGGTCATGCCGGGTGCGCGTAAATTTAAAATGGTCGCGATGACATTGATAGCGCCCATAATGGAAGAAATACCCATCAAATGGATAGAAAAAATAAAGAAATCGGTGCTTTTAGGGCCGTAGGTAGAGGACAGGGGGGCATAAAATGTCCATCCAAAATTAGGTGCGGATCCCTCCATGAAAAGTGTGCTGATAAGAATACTAAATGCAAAGGGTAAAATCCAAAAGGACCAATTGTTTAGACGAGGCAGTGCCATATCAGGCGCGCCGATCATCAAGGGGATCATCCAGTTCGCCAATCCGACAAAGGCGGGCATCACTGCACCAAAGACCATGATTAAACCATGCATGGTCGTCAATTGATTAAAAAAATTAGGCTCCATTAATTGAAGACCAGGTTTAAAGAGTTCAGCTCGCACACCCATGATCAGGCTGCCACCGATTAGAAACATGATAAAACTGAACCATAAATAAAGTGTACCGATATCCTTATGGTTAGTGGTGAACACCCATCTTAAGAGTCCGGGTGCAGGTCCATGTGCATGATGATCGTGTCCTGATGTTTGTTTAAGATCGGTCTCTAAAACATGGCTTGTGGTGGTCATGGTGTCTTCCTTTTTTCAGCTGCAGCGGCAGCTGCCGCCTTTTTAGACGCTAACCAAGCATTGTATTCACTTTCTGTTTTTGCTTCTAACACAATTGGCATAAAACCATGGTTAGCACCACACAATTCTGCACACTGTCCGCGATAAGTGCCAGGTTCATCTATTTTGGCCCAGGCTTCATTAATGAACCCGGGGATCGCATCCTTTTTAATGCCTAGAGCAGGCACCCACCAGGAGTGCACCACATCATTAGCGGTTGTCAGGAATCTAATTTTTTTGCCAATGGGCACGACGAGAGGATTATCCACTTCCAGCAAGTAATGTTTGCCCTTGATGTCTCTATTCTTAATCTGATCTTGTGATGTCGCTATATTACTCATAAAATGCACACCTTCCCCTAAATATTCATATTCCCATCGCCATTGATAACCCGTCACTTTGATAGACAGATCAGAGTCGGTTGCATCGTGCATTTTAATCAGGAGTTCGGTGGCGGGAATTGCCATGCCCACTAATATCACAAAGGGGATAATCGTCCATATGATCTCAACGACAGTACTTTCATGAAAATGGGCTGCTGTCACACCCCGAGATTTTCGATGCCAAATAATGGCATAGAACATCACGCTGAAGACCGCTATCCCTACCACCACGCAAATCCAAAAGATAACCATATGGAGATGGTAGATGCCCCGGCTGATTTCAGTGACACCACGAGTCATGTTGACGGTGTAATCTGCCCAGGCAGTGGAACAACCCAGCAACCATAGGCTCAGCATGAGAAAAAGGGATTTGATACGATCGAATGACATTCCAGGCCTCACATTAACGCTATCTATGATTGGACCTTGGTTAATATCAGTGTGTCAACTGATTTTCGTTTCTCGTTTGACGTAAATTCAAACGTCCGGCCATCATGGACTGAAGCGTTTTCCTTTCTCATGGGGTGGTGTTGGTTTTGGATCTGGAGTAGGGCTTGTGGTTACTGGTTTTTGAGTGCTGATGATAAGGGGTTTCAGGGATTTGGATTGAACCAATACTTGTTCGCCATATTGAAGGGCGTCTTTGACTTTTTCATGGAGCGTCGCATAAAGGTGGGATGCAACCTGAGGGTGAGCATCTACTTTGCGTAGGATCTCATGGTCGGCTTTTATTTGTTTACTCTTGCTTGCCGAATGCGCTAATTGTTTCCTGGCATCAATTAAATGATTTTTCAAGGATAGATTACTTGGATCTAATGCCAAGCGATGTGCACATGCGTTGACGGCCTGAATTCGGGCGTTAATTTTACTAATATGGCCCATCACTTCTTGAAACTCTGTTTTGGTTTTAAGGATTGCTTTTTTATCCATTTTGCCTGTTTTTTTCATTTTATCTTCAATCAATGTGGTGAGCGCACTTCTGGAGGGGTAGGTACACTCATATCACGCTCTCAATCATCATTGTGGTAAAATAATTAGGTTATTGAGATTGTCTAAAGTTCCGTTCCCAAAAACAAAGAATGACTGGGGATGCCTAAAAAAGTCTTTACAAGCAATTGCAGTTAAATGTAGAATAGCAACAAGTATAATGACCATTAGAATTAAACAGGAGAAGATCCATGGCTGCTGTTATCGAACGAATCACTACCCCTTCAAAAAAACTAATCGCACAAGCTGAATCTAGGGATGTACAAGCTCAACATGATCTAGGTCGACATTATGAATTAGCGAAAGATTTTGTGGCTGCAGCAAAATGGTATGCAAAAGCTGCAGAAGCGGGTCATCTTTTATCGAAATATTTTCTTGCACGGTTTTATGAGCATGATCAAGGTATTGTACAAGATTTAGCCAAGTCAAAAGCATTGTTTCTAGAAGCAACGGAAGGAGGCTGTGTAGAGGCGGGCAATTATACGGGATTGCTTTATCACGATGAAATGGGTGCAGTCACCTATTATGGAAGGGAAGCGTTGCAGTTAAAAGCGGAATCAGGTGATCTAAAAGCTGCTGCGTGTTTAGGGATGTATTATTATTTAAAGGAGGATGATAAGGCAGCGGAAGAATGGTTGAGCAAGGTTGTTAAAACAGAGCATTCAATATACAAACGTATTCTTGCTAGTCTTTACCTTTTCTCAAAGGGGAAGATCACTAGAAATATTCCTCTAGGGATAAAATTGTATATCGAAGCTGCAGAAGCAGGTTGTACAGACTCACAAGCAGGGCTTGGTTATATTTATTACGATTGTGAGGATCTGAGTTTTCGAGATGAGGCCAAGGCAAAGGAATGGCTTACCAAAGCAGCAGAGAGTGGGAGTCTAACGGCGCAATATAACCTCGGTAGTATGCTCGAGAAAAACCGAAATTTTAGTCAGGCTATAGAATGGTTTACCAAGGCATCTGATATGGGGCATGTCAGTTCACAATACGCATTGGGTCTGCTTTTTGAAGAAGGCGTAGGGGTATTTGAGAAGAATTACGCTAGGGCAAGAGAATGCTACGCTAAAGCTGTCGCTGCTGGCCTGCATCATGCTTCTTTTCGGCTGGCTCAGTTTTATTGGGAGGGTTGGGGTGTTTCTAAAGATTACAGTAAGGCAGTGGAATTGTACACAAAAGCTGCAGATGAAGGGTTTGCACTTGCAGCATTTCATTTAGGCGTATTATATCGCGATGGTGCAGATCGGTTTCCTAAAAATATTTTGTTGGAAGTAAAATGGTTACTCAAGGCCGCGTTGTTGGGCAATGAAGAATCAAAAGATATCATTAGACACTTGAATACAAATAGTACAGTAAAACATTTGTCCTGCGTTAAAGATGCGTTAAAGCAACTTAAAGCAGCGGAATCCACTAAACATAGGAAAGAGGCTGCTGCTTCAGCGGGGGAAGCAGAAACAAAAAAATCAGCAGATTTAGACAGAATATTAAAGGAACGCACGCGAGAAAAGGAGATGGCAAAGGCGTCTGCTTTGGCTGCAGAAAAAGCTGAAAGATTGAAAGCACAGGCCCTGAATGCGAGCAAAAAAGCAGAGAGAAAGAGTCAAATAGAATCAAAAATGGAGGCTGAGGCACGAGCAAAAGCTGAATTGCCAGAAACGATCCAAAAAAGACGGATTAGTCTAGAACAAATAAAAGAAGAGATGATACGAAACGCAGCTAAAAGAATCGAATATCAAAAGGATGCTTGGAAGGATTTTTCTAGAAGCGCAGCCATTTTAAGGCAGAATTTGACAGAACCTTCCAAAAAAAGATTAACGATAAATAAAGGTCGTTTACCTAAGCTGGAAGAAAATTCAAGGTTATTAAAAGAGTTTTATGGGTTTTATTTGAAAGTAAAGGAAAGTGAAACAACACTATTGTCGGAAATAGAAAAATTATTAAGAAACAGTGAATTGGATATCACGATGTTCATACAGGGGCATCAAGCTGTCGTTAAACAAATTGCGGAGTTGGAAGCCAGGGCTAAAATGATAAAAATGCGGGCAGATGAGCATGAACAATTATTGCCAGATAGCAATAGACGGCACGAAGCCGTTGATAAACCTGTTGTAGATGAGGCAACGAAACTAGAGATTGAGATAGCCAGGCAGCGGGATGTTGAAAGTTTAGTGATGGTAGCAGCACCTAGTGATCTAAAAGTTGAGCATGAGGAAGCAACAGCTAGAACGGTGACAAGAGTGGCTGGCGCTGCTCCTGCTGGCGTGGTTGAAGCTCCTAAATCCTCTGATGCTGGTACTTGCAGTTTGGGTCATCGATCGCCAATTAAACTGAAAGCCAAGGATGCACGAACTAGGAAGCCTAAAAAAGCTGGAAAAATTGACGATAAAATGATTGAACGTGTGGAGAGAAAGGGCACGAGTGATTTTGATTCGAGACTAGCAGACCTCGATAGACTAAATAGACGGCTGGAAAGGGCACTTGGCAGAGCACCAAAATCAATGCCGGAGATCAGTGTGACTTTCACTGGGGTAGGAAGAAAAAGTGAAAGACAAATGACATATGAAGCGATGCGAGATAGCGAGGCGATTTGGTTTCTAATGGGTAGTGGAAAAAGTCAAGGAGAGGCGCTTGCGATAGAAGAACCAATGCCTTTGGTTGAATTGGCGGCCCACAGACCAAACCTGCTCGATTCTGATAGGCCAGCTATGCCGCCTTCTGTTAAGGATGATGGTGCTTTGCGTTATGAACGCAGCCCCTTATTTAAATCTGAACTCGATCGAATTCGTCAAGTGATACGGGTTTTAGAGCAAGCCGTAGAGAGTGGCGACAGAGCTTGGGATCGAACCAAACAAAATGCATTGTTAGGCAGTTTTGCCCGCTTGAATGCAGTGGTCTCGAAAGAACATACAACGCCTGTAGGACGGGTCGCAAGAAGGCTTAGAAATGCGATTTTTAAACTTCAGAAGGAAACCATTTTTGAAGTGGGTGAGGGAGGACAAGTTGATCTATTACGGATTGCATTTCATTGGGTGATATTTTTAGAAACCGATGCCTTTCTACGTCGTTTTGTAACGGAAGAAGAAGTGTTAGAAGCGGTCAAGTTAAGCCAATTAACAAGAATTTTCACATTAGGAAAAAGCTTAGATATAGATGCGAAAGGAAGTGAGAAGAAATTTTGGAATAATATATCGTCACGGATTGATGTACCAAAATGTGTGACACGCATTAAGTTGACGCATTTGGATTTGATGGCTGAGTGGAGAAAGGAAGCTGTGCCGGGCATTGAGGGTGTATTGACCGAAGCTGCCATTCATTATTGTGAGGGCGTGTTGGGCAGCGATCTGGTGGCATTGGTTGAAGCACGTTCTAGAGGAAATAGTGCAGCAAAAATTGCTTTAAAAGATTTTAAAGAGTTGTTGATATTTTTTAAAGAAATTAGAGATAGAGGCGTGTTTGCAAGGCATCCATACTTAGAGCCTGTGATGAATTTGTTATCATTAGAAGTTGAAGACAAGACCGGTGAACCCGCGGCACCTAGAAGGCCAACCAGAGCCGGTTTTTAAAGACAATGGCTAGCCTAACCAGTGTCCTCGCTGTTAAAGCAGCGCTTGCAGTCCTTTATCTTCCACTAGGTTCAGTAATTTCAAGGAAGTACCTCTGGGATGCTTATCGCCATTTTCCCATTGTTTCACAGTTGAAACACTGGTATTTAAGTATTTTGCAAATACGTTTTGGCTCACTTTTGCACGAAGACGCATTCGCTTTATGTCCTTAGGCTTAAGATCACGAATAGGAGGTAAGCACATGGCATCAAATTCGCGCATCGTTTGCCCGTCGATCACCCCTGCGTTATAAAGGCCTGTAGCACTTTCATGCACGGCTTCAAGTGGTGTCAAAGATTTAAATGTCATTTTATCTTTTTTCAACATATTGTCTTTACTCATATCGCACCTCTATCAATTCACCTTGATTTAACAATTTCTTTATGGATAAATCATTCAGGATTAAGTAAGCTTTTGACAACTTCTTAAATGCTTCTTTCTCATTCCTATTAATATTGTCTTGTACATTTTTTGCATATCCATAGAGAAAAATTGCTTTGTCATTTTGCTTATATGCAATGATGGATCTTAATCCTCCTCGTTTTCCTCGGCTTCTGATGGCGATACGTTTTTTGAAAACCCCACCTCCTAAATCACCATCATGTAAGCCCGCCTCCACTTCTTTCACAATCTCAACTATTTGAGAGTTTGACATGCCTTCATGTTCTGCCAATCTGTGGAAATAGACTGTCTTAAAAAGACTCATCTCATCCCTTATATCTAAAAGTATCACTTAGTGTACTATTTGTCAAGTTTCTGATTTCACGCTACACCTTGGAAGGCACAATTTGCCGGACGACCACTATACAGATCTATATCTTAAAAATAAACACAATTTTCGGAGGAGAATAGTTATGAAGATGACGGGAGCATTGGATGAAGTTTTTAAGGTGTAGGTTGGCATTGAGCTGTGAAGTGTCGACAGTCTTCTAATCGAAGAGCGGTTAAACAATTTCCCCACACACAGCCGGTGTCCAGGGCAAATACTTTAGGGGTTTCGGTTTTACCTTCGAGTGCTGCCCAATGACCGAATATAATATTTAAGTCTGCATTTTTTCGGTTAGGGACTCGGAACCAAGGTAAAAAAGGATAAGATGATTCTTGCTGTTCTGGGGGATGGACGGTAGAAAAATCGAGCTGTCCTGCTGCATTGCAATATCGCATTCGAGTAAAGCAGTTTACAATAAAACGCAGCCTATCCCATCCTGTCAAATTTGGGTCCCAGGTGTCGGGTATGTTACCGTATAAATGTTCGAATAACCGCTTAGCTTCAGGTCCTCGCAATACCGATTCTACTTCTGCAGCAAGGCTTAGCGCTAAGTTTAGATCCCATGCGGGATGTAGCCCTGCATGCACTAACGTAAAGCCTAGCGCTTCATCATGATGCATTAAGGGACATTGTTGAAGCCAGTCCAATAGGAATGTGCAATCCGGTGCGTTTAGAATATCGTCAAAAGTATGGTGCTTAGGTTTAAAAGGGATGACGCCACTACCGACTGCTAATAGGGTGAGATCGTGATTCCCTAAAACCGTGAGTGCTCTAGGTCCTAATCCTGTAATAAATCGAAGGGTTTTTAATGATTGAGGGCCGCGATTGATGAGATCGCCCGTCAACATCAATTTATCTTTTTCAGGGTCAAACTGCACAGTCTCCAATAATCGCATGAAGGGGTCGTAGCACCCTTGAATGTCACCTATGGCATAGGTACTCAATGCGTTTTCTCCGCAACATAATTGCTGATTCTGACAAAGTCCTCAACGGTCAGTTCTTCTGGACGTAAGATAGGATTAAGAGAGAGCGTCACAAAATCAGCCGAGCTTAAATAAGGTTTCAGTGCATTATGAATCGTTTTTCGTCTTTGGTTAAAAGCTTGGGTTGTGACTTCTTTTAATAAAGCTTGGCTTAAAGCAGGATAGGGTAAGGTGGTATGGGGCACGAGTCTAATGACGGCAGAATTCACTTTAGGCGGTGGTTTAAAGGCTGTGGGCTCGACTGTAAATAAAGAGTGCGTTTCACAAAAGTACTGTATCATCACCGTTAATCGACCATAAGCTTTAGTATTCGGTTTTGCTGTTATTCTGTCTACAATCTCTTTTTGTAGCATAAAATGCATATCTTGAATCAGCGGTGCAAATTTTAAAAGATGAAATAATAAGGGGGTAGAAATATTATAGGGTAAATTGCCTATGATTCTGAGTTTTTTCTGAGGGCGGCTGAGTTGCTGGAAATCAAATTTTAAAGCGTCTTGTTGATACACGGTTAATTGATGAGGGGTTGTTACCCTGTCGCCAATCGTTTTGGCAAGATCTCTATCCAGTTCAATGACGTCTAGATGATCGACCTGTTGTAATAAGGGTTGGGTAATGGCCCCTAACCCAGGGCCTATTTCAACCAGTGCATCTTCGGGTTTAGGATGTATCGCCTGGACTATTTTTTGAATGATCTCGGGATCATTCAAAAAATGTTGTCCAAATCGTTTGCGAGGTTTATGACGATTAGCATCCATTTCCATGCGGGTTTGCCCAATCTCGCAATTAAGAGGCATCCGAGTAGATTTCTACCTGAGCATGCTCCCGAACTTGCTTTAACCAAGAAGCCAACTGATCATCAAATTTGCGTTGATATAGAATATCCATGGCTTTATTGCGCATCGCCTCTGAAGAGTTATGTTGTGTCTTCCGTGCTTCAACCTGAATCAGATGCCAGCCCATCTCTGTTTTGAAGGGTTGGCTTATTTGCCCAGGCTTTAAATTAGACATTTCTTGATAAAAGGGTTTTACCACAGATTGTTGGGTTACCCATCCTAGATCGCCCCCTTTGCCAGAGGAGCTGGTTTCTTCGGAATATTTTTTAGCCATTTTTGCAAAGCTTGCGCCTTTGGCTATCTGATCTCGAACGTTAGAGAGCAATAATTGTGCGTCTCTATCGGAAGTTTTATCATTTGTTTTAACCAAAATTTGTCGAACATGGGTTGACACGTAAGCTTTTGAATCGCCTGCGCCAGAGCCACCGCGTTTTTCGAGTAATTTAATGATATGAAATCCACTGGTATTTTTAATGGGTCCAAAGACCTCGTTGACTTGCATTAGAGATGCTTGCTTGGCAAAAAGCGTGGGGACTTCGGTTCCTTTGCGAAAGCCTAAGTCGCCCCCGTTCAAAGCCTGTTGTCCCGCGGATTTTGCCATGGCCATTTGGCTAAAATTCGCGCCTGCTCGTAATTGCTTCACCATTTCTTCTGCTTGCTTTTTGGTGGCTTGTATCTCTTCTGGAGAAGGCGTTTCAGAGAGGGATAATAGGATATGACCTAAACGATATTCAGTGCCTGTTTTATCCTGCCCTTGAGGAGAATCGAGGAAATTGTCGATGTCTACTTTTGAAACCGTAATATTTTGTCCTACCTCTCGTTGTTGTAGCTTGGAAAGCGTCAACTCTTTCTTGACGGTGTCTTTGAAGTAGTTGTAAGGGATGCCCTGTTCTTCCAAAAAACCTCGCATTTGTTCTAAAGGAATACCATCTCGACTCGCAATTTCATGTAAGGTTTGATTCAAAGTGGAATCGTCAATTTCAATCCCGGCTTCTGCGGCTATCTGAAGCTGTAATTTTTCCATAATCAGACGTTCTAGAATTTGTTTTTTGAGTTCTGCGATAGGAGGCAATTCCGTTTCATTTTGTCTTAAGCGTAACAATAGAAGCTGAGTTTGGTAGTCAAGTTCAGAGGTCGTAATGGTGTCATTATTCACAATCGCGACCATACGATCGAGAGACTGAAACTTTTTTGGGGATGTTCCCGGTTTTGCTAAAACGGAAAAAGAAGCCAACCCTAAAGTTAAACTGACTAGCGAAGGAAGCACAAAACGAACAATTTTCATAATTTCACCAACTAACTGTATATTTGACTGTGGACTTCAGACTCGAACATTTTTTAGCTATTTAGCCTGAAAAATTATTACAAATCAAGATGGGTAAAGGTGTACGGCCACTTTGTTGTCACCCCCCATATTTAAGCCCATTGTAAGCAAATTTAAAAATTTTCGCGATAAATTTTTTTGTGACCCTTGGAATATTGCCGTTTTTACTCAATGATGACGAAATAACAAAGCATCGATTGTTTTTTTCTTCAAAGTTAGGTATTATGCTTGGAAATGTATTATCACACGAATTCATAAATAAAGGGGATTTCCAAATGGCAGCTGTTATTCCACCAAAGGGCTCTAAAACATCTCATGAAACGATTGCAACCTTTTTAGATAAACCATTTGATAAGTCTATTGTGACGTGTGAACATGCAGACACTGTCTTGAACGGTACATTTAAATATACACGTTTAAATCACGGTTTAAAATTAACAAATCATTATTACTTAAACGGTAAACCCATGTTACCGATCCCAAGAGCCCCCATCTTTCACCCTTATAACCCTAATGATAATGCAATATATGATGCAGGGATCCCAAAAACAATACTGACCATGAAATGTCCTATACAAACGCTTTCCTATCTCCCTACACATGTTAAAGCAGCACTGACGATATCACCATTGTACCGTGATTATAAGGGGATCGAGGTGTTTTTCGTGACTCAAACAAAGCCTTGGCATGAACGTAGCGATCTTCTTATTAGACCTCACTATTGGGTACATGGTGATGAAGATATGCAATCACGCATTGATGCAGGACCGTTTAACGAAGCCACTCGCTGTCTTATTGGATTATTTTTACCTTGTGACGATGCTCAAAGTCCCCTCTGTTACGAGGGTACTCGCAATGCATTTAACCGAATTATTATCCATTCACACAGAATCGGTCACGGTATGGTGGTTAGCTCTCCTGAAGCGAGAGGAAAGCTCAGTGGGCTCCATCCTTCTAGAACAGAAAGTTTTTATTCCGTTGTCATAACGAGTCGTAAAATAGCGGTTACTTTGCATTGGGTGTTGAGCCCACTGGATCAGGAATGTTTAGAGGCTTTAGCATCAGCCGCAGAAGTTACCCATTTTCGAGAATTAATCATACGAATTAACAATTTGGACAAAACGACCTTAAATAGGAAAAACGGACCTTTAGCGGACCTCATGAATCTATTTAACATCGATATTCCTAGTTTAAAACCTCAACTACCCTTAGAAGATAAGAAAGTACCTACGAAAGAAAAAGATGAACATCCCGAAACAGCTGTCTCTACATTGAAACCCACCGTGGTTGCATCCGCATCTCCTCGAGATATCGATGATGTTGCTCCTGTTGATAGAATGAAGGTCCGAAACGCCAGACGTCATTCTTTATTCAAGCTCCTTATCGTTATCATGACATTTGCTGCTATGGGGGGTCGTTATTATTTTCTGAGACCGATTTTATTGTATGGTATGGCATTCCTAGCATTGTTTCCCTATGCGACAAGATTTTTAAGTATACGCACCGCTAGAGCGACTGTTACTGATGAGTCAAATTGTACGACTAGCCGCACTCGTCCTCAACCGACTGGCCCAATCGCTAAACCTCTTCCTGCTCTCATGCCACCCATCCCACGACATCCGACTAGCTCTGCCGCTGCACCACCTGCGCCGGCGCCTGTTGCATTTGTTGCGACCATCCCTGCTAAAACGGTTGCTGCTGTAGCACCTGCAGCTCCTAGACCTCCTGCTGTGCCGCTTGTGCAACACCCTGTCGTGTTGCCTGAACGCGTTCGACTTGAGGGCATGTTAGAACAGATGATCGTTGATTTTCGGCAGCTTTCTTATGCACGTGATTTATCTATTCGCAAAAAAATGAACACCATTAAGTGGCTTACATCACATACCACGCTAATGGCGAGCACCGATCGTGATTCGCTTGTACAAGATGAAAGAAAGAAATTACAGGAGGAACTACACCAAGAGGATCAAGAGATAGCAGACTTCATTTTACGTGCTGGTGAATTACGCATCAAACTGTCTGCTGAGTTAACGCAAAAAGAAAAGGAAATGGCGCAGGATGAATTGAGAAATATTTCAGATCATTTATACACATTCCCAACGATTGAAGAAAAAATCAATCGCTTTGTTTTTTTGATGATCATGGATCTATTGCGACAAGTGGATCCATTATTAGTCGATCTTGTAAAAGAAAAACGTGCTGCTTATGAACATGAGAAAGAGCATAAAATGGCGCCAGCACCTGCGCCATGTCCTGCTGCACCCGCCATAACACCACCAACAAGGATGCACGCGGCTGCACCACCACCACTACCACCAGCTGCTCCTTCTGATGATACTGCTCGAGCAAAAGTTCAGGCAGCATTAGACCATCACGTCAATGAGTTTAAAAATATTTTGACAACTGCGTATTGGGAGATTCAAGAACAGAGGATGGCACTTGATAATGCTTATCGCGACCCTGCTGTATTGGATCAGGAACGGTCAGACGGCCGAACACGTGTGGAGGCAAAAGAAAAGGCGATACAAAAAGAAACCGTTCGTTTTATTTTGCTTACTGGAACATTACGGATTGCACTATCGACTTTATCCCCCACAGAACAGGCGCAAGCGCAAGAAAAATTGAAGGTGATTGTACCTCAGTTATACACTTTCCCGCAGGCTGAAGATAAAATCACCCAATTTATTTTTATGACCATTAGAGATCTTTTGTGGGTAGTTTGTCCATTAGCACTCACAAGATTTCATGAAAAGCGTGCTGAGCACGAAAAACGCGTTGCGAGTGGTACTGGAGTGCCGAGACCCGTTCCGCATCCAATCACCGAGAACACAGCACCAGATTCTGACATGAAAGCCGCTCCAAGCGCTGATGCAAAAGAGGATGCGGAGGATGCGGAGGATGCGGAATTGAACCTCGCAAGGGCGATATCCCTGTCTCTTCGGTAGGCACTCATTATCAAACGGCACTACAATGGCTTATAGAGGCTTGCTTTAACGAACCCGGCCAAAGATTATGCAGCCGAGTTACTCTCACCCATTATAGTTTATGACAAAGCAGGGCGCGCAGGTGAACCCGCTTCAGCTGCGGCCGGGATCACCCCTGCAGACAGCTCCGCCGATTGAATAATTTTGTCCAAGTCTGAAGTAAGCACTTTACATAGGCTATCCATAGCCAGCGAATCCAGCAGCAGCCAGAAGCCCAACCGTGACGGCGCATAATAGCCGCAGCGGTGCCAAGAAGATCCCGCCCGGGCACCTTTATGTAATACAACACAAAAGACGTCCCCAAGTGAAGAAATGTCCAAATCAGATCCATTAAAGAGGCGACAAACTCGCTCCGGTTCGACTGTAAAGTCGGGGAGGGGTTCATGGGGGACGGGACGACAAAATACTTGTAATAGGAACCAGGGGAGGTTTTTGTAAGCCTCACCGAGACGCCCCCCGAGGACCTCGAGTTCATCCCATTGTTCTGTCGCGATGAGGGCCGGAGCTGGGCCCAAATAGGCTTTGTAAGCAGAGGGAAGTTCGGGTAGACCCCAAAAGGTGTAAGAATGAGGGTCTTTGGGTGTAGCACCTGCTTTTTTGAGTGATTGTAGTTGGAGAATAGCGGTTGGCATTTGGTGAGCGGACACTCTAGCGAGCATCCTTTTAACAAATGGCATGTCTCCGCATTGTGCTGCCGCTTTTAAGGGAGTCGTAAGTCCTCTCTTATTTTTACAGGCGATGCTCCACTCTTTGGTACGATAAACTTCTCTCCCAGTCGCTAGCGTTAGAATGGCAGAGGGATACGCGGCTATGAGTTTTAATATTCGTTTTTTATTAACCTCACTGCTATTCAATACATAGTGTAACAATTCTTTGGCTTTTAGCTTGTTTCTATAAAGATCTCGGTGTGCCCGACAGCTAAGCGAAAGGCTGCTTAGGCTTCTCGCATCTGATAAGTCGCTGATATAAGATTCCATTAAAGCCTTTGGTGGCTTTGATAGCATTAAAGGTTGGGGAGTAGCCATTGGTACCTCTCTAAATTTATTTTATTAACTAAGATTCGTGGCGAATCATGGTTTGTATCGTAACTAAGATTTGATGGGGTGTCAATTCACTTGTCAAGGTCAAGAACACGCTAATTGTCTGCCTTTTATAGCGGTTAGCCCAATTGCCCTGTGTTTGCATTTACCCTCTTGAGTTATTGCCAATTATAAATTTTTATAAGTGGCAATAACTCGATTGACCCTTGAGTTATTGCCAGATATAATCTTTTATAAGTGGCAATAACTCAAGGTGATTTTTTAATGAAAGTGATAGGGCGATTAAAAGAAATAGCTATATTCAATCAAATATTTGCCTCAAAACAAGCCGAGTTTGTTGCTGTTTATGGGCGCAAAGCAGAACAAACAATTGTTTTTAGTGATGATTACAGCAGCTGGACTAAAACACAATCTTTGGGCAGAAGAATTAATAAATGGAACAATTGAAATTGAAGCCCTTTTCAAATAATTGGATCCCTCATGTCATGGATCTCCGAACGACGCGCAGGTGAACCCGCGGTTGTCCAGGGTATACTCGCTTACATATGATACAGCCATTGCCAACAGGGTATTACTTCGATTTTGAACGGTTTCGATCTGTAAGTTTCTTCAATTTGTTCCTTTTCATCTTCTGTGATAATAAGGCCGTGATCCAAATGATAGGTATCCATGGCTTCTAATAGACCATTGATTTCTCTTTGTCGAGTGTCTTTATTTTTTAAACTCACACACACTTGAATAGCGACAGAAACGTTATAACCTTCTCGAATGATAAAATCACATTCCTTTGTCAGTTTATGGAAGTAGATTTCCTTGCCTTGTCGTTTTAGTTCTAAAAAAACGATATTTTCTAAAATTCTCCCTTGATCTTCAGAAAATTTGAAGCCGACAGCCTCGGCCAATGCCTGATCAATAAAATATATTTTTTTGGCATGATGAATTTGTTCTTTTAACGAATAAGAGAAACGGTTAATAGGAAAACATAAAAAACTATTTTCTAGATAATGACAATAATCCGATACGGTATTGGCACTTGCCAAGCCAATCAATTTACGTAGGGAATTATAAGTAAATTCTTTACAATTGTTGCTGGCCAAATAGTAGACTAATTCCTTGATTGGTTTTTCTGATGTGATTTTATTTCGAACGATGATATCTTTGTATAAAATATTCTCATATAATTGGTGTAAATATTGCTTTTGTTCACTCAATAGATATTCAGGGAAACCACCTAATCGTTTAAACTCAGAGAAGTATTTTTTAATCAGAGCTATTTCAGTGGAATTCAAATGTTTGATGGCTAATGTCGAAGGATCTCTAAATTGTATATACTCATAGAAAGAATAGGGAAATAGGTTAACGGTCATATGCCTCCCCGTTAAGTGTGTACCCAATTCAGCACTTAACAATCTAGCGTTCGATCCAGTCACAAACACCTTTTTTTGAGCATTATGCAAGCGACGAACAAATCGTTCCCAACCGGGAATATTCTGAATTTCATCAAAATAAAAAGTATTTTGTATACCAAACAATTCGATAAAGGCTTCTAATAGCATATCGAAATCTGTTAATGCAAAAGGGACTAATCTATCATCATCAAAATTGATATAATAATCCCCTTCCTTAGCTTTAGTGCGTAAAGTGTGTAATAAGGTTGATTTGCCGCATCTTCTAATACCACTGATGACAATGACTTGCTGATTATTGATCAATGGTAACATTTGATCATATTGCCAACGCCCAATTAAAGGATGTGGCAAAGGTACTGCCTTCTGATCAAGAATGATTTGCATTAAATACTGTTTATCCATATAGCTCGCTGTATATTGACAGTATAAACTTATAATATAAAGTTTATATTGCCAATATAAACTTTGTCAATATACTGAACAGCAACCTTGTTGCTCAACGCCTGCTAAGACATCATTGGTTCGATGATTAGTAATGTCATAATGCCAATCATTGCGTGCATAAGTACAGATTAAACATCTGCCCTAAGAAAAAGACCTCACAAAAATGGAAATTGTCTGTTTTGTGAGGTCAATTTATTTAAAATAACACCTCACAAAAATGGAAATTGTCTATTTTGTGAGGTCATGTTAATATTTAAAGGATGAAAGAACCGAAACCCAAATCTTTAGTTAAAAAAGCGCCCTTTGTAGGCAGGAAAGAGCAAGTCAAAGAGCTAAATTTATTATTGAATAAAAAAAGCTCAAGTTTAATCGTAATTAATGGAAGACGACGGGTCGGAAAAAGCCGTCTCGTTCGCGAATTCGGCAGTCCTCATAACTTATTTGTTTTTTCTGGGATACCTATCACAAAAGAAACCACCGCACAAACTCAAAGACAGGAGTTCGCTAGACAATTAAATGAAAATTTTTCACTCCCGGGTTTAAAAGCGGATGATTGGGGTGACTTATTCACGCTCCTTTTTAAGCAAGTGTCAAAAGGAAGAATGATTATTCTGTTTGATGAAATTTCTTGGATGGGGTCACTCGATCCTGATTTTTTATCTAAGCTTAAAACAGCCTGGGATGTTCATTTTAGCCAAAATCCAAATTTAATTTTGATTTTGTGTGGCTCTGTTTCAACCTGGATTGAAGCCAATATATTAAACAGCAAAGGATTTGTGGGTCGCATTTCTCTTAAAATTCATTTAAAAGAACTTTCTATCTCTGAATGCAATGAATTTTTAGATTTACTCGGCTTTAAATCAGCGCCCTATGATAGATTTAAAATTTTATCAGTGAGCGGCGGTATCCCAAGATACATAGAAGAAATGCAACCCACGCTTGGCGCGGAAGATAATATTAGGCGATTATGCTTTAAAGAGAGTGGCATCTTATTCAATGAATTTAACGAGATTTTTCACGATCTCTTTTCTAAACGTTCTATCATCTATAAAAAAATAGTTGAACTATTAGTCAACGGTCATTTAGATTTCAGTGAGATTTGCGAGAGGTTGTCGGTTGAAAAAAGTGGAACAGTTTCAGAATATTTAAATGATCTCATTAAAGCCAGATTTATAAGAAGGGATTTTACATGGAACATTAAAAATAATGAAACCTCTAATCTAAGCCATTACCGATTAAGTGATAATTATATTCGCTTTTATCTTAAATATATTGAGAAAAATAGAGGGAGAATTGAAGCCGGACATTTTATAAATCGCTCATTATCCACTCTGCCAAATTGGCTATCCATAATGGGTTTACAGTTTGAAAATCTCGTATTGAATAATAGAGAATTCATATGGAGAAAACTTAATTTAAATCCAGAGGATATTATTTCCGACAACCCATTTTTTCAAAGAAAAACGTCTAAAAACGAAGGCTGTCAGATAGATTATCTTATACAAACTCGTTTTAACTCATTATTTCTGTGTGAAATAAAATTTTCAAAGCAGGAGATTAAGCCTAACGTTATTGAAGAAGTGCAAGAAAAAATTAAAAAAATCACGCTTCCAAAAGGTTTTTCCTGTTTTCCTGTATTAATTCATGTCAATGGCGTCCAAGAAAATGTTTTAGAGAGAAACTATTTCTTACAGTGTATCGATTTTTCTGAAAGCCTTGAATAATATGACATCCACATTTAAAAAATGGATCAAATTTAGAACTCGTGTCCACGCCACACATATCCTGGGATTGCTTTAACGAGGAAGGGCTGGGGGTTACCGCCGAACCCTGCGAATCCTTTTAGGATAAACTGGATTTGGAAGCGGGTATCATATTTTTTCTTGATGGGTGACAGTGGGTCATCGGGTGGGAAAAAGCGTACGATGGTAAATCGAAGCGCTGTACAGCAGCCTTGTTGCTCAACGCCTGCTAAGACATCATTGGTTCGATGATTAGTAATGTCATAATGCCAATGGCCTAATACCCTCCATGTTTCTGTCAACCGCCAGGCGAAAGAGGCGTCTGTTTGCTCTAAACGTTGAGGTAATTTAGTCCTAATGTTAATGATATTGTTCGGATCTTTACGCATGAATAAATATCCAAGATTAATAACATCCAGTTCATGCGGTCGATATTGCAAGATGGCTGAACGGTTATTGGCTTTTTTAAATTTAGGATCCCACTCTATGCCGCTATAGAAAGACCAAGTATTATCTAATCGATATTGCGCTCTGCCTGCTAAAGCAGAGTGCGCTCTTTCTCGGAAAGGATCTTCCAAATCAGCACCAAGTTGGTGATTGGCAACGGAGACTTTTCGTTCTTTGAAATAATAAATTTGGCCCACACTGAGATTTAGCCGTTCTTCACCTGTTTGAGTGGTTAAAAATCGTGTCGTGACCCCGAGCGTCAATTGGTTTGCATCACCGAGTCGATCGAGTCCACTGAAGCGGTTATCACGGTAGAGTTGATTAAAATCGAATGGGATAAAGCTAGTGTCAAAAATGGGAAAACGACGCTGATTGCGGTAAGGCACATTCAAATAATAGGCTCGAGGTTCCAACGTTTGAATATAAGGGCAATCGGCAAAAGTGGTCATTCGTTCAAATATCAATCCCGAATCCAGATCAAACATGGGGATGCCCCTACAAGGGCTGCTGGATGATAAAAAGCGTAAATCGGTTGGTGGTGTGAGTGATAAAGCATGCTTGCGCTGCTCTCTTAACTGCAGAGTATCGGTCAATATGTCCATTTGTAAACGAGGTGTTAAGTACCATCCTGGTGTGATGATAGGTAAACTGATGCTGGGACGGGCTTGAAACCGACCGCCTGTCGTAAATAATCTTTTTTTAGTGTGATCAAAATAAGTAAAATCGCCACTCATGCCCAAACGTAGACCGTACGGCAGTTCGGGCGTGATATTCGAATTCAAAAAAGTGAATTGGGGTAACTTTTTGTAAACATCTAAGGTGACTGGGCCACTGAAGGGATGTAGTGTTTGATATTGTTGTACTCGCAAAGCATTATACCAACTGCGATCTTGGTAGAGCATTTCAGCTTGTTGCAATAATTGCGTCGTGCTAACGGTTCCTAAATTATTTCCAAAATCATAATAAAAATTATCATCACCTACCCGATGATAATTCACATTTGACTTCCAGTGTCGATTAAACTGGGTTGTGTGCCTAAAGTGTAGTGATTCACGAGTCGCATTTCCTTTCAATCCTGTGACTCTTGGATCTGAATTCGGTATCAAAGGGTGATTGTGTAAATGTTTTTGTTGGAATTTTTTATAAGCCCTATCGCCGGGTAAAATGCTGCCTTCGATATCTCCAACGCTATTTGGGGAAAGATACCGAAATAATGCCTTCGTTTCCAAACCTCGTAAACTTAAGTACCGTGGCGTGATGGTTGCATCGTAGTTGGGGGCAATATTCCAATAGAAGGGGGCGGTCAATTCAAATCCTGAGTTATTACTAGAACCATAACTAGGGTATAAAAACCCTGTTTGGCGTCTGTCATCTATGGGAAAATCGACATAAGGAAAGTAGAAAACGGGTATGTCTTTTACATACAATCGAGCATGACGGGCTTGCCCTCGGCCAGTTTCTTTATTTAACCGCACATGACTGGCTGCAAGATGCCAAGCATTTTGGAACGGTGCACAGGTGGTGTAGGTTGCCTCTTTAAGATCCATTTTTGTTTTACCGCGAATGGTCAATGTTGAAGCGGTGCCCCTGGCATGTCGTGTATATAGGCGAAAGGAAGCGGGTGTTACGGTTTGAGAGTCTTCCGCCTTATTCCAGGTCGCTTCCCTACCTTCTACCCTTAATCCAGGCTCAAGAATGGTGACGTCTCCAGTTGCGATGGCGGTCTCTAATTCCCCTGCTGGGTTTCGATATAGAGTGGTTTCATCTGCAAACAATTGACGATTGCCTTGAATCAGGTGAACCTGTCCTTGTAAAATGGCTGGACCTTCTTGTGGGAATTGGCCACGATGAGAGGTCGCTGTTATGGGTTGGGCGTTGAGGAAGGTGGTACTTTGTCCAGGGAATGGGGGCGGTAGTTCGGAGTAATAACCCTGACATACGGATTGGCATTCTGACGCTGGGATCCAGTCTTCAAATGGTTTTTGAAGGGCGCACGCATCTTCGACTTGGTACATTGAAGCCAAGACGGTGCAAAAAGTCAGAAGCAAGCCATTGTTTAATCGTGTCACGGCCATAACATCGCATAGAATGGATGAAGCTGCAAATGGTTGAATAGATTTTCTAAAGGTAACTAAATGAACAGTATCGATCGCTCTGTGCTTTTAACCGAATGGTTAGACCGCATTTTTGATAGGCAAGGTTATCGAATCGTACCTTTGGCGGGCGATTGTAGCTTTAGGCAATACTTCAGAGTCTTTGTAGAGGGTAGACAAGGTGGGCAGTATGTGGTGATGGATGCCCCACCACCAGAGACGATAGGCTCGTTTATTGAGATTGCGACTCTTTTGGATTCAGTGGGCGTATCGGTACCCAAGATATTAGAGCGTCATGACGCCTTAGGGTTTTTATTATTGACGGACTTCGGAGACCGTTTGTATTTGCGAGAATTGACAGCGTCCTCTGCCGATCATCTCTATCAATCAGCGTTCTCTGCGCTGATTAAAATTCATGCGTGTGACGCACCATTACCCGTTTTCGATCAGCCTTTTATGCATCAACAACTGAGTACTTTGTTTCAAGAATGGTATTTAAAGAAGCATTTAGAAATAGAACAAGTAGAGGAGATGCTTCAAACGATCGATCCTGTTTTGAAACACATGATACAGGTGATCGATAGCCAACCTAAAGTCTTGATGCATAGAGATTACCATTCGAGAAATTTAATGATTTTAGAGGAAAGCACGCCTGGTGTTTTAGATTTTCAAGATGCCATGAGAGGGCCGATTACTTATGATTTAGTCTCTTTGTTACAAGATTGCTATATCAGTTGGCCAAGGGTTCAAGTGACTCAATGGGTGTTAGATTTTCAAAGGATGGCAGTGGATGCGGGATTATTGATACCGGATATTTCGTCAGAGACATTTATTAAGTGGTTTGATTGGACGGGATTACAACGTCATTTAAAGAATTTAGGCATTTTTTCCAGAATGCATCACCGCAATGGTAAATCAGCTTATTTAAAGGATATCCCAATGGTTTTAAAATACATTTCAGAAACCTGTCGTCGATATTCTGAATTAATGCCCCTTTGGCTCTTCTTCAAAGAAACGTTACAGGTAACCGCATAATGATGCATGCCATGATTTTATCGGCAGGGCGAGGGCGTCGTATGGGTGCCTTGACCGATCATACCCCTAAGCCTTTGTTGTTAGTGAAGGGACAACCTTTAATTACTTATCATCTAAAAGCGCTAGCAGAAGCGAAGGTGAAGAATATTGTCATTAATCTAGGATATTTGGGTGAAAAGATCGAGGCCCTGCTGGGGGATGGTCATGCGTTTGGTGTGAGGATACATTACTCCTATGAGGATCCCATTTTAGAAACGGCAGGGGGTATTAAAAAGGCACTGCCATTATTAGGTGAAAAACCTTTTATTGTCATGAGTGCAGATATTTTTACAGATTTCCCTTTTCATACTCTGAATAGGGAACCCAAGGGTATGGCTCATTTGGTATTAACAGATAACCCGCCTTTTCACCCCAAAGGAGATTATGCTTTAGCAGAGGGGCGTGTGTCAGAATCTGGAGAGACATTGTTGAATTTTGCAGGGATTGGCCTCTATCGCCCAGAATTATTCGATGCTTGTCCTAAGGGTGCTTATCCTCTGGGGAAATTGTTAAAAGATAGTATTCGCAATGGCCAAATAACCGGTGAATATTATTCAGGTTTGTGGCATAATGTGGGAACCAGCGAACAGCTGCAAGAAGTTGAACAATTATTTTTAAACGTATGAATATATTTGGGAAAATCATTGGCGTTTTTTTAGGATACCTCTTTTTAGGGCGTTTTGGTGCGATCCTCGGTTTTTTCGTGGGACATATCTTTGATAAAGGCCTGCGGATCCATCTGTATAATATTCCTAGAGAGCGAACAGTGGAGGTACAACATGCTTTTTTTACTGCCACGTTCTCAGTGATGGGGCATTTAGCAAAAGCGGATGGCAATATCAGTCGGGATGAAATTCGGGCAGCGGAACGTATTATGTCTCGGCTGGAGTTAAATGAGGAAAGAAAACGAGAAGCGATAAAATTGTTTAATGTGGGGAAGGAGCCGACATTCGACTTAGATGCTGTTTTATCCCACTTATTGCAAACCTGCCATCAGCATCGGGATTTATTGCGCTTCTTTATTGAAATTCAACTAGAAGCAGCGTTGGCGGACGGTGCATTGCAAACGGAAGAACAAAGGATTTTATTGCATATTTGCCAACATCTTCGGTTTTCACCTCAAGAATTTCAACAACTATGGGCGCAGCAATGGGCTGGCCAAGCTTTTCATCAATGGTATAGCGGTCAATTTACACAGGGCGCGCATTCGAATGCGCATCGCTCCTACGCCTATGGCGGACAACAACAACGAGCTTATACTCAACGCCGACCAGAATCGACGTTACAAGACGCTTATGGGGTATTAGGCGTTCCTGCGACAGCGACCACCGCTGATATTAAAAAAGCCTATCGGAAATTAATGAACCAGCACCATCCTGATAAATTGGCTTCACGAGGCTTACCTGAAGGGATGGTTAAACTAGCTAAAGAGAAAATTCTACAGATCCGCGCTGCTTATGATTTAATTCGTGAGGCTCGAGGGTTTCGATAACAGGTAGTAGCGTTCTCTGTTAGATTTCTGGTGAAATGAGTGTCAGACCAGGGAAATAGGTTTTATATCGATTGACATCTCGAGTGAGTAAGGGGATATTTAGAATTGCAGCGTGGGCACCAATAAAAAAATCGGGGAGAGTTGCTCCTTTTTGTCCGCCGTTCTTTTTGTATTTTAAAAAACTTTTTCCCGCTAGAAAAGCAATTTCTTTACTTAAGGGTAGACATTCGAAACTATCCAATGGTAATGCTTCTTCTAAATCTTCAATCTTTTTGAATCCAATGGAAACTTCAGCGTAAATAATGGGGTTAATTGCAAGGGAATGTTTATCAAAAAGCTCTGCTAACGTTTTAGACGACCACGCATACCAAACGGGATCTTCGGTAAAAATATCTAAAAGTATATTACTATCAATTAAAATCATTTTTGACGCGTTAAACCCATAATTTCATCGGTTGTCATATTTATCGTTGCCTTCCCTGACATTTTCCGGATTAAATCATTTGCTCTTTGTTGACCAGATAATTTTTTCAAAACAATCGTACCGTTGATAACCGCCCACATCACTTCAGTTTCTGGAAACAATCCAAACTGAGTTCGGATCTCTTGTGGAATTGTCACTTGGCCTTTACTCGTGATGCGCATATACACCTCCACCATCCTGTAATACTCATACTAGTAATAGTATTACATTTAGCCATTAAAATCAAAAACTTTTATCTTGCTACGTAAAGATAGCGAGGCGGTTCCTATAAAATCTTTTGCTATCAATTTTTAGTGGGTTAAATTGGGTGTATAATCTAAGAATAAAAGGCAGGGTTGGAGTGAACAGCAATGGAAAGCAATGATGGTATGGAATATTTTTACAAAAAACCTTCTCAGTGCATACTTGAAACAAAGAGATATATTGCTGTAGTCCTGGCGTTATTTGCCTTTATACTGAGTTTTGCTATGCCTGTTCATTCTGAAACGGGAGGTTCCATTGCATCAGGGATTGGGGTGAAACGCATTGTTCCGCTTAGATTGACGCTTTCGCAATCCTTTGAAACCGTCTATAGTCCCGATCCAGAACGGATCTGGCCCTTTAAAGTCTATGCGGAGGCTAGTTATTATTATTTGGGTAGGAGCAATTGTAATGGTTCAAATCCGCCTTATTGGAACACCCATTTGACTGGAGGTACCTTGGGGGGTGTGTTACGATTTGTCCGAGATCCCTTCTTTTTTAATGCACACCTATGGCCTTATATTGATGCAGGGCTAGGGGTTGCTTGGTTGAGTCACAAGCAGATAGCAGGTAGAAAGTTGGGCATGAACTTTCAAGTGGAAAGTAAGTTAGGTTGTGGGTTTCGCATGGGGGACCATCGACAATTTGATATAGGATATCGATTTGCTAATTTCTCCAATGCTTTTATAAAACATCCCAATAATACGGTTAATCTTCATATGCTGGTCTTTGGGTATTGGTACTAAATTGAGGTTTCATGAATTCTTGCATTATTGCCCCTTCTATTTTATCAGCCGATTTAGCACGATTAGGGGAAGAGGTCGACGCGGTTATTAAAGCGGGCGCAGATTGGATCCATTTTGATGTCATGGATAATCATTACGTTCCGAACCTCACCTTTGGCCCAGCGGTCTGCCACTCATTACGTCAATACGGTATTTCTGCCCCTATCGATGTCCATTTAATGGTAAAACCGGTGGACTCCTTAATCATTCCGTTTGCAAAAGCAGGCGCTACGATGATTTCTTTTCATCCGGAAGCAACCGAACATGTGGATCGCAGTTTACAACTGATTAAAGAACAGGGCTGCCAGGCAGGATTGGTCTTTAATCCTGCAACCCCTCTTTCCATTTTGCCGCATGTTCTAGATAGATTAGATATGATCTTAATCATGTCAGTGAACCCTGGGTTTGGTGGGCAATCATTTATACCGACTGCCCTAGACAAATTAGCGGAAGCGCGTCGATTAATCGATAATAGCGGTAAAAATATTCGACTAGAAATCGACGGTGGCGTCAATTTAAACAATTTAAAGGCCATACGAGATGCGGGGGCTGATACCTTTGTAGCAGGTTCTGCTATTTTTAGGGCGAAAAATTACGCAGAAACAATCAAAGATTTTCGGAAAATATTATTATCATAGAGCATCTAATTATTTTATGCTCTGACAGCTTCAGCACCAAACGGTGTATCTACAGCGTTTTTACCGTTTATTCACGCGCAACATAGGGGGATTTCGGTGGTACTGTTTTCAAAGGCCAAACATAAGTTTGTTGACTTAAAGCAGAAAGTATGTCAATATTCAGACACCCAAATTATTTAGTGAGATTTCAAGGTTTTTGAAATTCGAATTATCATGACAAATATTTTATTACAACATCCCATTTACAGTCATGCGCAAGAGATTGCAGATATTTGCAAGCCTTTAACCTTATTCAATATCAGTTATTTTTGCCACGTACATATTGATAAAAAAAATAGATGTTCAGCAATCTCTAATAATCCCAATTATTCGAAACATTACGTACAAAATCAATATTATGACGCAGATATTCACATGGCGTTAAAGCATTATGTCAGTCGATATTTCTTATGGGATTTACTCGAGAAATCTAATAAAACGCTAAAGCTGGAGCAAGCCGCATCAGAGTTTGGTATTAAGCATGTTTTCACCATTGCTGAATCTGATCAATATGGAAAAGATTTTTATCATTTTGCAACACATATAAATTCCGACGCGATGAATCAAGTTTATTTATCAAATCTGGATATATTAAAAAATTTTATTTTATACTTTAAAGAAACGGTTAAGAACGATAAACATCTAAAAAAGGCACATCAGTTTAAACATCTTCTTGAATCGAACGATTTAAACGATTTCTCAATAAAAGATCAAGATATTTTTCCCATGCCGATAACCAGAAGTCAATTTCTAGAGAGTCTCTCTTCGAGTCATTTTCAAAACAACGGATCTGTTTTTCTCCATAAAGGAACTAGGCAACCACTCACATTAGCACCACAACAATCAAAGTGCCTTCAATTACTGCTGCAAGGCTACTCGAGCAAAGAAATTGCCATTAAATTAAACCTTTCTTACAGAACGGTTGAGCATTATCTTCAACGTCTACGTAGTATGTTGGGATGTAGGACGAGTAAAGAAATGATCGCAGCTTATGCAGTGGCGGTCAATCGCCTACCAACCAATATACCCTGTTAAGGAGCGGCCTCATTAAAAAAGCTACAAACAAGTTGTTCTGCATAGATGTACGCTGAGAGGAGTCATGCATTATTGTTTTATCAGATAAAAAGGCAACTCGTCCTTCCCTTCATAGAGATGACCATCCATTAAAGGCAAAATATCAGGAGGGAGATTGTTCAAAAAGTTTTCCAGGAATGGTTCTTTTGGGAAATGCCTGACATTTTCAAAAGTAAACCCTAGATAGATTGAAAATTGGGCGCAGGGCCTTGGGTATTCCTTATAATTATGCATCACAATCAAGATAGAATTATTTTGTCCGAAATCTAAGAGTTTAAACAGGACATTTCGATACTGCTCTTCGCCGATATAGTCATAAAGGTACAAATTGTCTAAGTCTAAAATAGCGATTTTTTGTCCTAATTTGGACACTATCGATGTGATTGACTCGACCCCTGCTTCTTTTGTTATGTCTGCTTGAATGGCCGTTATTTTATTCTGTAGTGCCAAAAGATGCAACCTCTGATAAAGCTTATCGTCAAAAAGATAATTACCCGATTTAAAATCGATAATTTGTCCCCAGTCGACAGCGGTAGAAGGATCGGCGATATGCTTAAGAACACAAGAATCTTTTTGCTTCCTGTTGCTGTCGAACCAATCAAATTCTTCTTTGGTCAGGACGTCACCATTAGTTGACTGATTTTTTTCAATATCACTCCATTCGACGTTCTCTAGATATTTTAGTTTGTAATGGTTGAATTTTTTGGAAATTTTAGGATAAATGGACATTAATTTTTGACGTATTCTGAGATATTTATCGCCATCATGCCCGTATCGGTTTAATTGTTCAGGCAAGTTATAATCCTGAGCTTTCATGTTCCTTATGTTTTCATCCCACCACTTAAAATCTTGTTCTGTCAAAAGAGGACTCGTTTTTTTCCACTCTAAAAAATCGGATGTCCAGCGTAATTTTTTGTAGCTTTCAATATTGGGCGCCTTTAATAATTCAATATTGATTTTATTAAATCGAATAATAACGGGTGAAATATCGAAAATAATCAAATGCTCAATACCTTCAAACATAGAGGCTTCTCTAAAAGCACGTTCTCCTCCGACAGTTAAATAACAGCCCTTTGGGGCCTTATCGATAATATTCTTCAGACGACCAATTTGCATTTCTGTTGAAATGGGAAACACGGTTTGATTGTCAGCATTGGCACTAGATAAGAACAATAAACTTAGAAACAGGATCAGAAAATGATTGAATTTAAATGCCATTCGTGATTTCCATTAAAAACCCAAAAGCCATTGTATAAATACTAAGTGTAGCCTATTTATAAATAGGCTACACGATACGGCAAATCATTTTGATGGCTTGTGCATTTCTTTTAGAAAATATCTGCGATATGCACTATGACACTTACGGTTTTCTCATGGGTCTCCTTTTTGGTGGGGCTGCTGGCGCCCCAGCAGCTGTCGGTTTGCTATCTTTTTTTAATAGATAGCTTGTTTCTGAATCGGAATGGGAATCGGGTTCTTCAGGTTGGGAATCATGCAACGTCTTACTTTTACATAAATATTGTTCAATGTAAATTGCTAGTGATTGTATGCCTTTAATACGTTCACCGTTGAGATCATAGCCATCACCGAAGGATTGGTTCAGCTGTTCTATGGGCGTGCGTAATCCAATTTGTTTTTTTGCTGCGGTTCTTTTTTTAGCGTGTGGTGTGGTGGGGTGCTTTTGGTGCTGTGTCAATAGCACTATCTGCCCTTTTTTTAAAGTAGCAGGTGATCCAGTTGTATTCTTTGATCCCCCTGTATTTTTCAAAGATGCGGGCATGCCTGTCGTTGCCTTTCGAACACGTTCTCTTTCTGCTCGGTCTTTCGCACATTCTAACAGCTGACGATTAATTTGTGAGTATATTATTGTTGCGGTGGGTAGTGCATTTTCAGGTGTAGCTATGGTCAGAGGTGAAGTATTTTCGGTCTTTCTTTTAGAATCAGTCGATATAGGAACGGGTTTAGATTCTAGATATTCTGGATCGGGTACATTCGCTTGAATGACGCTATCCATAAACCTTGATATGAGTAACCATGTTCGCAAGTTCAGAGGTGGGCGTTTATTCTCTCGGTCTTTTTTAATTTGTGTCGAAATGATGTCCGCTTTAATTTTTTTTAAAACAAGGATTTTATTTGTTCTGGTTAAATCGGGAATTGCGATGACATTCACTCTATCATGTAAAGGCCCTCGGGAGCCCTTATCTATAAATTTGTAGGCAAAACAATCTCGGTTTCCTACCAAAGCGATATATAGATTTCTAATATTCAATGGTATGTTAAATCCCTTGTCTTCCGTGGTCGATATATCAGTTTGCAAGAAAGAAAGTAAAAACGCGATCATTTTTGCTGTAGATTCAGTTGGGCCTGTATTATTTTTGATAAAGGCTTTATCTATCTCGTCTATGAATAGGAGCATATCAGTAATAGCATATGGGTTTTTGTTAGCATCAGTCAACGCTTTCATAATGAAGCTCGGTATTGGAGTAGGGCCGCCTACAGTACTAGATAATTGTTTTCCTTCAATCTCATCAAGGTTCACTTTCCCCAAATCAACCTTGGCTAGTGGAATGTCAAAGATTTTTGCAAGCTCGTTTACCAAGTGACCTTTTCCAATACCACGTGGCCCCTTTATAAAAATACTTTTAACGCGATGACCACTGTCGTAATCCGATCCCATGGGGTACATTTTTTTGATGATGCCTGATGCAAAGTTGATCAGGGGTTTTCGTATTTTTAAGCTATAAGGGGTAAGTAGGCATTTGACCTTTTTCATTAGGGTGTCTTGTCTTTTTTTTCGGTCAGATTCACTTAAATTTGCCTCGCTGCAAACATCAGCGACTGATCGACAGGGCATATTCTTTAAACGTTGCATGGGTTCTAGAAGTGGTTTGGCAAAATGTTCTGATTGTTTATTTACCCCTTTATAGATATCAATATGGGTTTCTAGTTCCCTCGCAAGGGGTTCTAAAGTACCATCCTTATCTTTTTTTCCCAGAGCCTTAAGTTCAGCGAGCCTGACTTCTGCTTCGTGCACTTTTTTTGTGTTTTCTTCTTTTATTGCATCGGGTGCCAAAAAGGTTGCTGATTCCTCCATCCTCCTTTGCTTAGCAGAAAGTGATGCACTCATCCAGAAAAATGCTCCGGCAGATATATACCCCACAGGTACTTGCATCAGATAGGCAATCAATATACCAAACGTCATCACTAAAAGAGATAGAAAAAACCTTTTTTTGTGTTTTTTTATTAATCCAGAGTGATGAGGGGTTTTTTTGTTTTCAATCTTTTTGACAAGTGTCTGTAATGGCCCAACATTTATTCTAATTTCATCGCTTCTATGTTTTAATTCTTCGGTTATAGTACTATTGCTTGCGCTCATGTTTTTACTCCTACGGATTAATTAATTCTGAATTTTACTAATATTTTGTACAGATACCGTCTTAAAACTTTAGTTTAAGCTTCTGTGCCCTTCTCTCGTTAGAATATCGTGTTTATGGCTAGGTACAATACGGTAGAACTACCCTATGTACATTGATAAATTATCTAAGATAGTATGTGTGTTCAATTAACTAAGTATTATACAGGAGAAATATATGGCAGCTGTCATCACTAAGCCAACCGTTATACCCACTTCTGCAAGTACTATTCTAACAATTTCTAAACCATTGGTGGAAATAATTCAAATAACGTTAGATTTCTTTTTGACGTGGGAAGGAAGCTTGAAATCTATGCAAGAAGAAATAATAGCCTTATTAGAAGTAGATGATGCATATACAGGCGAAACGATTCTAGAGGCATTTAAGATAGGAACTCTAATAAAGTTGAAAAAATTGTTTGAATTGCCATTAACTGAAATAGGAATAGTCAAAAAAGTTCTGACACCATCAAGTGCCCCTGCATCTTTAGTATCAGCATTAACATGCCCTATGCCAACCGTCTCTTTTAAAATTCCATATCAGTTAGAGTGTTCTTTATTTCGAGTATTCCCACTCATTAAGGCAGTCATCAAGGCAGAGTTGCCTAAATCTGACGTATCAGATGAATTTGTGAATGGAATATTTAAAGAAATGGATGAATTGGAAAACGTTCTCATAAAATCACAAAGCGAGAGAGAACCTGATAAAACAAAAGTGACGCAAGCGAGAATTGAGGCACAACTAGCAATCTCCGTCATGTGCTATTTAAACGCTAAAGCGAGAACCGAGTCAGGAGAAGCCAAAAAGGACATTTGTGATCAAATTTTAAGTCAATATGCATTGATAAGAGAAAAGTTGATTAAGATGAATAAAAGACGTAGGGAGGATGTTGCCGAGAAAGGTAAAATGTGGACAGAGTTGCTAGTGTTTCGTGCGGTGAAGAATAAATTAAATATTCAACAGCTAGTATTATCCGATAAACGGGAAGACAAACGTGCTGAAGGGATAGCGACAACATGGAATGAATTTGGCGCTATAGGAGATGAAGTGGATGATATAGAGCGTGAATTGATAGCTAAAGCCAATAAACTGATTGATACGTTGGATGAATTAGAAACGGAAAGGACTAAAGTGGAAGGAATCTGTACAGATATGTGTCGTTTTTTAACACCGGCATACCGGGTGTGTACACAGCCGCATCAAACACTAGAAAACCGTGATGAGCGGTGTTTACAGTTAGATACAATATGGTAGAACTACCCTATGTACATTAATAAATTACCTAAGATAACATATGTGTTCAATTAACTAAGTATTATACAGGAGAAATATATGGCAGCCGTAATAGTTAAACCACCAGTTGCGACCACTGAAGATGTTGTTGTGAGAGGAAGTGACAAGGCTTCTCCAACATCAACTACTCTAAGAATTTCTATTGATTTATCAGGAAGGATCCTTGTGAAACTGAAGGAATTTTTGGTGGAGAAAAATTTGAAGTCCTTGCTCGAAGAATTGGATGGTAGGGGTACAGGTACGATTCTAGAAGCTATTAAGAATGGGACTCTAGAGGAATTAAAGAATGCATTTGAAAGATCTTTAATCGAAAATGGATCTGGCATGGAAAGCTCCATGCAATCAGTAGCTACTGCACCCGCAGCACCACCATCAGCATCGCCCAGATCAGAAATTGAACTGAAAATTTCAGAAAAGCTAGAATGTTTGTTATTGCGTGTATCCTGGATAGTCAAAAAAAGCATCCGAGAAGGCATCAAAGAAGTTATTAAGGAAACAGGTAAGTTAGAATCTGACGTGTCAGATAGCTGTAATAGATTATTAAAAGAAATTGATGAATTGGGGACTGTTCTTATATTGAAGGAAGAGGAAGCAATCCGAAGAGATCTTGATGCAGATGAGGAATCAATCCGAAGAGCTTTTGATGCAGAAGAGGAAGCAATGCAAAGAGAGCATGAAGCGATAAAAATAGGATTTAAATCAATGTTTGAAAAGGCTTATGCGAACTATAAGGCGGGATCTAAGTCAGGCGAAAATCAAGCTGACGTTACCCCAACTGTAAGTCAAGATGAATTGATGCATAAGGTATTTCAAATGTTTACTGATAAGTGTGCTGAACAACGGCAGCATTTGAAGGATCAAAGGTCTAAATATGCTGCTGCGCTAGCTATAAGAAGGGATGAATGTGCTGCTGTGCTAGCTATAAGAAGGGATGAATTGCAGACTAGAGCGAAGCTTGAGGCTATAAATTCTTCTCTGCTGGCCAAACGCGGTGCATTGATAGCTCAGGCTCAATCTGAAAGCGATAGGCTGGCTGCTGAAATAGCTAAAAAGAAGGCATTGCTGGCCACAACGGATGAATTAGTAAATGAATTGGAAATTGAAAATACTAAATTGGAAACAGTAGTGGCTAAATTTAGGAATCATTAAAAAAACTAAGGACAAGCTGATTTGTCAGCTTGTCCGAGTTGATACCCATTACATTTTGAAGGCGCCCATTCAATATTGAAGTGTCATTATCAAGTTAATTAAATTTTATATAGGAGAAATATATGGCTGCAACGATGAGAGCTGTCAGGGCTATTAGCCGCGCAGCCAAAGAAGTTAAATAAGTCATTTACCGACCCCTTCATACGAAAGTTTCTGCTATATTTTAAGTTCCAATATCCATTCCAAGTTTGAGGTTTCATCACAAAGCAGTAGCTGTTACAGCCGCATGCACAGGATTGTCTACGGTTATGCATTGCACAAAGAATAGAATAGTAAAGTAACGTTTCTAGAGAAAATTTCTAACCATTTTGATCAATGAGTAAATGCTTCACAGCTAGATTGTAAATTGCATATGTATGCTAAAAATCACCGCTCAACATCCCCCCGAAACGCCATCTAGCTTTTCTTAAATTCAAATTTAGTCGCACAAGGCGTTTCGGCCCCCCTCAAGGGGGGCAGTCCCACAATCGAGACTCAACTAATAATAAGAGACTTTAAGCCATCTATACTTCGATCGACTACAATTTGAGGTGTTGTAGTTGTCATATTTTGTTACTAACTTTGGCCTCGTAAAGCTCAAATTGTAACCGAACGTAGTATATGTTTCGTCAAACACAAAGTAATTCTTTTATCGTTGTACTAATTTTCGATATGACCATTTGGCATTGCTTCTCCACCTCTGAGTTTGTGAATCGTAATACTTCTATACCAAGGGTTTTTAAATAAATATCTCGGCTTAAATCCTTTTCTTGTTGTAATCTACACAAATGGTATCCCCCGTCCAACTCAATAGCAAGCCTAGGCTCCTTAGAATAAAAATCCAAAATATACGGACCCATTGGCTTTTGTGTAAAAAATTGGACCCCCAATATTTGTTTTCGTCTTATTCTATGCCATAACAAACGCTCAGACGTCGTCATCTGCTTTCTTAGTTCTCTTGAATAAGGCTTTAATTCCTTGTTGTATGGCAATATCTGTTGCATGGCTTACTCCCTTTTTGAAGAAGGCGAGTATATTTCTAATGGGCACTTTTGTCTAGACTCTCGATTTTGCTCGAAGGACCCTCTGCGGACTGTTACCTTTGAGAATGACTCACGATCTATCTGCGGGGGACAGGCCCCCCTTGAGGGGGGCCGAAACGCCTTGTGCGACCAAATTTAAATTTAAGAAAAGCTAGATGGCGTTTCGGGGGGATGTTGAGCGGTAATTTTAGCATACATATACAATTTACAATCTAGCTGTGAAGCGTTTACTCATTGATTAAAGTTGAGTTAATTATAGGTGTGAGTAGTTACGACTTGGTTATCATTTTATCTATCCATGGACGATATGGTAGAACTACCCTATGTACATTGATAAATGACCTAAGATAACATATGTTTTCAATTAACTAAGTATTATACAGGAGAAATATATGGCAGCCGTAATAGTGAAACCACCAGTTGTGACCACTGAAGATGTTGTTGTGATAGGAAGTGATATGTCCTCACCGACACACACTACACTAAAAATTTCTATTTCTCTAGCAGAAGTAACTCTTGCTACTCTAAAGGATCTTTTTAAACAAGAGGAAAAATTCTTGAAATATTTGATAGAAAAAGGAGATGTAAGGAATGTATCTACAGGAAAAAGAATTCTATCAGCTATTAAAAATGGGACTCTAGAGGAATTAAAGAATGCATTTGAAAGGTCTTTAATCGAGAATGGATCTGGCATGGAAAACCCAATGCAGTCTGTAGCTACTGCACCCGCAGCACCACCATCAGCATCGCCCGGTTCAGAAATTGAACTGAAAATTTCAGAAAGACTAGAATTATTGTTACATCATGTATTACGGGTAGTCAAAGAAGTGATAAAGATAGCAGGCA
>Ga0206880_1003_pt1 | contig 37082 bp, 26 predicted proteins | sample Alteio_BWOrgCont_6_FD_152848 | JGI IMG/M metagenome (GOLD analysis project Ga0206880, IMG submission 152848) | Enriched cells from forest soil in Barre Woods Harvard Forest LTER site, Petersham, Massachusetts, United States -... | ecosystem: Environmental > Terrestrial > Soil > Temperate forest > O... | reverse complement strand
GTCAGCTTGCCGTCTGCTCCCACCACGCGATGGCAGGGAATCACCATCGCCAGCGGGTTCGCACCGCAGGCTGTCCCCACCGCGCGTACCGCCTTGGGAGAGCCAATCGTCTCCGCAATCTCCGCATACGTCCGCGTCTCGCCACGAGGAATTGCCATCAGCGCCTGCCAAACCCGCTGCTGAAACGCCGTCGCGCGTACATGGAAGGGAAGTGCCCTCGCCGCACGACTCTCAGTCAGGCTGTCGAGCACCGCTCGTACCTCAACACCCAGCCCGGCATCGTCCCGCCGCAACACCGCTTGCGGAAACCGCTCACGCAGCTCCACCGCAGCCTCCGCATCGGAGTCTGCAAACAGCACCGCGCACAACCCTCGTGCCGTCGAGCCCACGAGAACGCGTCCCAGCGGAGACTCCGCCATCGCATACCGAATCGTCTCGCCTGCGCCACCAGCCTTCATCGCCGTAGGGCTCATTCCCAACGACGCATCCACGTTCTCATACACGCGGCTGCTCGACCCGTAACCCGCTTCGTACACGGCATCGGTCACGCGCAGCCGCGGTTCACGTACCTTGTTACGGAAGCGGTCCTTGCGCTGCTCGCGAGCGAACTCTGCCGGCGTCACGCCCAGCACACGTTTGAATCCACGCTGCAGCGCAAATCGCCCTAACCCTGAAGCCGTCGCAAGATCGTCCAGTGTCGTCCGTTCACCTGCATGCTTGCTGAGGAACTCCGCAGCCTTCTTTACTGCACCAGCCTGTGGGTCATCCTTTGGCGTCACACGTGCAGGCTCACAGCGCAGGCATGACCGAAACCCCGCAGCCTCCGCCATCGCAGGGGAAGGGAAGAAGCTTACGTTCTTGCGCTCCGGTCTGCGGCTCGGGCAGCTCGGGCGGCAGTACACGCCCGTCGACTTCACCGCGTATACAAACTGGCCATCCGCGGACGCATCGCGCGCCAGCACCTGCTGCCACGCCCTGCCCGCGAACACCGGTGTCGCGCTTGTCTCTCGGTTGTCTCTGCCCATCATCGGTACTCTCAAGGTTTCGGTTGGGTACATCGTTAGCGTCGTCATGTAAGTATCCTGCACCGGGACGGTTATGCGCTACACTCCGCCAATTGCGCCCAAACTCAATCCGTGGGAATCCTTGATTTCCCGCGCCCTTTGCATTTAACCCGTGCCCTTAGGACCGCCCACGAAATGATTTCGTATTTCTGCCTAACCATCTTCGCAATGCGATGTCTAAGCGTGCAGATAGCAGTTTGATTCCGTTGTACTCCAGGGAGAGTTATGAGATCGTTGCCGCGCATCCTGCGCGCCTGCCTCTTCGTGTGCCTCAGCGTCTCTGCGCTTCACGCGCAATCGCCTGCGACCGCTGGCGGAGTCGCAATCAATGGCGCAGTGCTCGACCCCTCAGGCGCTGCGATCCCGGGCGCCACGCTGCATCTGCACAGCACAAACCTCGATCGCGAGACAAACACCGACGAAACCGGCCACTTCGTCCTCAGTGCACCGGCCGCGACCTACCAGCTCATTGTCTCAGCTCAAGGCTTTAGCACAGTCCTTCGTCAGGGATTCGTTGTCAACGCAACCCGCAATGCACCCCTCAATGTCACGCTCAAGATCGCCACGGACGCCGAGCAGGTCGAAGTCAATGGCGACAACTCCCTGAGCACCGAGGGCTCCGCAAACAAAAGTGCTCTGGCCTTCACTGGCGAGCAACTCGACACCTTCTCCGACGACCCCACGATTATGCAGCAGGAGCTCGAGGCCGTCGGTGGCACCGACCCCAGCAATCCTCCGCAGATCTTCGTCGACGGCTTCTCCAACGGCACGCTGCCGCCCAAGGAGAGCATTCGCGAGATTCGCATCAATCAAAATCCACTCTCCGCACAGTACGACCAGTTCGGCGGCGGCCGCATCGAGATATTCACCAAACCCGGCTCGACCACACTGCACGGCCACGCCGCCGGCAACTTCGGTGACAGCGCGCTCAACTCGAACAACCCATTCGCTGGCGCAGAGCCTGCGTATCACAACAGCTATATCGACGCCGACTTCAACGGCCCGCTCGGCAAGAAGACATCGTTCTACTTCACCGTCATTCGCAACGACATGGCCTCCAACGCAGTCGTCGATGCAACCACACTCGCTGGTCCGATCAAGGAAGCCATCTCCGCGCCTGTGCTCACGCAGACCTACACCGCGCGTATCGAACACCAGTTCGGCACCCACGACACGTTCATCGGTCGCTATGCCTTCGTGGACAACAGCATCACCAACGGCGGCGTGGGCCAGTTCGTGCTGCCTAGCGCAGGCTACAACAGTGACACCCACACGCAGACACTTCAGCTCACAGATACTCACCTCTTCGGTCCAAAGATCGTCTCCGACTCCGCTTTCCAGTACATCCGCACTCGCTCGCGCCAGGATTCCCTCTCGACAGCTCCAGCCCTCGTCGTGCAAGGTGCGTTCAGCAGTGGTGGCAGCCCCTCCCAGGCGTTGCATGATGATCTTGATCGCCTCGAGTTTCGCGAAGAGCTCTCCATCGCTCACGGCACACACTTCATCCGCACCGGTGGTCGCTATCGCATCACCCGTGATGCGAACCTCGCCACGGCCGGCTACAACGGCCAGTTCACCTTCTCGAGTCTGACCGCGTACCAGATCACCGAGCAGGGGCTCGCCGCGGGGCAAACCGATGCCCAGATTCGCGCTACCTGCGTAACCGGCACAGACGGGACCCAGACCTGTGGTGGCGCCACGCAGCTCTCGCTTTCAGCAGGCGTGCCTTCGGCGTCACTGCTCACCACCGATATCGGCGTCTACGGCGAAGACGAGTGGAAGTTACACGCCCAACCTCACACTCACCTACGGTCTGCGTCTTGAAAGCCAATCCGCCATCCCGGATCACTTCGACCTGGGCCCGCGCGTTGCCTTCGCATACTCGCTCAAACCCAATCCCAAGGCGAAGAACCCGATTCTCGTCGTGCGCGGAGGCTTTGGCATCTTCTACACACGCTTCGCCTCGACGAACATACTCCAATCGCTGCGGCAGAACGGCACCGACGAGCAGAGCTACTTCCTCGCCAACCCCGACTCAGTGCAATACAACCCCAACAGCACCGTCCCGCCCTCCACCGCGGGCTTTGCTGCTACGCTTCCTACCGTCTACCAGATCGACCCGCACCTCCGCACCACCGAGCGCATGCAAGGCCTTGTCTCCGTCGATCGCTCCTTTGGCAAGTTCGGCAACATGTCCATCGGCTGGGCACAACGCCGCAACACGCATGAGTGGGATTCGCTGAACATCAACGCCCCGCTGCCCAACGGCACACGCCCCCTCGGCACTGCGCAGAATGTCTACCAGTTCTCCTCCGGAGGCATCAGCAACGGCCATACCTTCTCGGTGAACTCCAACATCAACCTCTCCAAGAAGCTCTCGTTCTGGGAGTACCTCGGCTTCGGCCATCAGGAAACAGATGCCTCCGGCGCAACAACCTTTGCCTCCAACTCCTACAACCTCGTCGCGGATGCCGGCCCATACAGCGGCTACTCGCCACGTCAGCTCTACGCGGGCTTCAATGCGCATCCGGGCTGGGATACACAGATCAACGTCTTCATCGGCGCGCGCAATCATTCGTACTTCAACATCACCACGGGCGAGGATAACAACGGCGACACCATCTACAACGATCGCCCTGCGTTTGCCACCGATCTCACGCGCGCCTCTGTAGTAAAGACGCCCTTTGGCAACTTCGATACAGACCCCATCGCCGGACAGACGATCGTTCCCATGAACTACGCCAATGGTCCCGGCACGATCTACACCGAGCTCTATCTCAACAAGAATTTTCGTTTCGGCCCGCGTCCACCTGCACCGCCGCCAGCCCCCGGCGCACCACCCGCGAAGTCTGTCTCCAAGGCCGACCTGCCCCCGCCGCGCTATCGCCTGCAGTTTGGCGTCGGTGCCGACAACGTGTTGAACCACGTCAACCTCGGTACCCCGGTCGGAGTTCTCACCTCACCGTACTTCGGCACATCTACCACGCTGAACTCGAACTTCAGCGGCAACCCCGCCGCGAACCGCGCCATCGTCTTCCGTTCGGCGTTCTTCTTTTAGCGTTCTATGTTTTTCTAGGTAGTGGGGTGCTGCAACACAGGCGGCGCACTCATCGGTGGCAATGGCAGCGGAACGGGCTTGCCAGTCGAATCGATCTCGCTGGCGTTCACGAAGAACTTCTTCAGGTCAGCGTTTCCAAAGCTCGTCGTCATAGCGACATCGGCAGCATCGCGTCCCACGGCCATCAGCGTCCGCCCTAGCCGTGGCTGATTGTGACGTGCATCCATGTCCCACCACCGCCCGCCTAGCCATACCTGGTACCACGCGCTGAAGTCCCCTGGCCCGCTGTACGGGACCCGAATGTCGCCCAGGTACCCGGTCACATAGCGTGCTGGCAGGTTCATCGCGCGCGACAACGTAACCGCCAGGTGTTGATAGTCGCGACACACGCCCACGCGTTCGGTATAGACATCCATTGCTGTCTTAGTTGCGCGCGCCATCTGGTAGTTGAACGCGACCTTCCAGTGCACCCAGTCGCGAATCTGTGCCGCCATCACCCAGCCTGGCTCCAGATGGCCAAATAAATCCTGCGCAATCCCTCCAAACCGGTCTACCTCGCAATAACGGCTCGGTACCAGATAGCGCAGCGCATCGTGCGGCAGCGCCTCCACGGGCGTCAGCGGCAGGCCATCGCCCTGCGGGTCAGGCGTCTCGTCCATCTCTACCACTGCGTTTCCGCGCAGCTTGAGCACGCCCTCCGGCGCCACGAACCGCGCACACCGGTTGCCGTAGCTGTCGATGTAATCATCGAACGCCAATGGCTCCGCCGCGCCCGATGACTCCGCACTGTGCTGCTCTGGTGTCACCAGCCGCGCGTCCAAACTAGGGTGCAACCGCAGCATCGACACGATTGGCGTCGGCTTCTGCAGCTCGAAGTGGATCTCGTACTCAGATTTGATTCGCAATAGGACCGATCCAGACTGGCAAGGCGGAAAGCCCGCAACCGCATATCGCCGGAACTATCGTTAGGATGCGTCGAGTCTATCCCAAGCTGCCCTTCTGGGTGAGCGTTTTATGCTGCAGCCGCGCGATTCTTGCACTCGTCGTTTCGTCAAGGCGTCTCCTCAACAGGCTCATGCCCGTGGTATGACAGAGAGATGTACAGACCGGACCGTCACGTACTCGTCCTTGGAGTCATGGGCATCATCCTGCCGATGGTTTCTCTCTGCCACGCACAATCGCATCGCGCGCCAGCGGCGCAGCCCAGCGCCCAACCCTCCGGGCCAACCGTGGTGCTCGATACCTCCTCCGGCCGCCTCGTCTGCAAGCTCTTCAGCAAACAAGCGTCGCACACGGCAGAAAACTTCATCGCGCTCGCGCAGGGCGACAAGGACTGGACCGACGGCTCTGGCGCAATCCAGCACAGCAAGCCTTTCTATGACGGAACCCAGGTCTTCGGCATCACCGATGGAATTTCGGCTGGTGATCGCGCTTCCGTTGGCATGGGAACCGCTGGGCCAGCCGCTCCTTCAGAGAAGACAAGCCTCGACGCCGACCGCAGCGGCCGCCTCGTGGCTCTCGTAACAAGCGGCCAGCAGAGCAGCTCAGCCTTCGCAGTACTAGTCGACCCCGACCTTGAGTACAGCAAGCGTGCGGTCGTCTTCGGCCAATGCGACGACGCCTCCGTCGATGTAGCGCGGACTATCTCGCACGACCTTCTCACGACAGATAATCACCCCGCAAAACCAGTCGTACTCCGCGCCGTAAAGATCGTTGCAGACGGCCAGCCACTCCCGCCACTCACTGAGCCTGCACCCGGCGAAGCCACACTCACGGTCCCGCCAGCGCCTGCACCCGCCGTTCCCGCGCCCGATCCCACAGGCCCAACCGCCATCATCGAAACGAATAAAGGCGCGCTCACCTGCAAGCTCTTCAGCAAAGAGGCACCCGTTGGTGTCGCCAACTTTATAGGTCTCGCGCAAGGCACCAAACCTTACAAAAGCCCAACTGCGTACACAGAAGTCCGAGGCAAGCACTTCTACGATGGCCTCACCTTCCGCCGCGTCATCCCCGACTTCATGATCCAGAACGCGGACATGCCTGGCGACCCCGAGGGCGGCGGCGACATCGGCTTTCACTTTTCTAACGAGATCGTGCCCGGCCTCACCTTCGACCGCCCCGGCAGGTTGGCCTACGCCAACTCTGGCCCAGGCACCAACGCCAGCGAGTTCTTCATCACCGAGCACCCCAACCATCGTCTCGACGGCAACTACACCATCTTCGGCCAATGTGACGACGCCTCCGTCAAGCTCGTCGAATCCATCGCGCACGTCCCCCGCGACGCACACAACCGCCCGATCACACCGGTAGTCATTAGCCACATCACTATCCAGCCCGCGAGTTAAACACGAAGGGCGAGTCTTCTGGAGACTCGCCCTTCGCTTCAACGAATGTAAGTTACTTCGCAGCCAGCTCCGCAGCGGCGCCAGCCTTCAGCGCTGCAGCCTTGTCGGTCGCCTCCCACGTAAACGTGTCGCCCGTGCGGCCAAAGTGGCCGTACGCCGCGGTCTTCTTGAACACCGGCCGGCGCAGGTTCAGGCTCTCGATGATGCCCTTCGGCGTCAGCTGGAAGTTTTCGCGCACCAGCTCGATCAACCGCGGCTCGCTCACCTTGCCTGTGCCAAACGTATCCACGCGGATCGATACTGGCTCAGCCACGCCGATCGCATAGGCCAGCTGCACCTCACAGCGGTCGGCAAGGCCGGCTGCCACAATGTTCTTCGCCACGTAGCGCGCCATGTAAGCCGCCGAGCGGTCCACCTTGGTCGAATCCTTGCCGCTGAACGCGCCGCCACCATGCCGGCCCATGCCGCCATAGGTGTCCACGATGATCTTGCGGCCCGTCAGGCCCGTGTCGCCCATCGGTCCGCCAATAACGAAGCGCCCCGTCGGGTTGATGTGGTACTTGGTGTTCTCATCCAGCAGCTCGGCCGGGATCACTGCTTCGATCACATGCTCCTGAATCTCCGCACGCAGCTGGTCATTGGTCAGCGTGCTCTTCGGGTCCCTGTCGCTGAACTCTGCATGCTGCGTCGAGATCACAACCGCATCCACGCGCACAGGCTTTTGGTTCTCGTCGTACTCAACCGTCACCTGGCTCTTGCCGTCGGGGCGCAGGTACGGCATCTTGCCGCTCTTGCGAACCTCGGTCAGCTTCTCCGCCAGCTTGTGCGCCAGCGAGATCGGTGTCGGCATCAGCTCCGGGGTCTCGTTGGTCGCATAGCCGAACATCATGCCCTGGTCGCCCGCGCCGCCGGTGTCCACGCCCTGCGCAATGTCCGGGCTCTGCGTGTTGATCGTCGAGATCACCGCGCATGTGTTGTGGTCAAAACCCTTGGTTGCGTCGTCGTAGCCGATCTCCTTCACGGTGTTGCGCACCAGCGTCTGGAAGTCAACATAGGCCTTCGTGGTGATCTCACCGGCCACAACAACCAGGCCCGTGCAGGTCAATGTCTCGCACGCCACGCGGCTGTAGGGGTCCTCCGCAAGGCAGGCATCCAGAATGGCGTCGGAGATCTGGTCGGCAATCTTGTCCGGGTGACCTTCGGTCACGGACTCGCTGGTAAAGAGAAAACGATCGGTTGTAGACAAAGCGTAAAGCTCCTGTAATCGAAATAGCCGGACCCGCTGATGTCTCGTATGGGGCAGGGGAGACACTCGAAGCGCCCGACGACCGGCATACCTGGTGCAAGCCAAGCCTGCGCTGGCTCCGGTCGTCCCACCCGCGCGAGAGAAACCCGGACAGGGGAACCCTACTATTCTACCCCCGCCCCCAGCCTCCTCCAAACCCCTTCAGCGGGCAGCGCAAATCGGCCCCTGAGCGGCAACATCGTTCATTCAACGGCGCTACGGTTAACGCAATAGAAGGCGCCCTCCGGAGAGAGCGCCTTCTGGTGGATGGTTACATTCAGTTAGTTTAGAAGCTGAACTTTCCTCCGAACTGAAGGATGCGAGCGTCGCGGTAGCCATTGACCTGTCCAAAATTAGCGGACGAGCCAATACTGGTGACGATCGAGTTCACGTTGGTGTGGTTAGGTGCGTTGTACGCCTCAGCGCGGAACTGGAAGTTCAGACGGTTATAGATCCGGAAGTTGCGGAAGACACCGAGATCAAGTTGATTGAATCCAGGACCCTGGATCGTTCCACGTTTGGCCGTGCCAGGCGTGTTCGTGTTGTTCGGATCAGTTGCGGCAAAGGCGCCGGTATAGAACCACAGAGAGTTCAAGTAGGTTTTGTTGTGGATCTTGATCCCGTTGCCGCTGTTGGGGTCTCCAACCTGGTTGGGACGAAGGCCCGCGTTGGTGTTACCCAGTACGCTCAGACCAGCGTTGTCCGTGATGTAGCCGGTGCTTGTCTTGCCATTGAAGACGCTTGTCCCTGTGCCAGGCAAATTATATGAGGGCGAGTACGCGGAGCTGGCCGAGATCGTCAGCGGCAGGCCTGAGTTGATGGAGTAGATCGCGGAAACTTCCCATCCACCGATCAGGCGGCCGGTCAGGTTCTTCTGCTCGCGATACCAGGGGAGCTCGTACACGCCGTCCAGATTTAGAACGTTGTTGCGGTCATCGCTGGCGCGTCCGTAGTCCCCGTTCACGTTGTAGATGTTCTGGATGAACCCGCTGTAATCCGCAGGTGCGTTGGTCAGATCGCGCGACCACGTATAGTTTGCGTCGATGTATGTCTTGCCCTTGAAGTGCTTGGTGGCTTTCACCTGCAGGGAGTTGTAGTTCGAGCTGAAGATCGACTGCATCGCATCGATCGCGAAGTAGCCGAGATACGGCTTGATCTGGTTCAGCACGCGGTCGCAGGTGGAATTCAGGAACGACTGCTTGCCGGTGTCGGGATCCACGCAGGCGCTGCCGGAGTTTGATGGCTGCACTTTGCCCGCCCAAGCGCCGGGCACCGGCTGGTTGATCTCCTCAGCGCCCAGCAGATGCGTGCCATGGTCGCCAAAGTATCCCACGTCCAGGATCAGCGTCGGCGTAATCTGCTGCTGCAAGTCAAGAGAGTACTGCTGAACGTACGGCGTCTTGTAGTGCAGCGGAACGGCTTGGATGCGCCCCGGCGTGGTCGAGAGCGCGGTGAGCGCGCCGCCCGCCGGAGAATCGAACGATGTCTGGCTCACCGAGTACGTCGCCACTGCCGGCGGATTATCGAACACCGTTGTCTCGTAGTAGCTCACCTCGGCGTCGTCATAAGCCCAGCCATAGCCGCCGCGTAGCGCGGTCTTGCCGTCGCCAAACACATCGAAGGCGAAGCCAAGGCGCGGAGCGAAGTTCGTGTTCTGCGCGGTGCCCACCTTGTTGCCGAACGGCGAAGCCTGGTTGTTGTTCGCCGAGCTCGGACCGTTGAAGATCATGCCGTTGATGTAGTTGATGCCGGCATAATCCGCGCTGCCGTTCGGTGAGGTCGACAGGCCTGCGTTGCTGCCGGTCTGGCTGCACGTGGCCGTAAAGCAGATCAGGCCGGTGGTTGCAATCGTCGGGGCCGCGCTGGCGGAGTACTTGGCGGGATCGAAGTTGCTCAGCTGTCCGCGTGCGTCCCACGGCTGGCCGTAGTACTCGTACCGAACACCCAGATTCAGCGTCAGTCGGGGTGTCACCTTCCAGTTGTCCTGCACAAAGCCTTCATACAGCGCCGACTTGATGTCCGTCACCGGGTCCTTCGAAAGCTGGCTGTAGCCGCTGTTTGCGTTGCCAGTCAGGAAGTTGGCGAAGGCCTGCGCCTCACCGTACGTGCCTGAAGCGTAGTTCGTCGGTTCGGTCACGTTGGCGAACTGCGTATCCACGCCGAAGCCGAACGAGCCGTTCGTGCCGGTCGTGTTGTTCTCGAGCTTCTGGTAGTGGCTATAGGAGACGCCGGCGACCAGGGTGTGTGTACGCAGCGTCTTGGTCACGTTGCCGAAGGCCTGGTGGTTGGTGCCGTGGTCAGTGTAGGCAAGGCTGCCGCTCAACGCGCTCATGCCACTCACCGAAACCGCCGGGATGAGGTCGACCGTGTTCGGATATGGCAGAGGCACTTGGATGTCTGGCGACAGCGACGAAGCTAGGAAGCCGGCCGGTGTGCTGACGATGTTGCCGTTCGAGAAGGCATAGCCCGCGTTCAGCAGGAATGTAGGGTTGAAGACATAGGTGCCGTGCGCGAGATGCTGCGTTCCGGGGTTGACCACGGAGGTCGGGTTGGCGCCCGGGATGGGGCTGGCGGTGCCGAACTGCCCTTGGCTCAGGTACTCCGGCAGCGTGTCGTGCAGATAGCGATAGAAGACGCTCAGCTTCTGCCCGAACTGCTGATCGATACGCACGACCGTGTCGTCGTTGTTGATCACGTTGCGGAAGCTGGAGAGCAGCGTGTGTGGGTCGAGGTTGTGCGCAAGGTCGTAGGCGCTCTGCGGCAGCGGGATCTTGCTGTAGACATCCTTCAGATAGGCCTGTGCCGTGGGCGAGTAGCCCGTAACCTGTGTGCCTACTGCGGTACAGGTATTTACCTGCGTCGTAGTGTTGGTTGTGTACGCCGTGCAGACGTTGACCGGGCCGGTGGTCCAGGTTGAGCCCACCTTCACGCCCGACTGTGTAAAGTCGCCGTTGCGCTCCGACTGCATCGGAACAAGGGCCTGTACGTTCGAGTTATAGGTGACTTGGCGAAGGAAATCTTCCGACACGAAGAAGAAGGTCTTGTTTCGGCCGTCGTACACCTTGGGGATGTAGACCGGACCGCCGAAGAAGAAGCCATAGTCATTATAGCGATACGGTGCGATCTTCGTGCCGAGGAAATCGTTCACATAGCCATTCGCATCGAACGTGTCGTTGCGGAGGTACTCATATGCGCCGCCATGGATCGCGTTCGTGCCCGACTTCGTCACTACGTCGATTTGGCCGGAGGCATTGCGGCCAAACTCCGCGCTGTACTGTCCGCGCAGCGTCTTGAACTCGGCGATCGCGTCCGGGCTGGGATAGGTATAGAGCGTCAGGTTGGCGCCACGGTCCAGGTTGTCGGCGCCGTCGATCGTCCAGTTGTTGGAGGTCGATCGTCCTCCGTTGATTGAAAAGTTCACTGTGCTCGAAGCACCGTCGACACCGACCGGGCCGCGCGCCAGCTGGTTGGTGGAACCGCCGTAAACCGCGCCCGGTTGCAGGTTCAGCAGGCTCTCGTAGTTACGCGTGCTCATCACTAGCTCGTTGATCTGGGTGGAGTTGATCAGGCCTGCGGACGTCGCGTCCTCTAGGTTAACCCGCGCCTCGTCGGCGGTCACCGTCACGGTCTCGCTCGCGCTGCCCGTAGCCAGGGCGCGGTTTACTGTCAACGCATCGCTCACATGCAGCACCAGCTTCGTCACCGAGGCCGTTTTGAATCCCGCATCGCTCACTGTCACCGTGTACGTGCCCAGCGGCAGTGAGGTCGCCGTATAGAACCCAGCGCTATTGGTCGTAAGCGTTCGTTCCAGATGGTTCAGGTCGGTATTGGTCAGGGTCACTGTCGCCCCTTGGATCGCTGCACCCGACGGGTCCGTCACCGTGCCGCTGATACTGCCACTCGTCGCCTGCCCGTAGGTACCCACCGCTGCCATCAACAGCGTGGCGCACAACGCCAGCAGTCTCGTATAACGTTTGACTTCGTACATCTGAAACCTCCTGAAAAAAGCTGCAAAGAGAAGAACGCACGAGGATCGTGCTCGTCGTGCTTGTTGTGGATCTGGCCGCCACTTTTGGGAGGTCGACCGATCCGGAGCTATCTCACAAATCATTCGGTCCAGGCTGCAAATCCAGCTAGGGCAAACACTGGCTCTAGGAACGTCACATGAAGAAATGTGCGTAAATATGCGCGTCGAAAAACCGAACTTTTCGTGATGAATGTCTATTATGCACTCACGTTACAAAAACGAACAGCCGCAGCGTACTATAACGCTCAAATTATCGCCAAGCGATAAACTGTCCCGACTAGTTGCTTTCGCAAACGAATACGCAGGTGGTGGTCTATTGGTTCAAAGGTTGTGCCGGGGCCACCACCTGCCCGGCCTGCGGAAGCAACATCACCTGCGGTCGTAGAACCACTCTCCACGCCGCCAGTCCCAACGCCACCAACACCAGCAGCATCACCAGCACACCCAGCCACTGCGCACCAGTGCTCGACCGCTTACCCACACGGCTGCGGCGCACGTTCTCTGCAAACGATTCCCAGTCTTGTTCGCTCGCAGGCGGAGCCACATTCGGCAGGCGTGGCAGCCACTCCTGCTCATCCAGACCAAGAAAGTTGCAGTAGTTCCGCAGAATCCCCTTGTTGAAGATCCCACCCGGAAGCTGCCCATACTCTTCCTGCTCCAGCGCACGCAGGTGTCGCAGAGGCACTTTGGTGCCCTCCGCAATCGACTCCAGCGAAACGCGGCGCCTCTGGCGCTCTAGTTGCAGCTCTCTACCGAACGACACTTCTTGCTCCGTTGACTCCCGCTTTTGCGGTGTGTTTTGTGCTTCGTCCAACGGCCTAACCGAACAGGCCCGGGATATCTCTTCTTGTTTATTACAGTAAAACGCAGATGACGCCGCAGAAGATTGTTCCGGTGTCGAATTTGTTTCGATGCGCTTTCCCATAGTGGTCTGCCGGTTCGCGTTCCAGATTGCCACTATTTTAGTGCAATGTAACGCCCCGAGAACCTCTTCAGGTACCCTCTGCCATCGTCGCGGGGCACAAAACTGTGTCTAAGCAGCCGATCTCTCGCCTACCTGCAGCATCGCCATCTCCACCGTCAGCGGAGCCGTTGCCAGCGCCATAGGCAGAAAGATCCTCACCTCATCCAGCCTTCCCAGGCAGATCCACAACAGCGCATAGCCCAGGCCGCTCACCAGCAGCGCCGCTCCCATGCCTTCGCCCATTGTCCTCCGCCGCACTGCCACGGCGGTCGTCCACAACAGTGGAGCAAGATAGATCAACGTCGCCGCCCACTCTGTTGGCCGCAGAAAGTCATAGCGCAGCATGAACGCTGGCACGCCGTCGTAGGTCGCCTGCGGATAGCGCACCTTCATCAGGTACAGTTGCACCCCCCCGGCAACCAGCACCCCGCACAGGCTCGTGGCAATCGCCGCACCGCGCGGCAGCGCGAGCCGTCCGCCCACACGGAGCACGCTCACCAGCAACACGCCTAGGCACAGCATCAATGCAATATCTGCGCGCACCATGCTCTGCAGCCCCACCAGCAGCAGGATGCCCACAGCCCGCAGCGCCTTCTGTATAGCCGTCGTCTCGCCGTGAGCCGACCACAACCACACCATCATCGCTACTATGCCCGCCGTTGGCAGCGTTCCTACCTTCTGATACCAGTTCGTCCAATCGACGGCATAGATCGTCAGTGCCACAAACGCCGCCGAAGCAAACCACCGCATCGTCGTTCCACTCCGCCGGTAAATCTCCGACAATTCCAACAACCTGTACAACAAAAGCGCCGCCACAATCGAGCCCATCAAGTCGAATATCCCGAAGACCTGGCTCAGTTGCAACACCCCACCCCGCCAACCTGTGTGCTGAACCACCCAGTACGCAGCATCCACCACCCCAACGCGGTACTGCTCCGGCGCGCTTGCCGTCCCTCGCATCACATCCAGCCACATCTGCGGCCCATGAAGAAGCTGCTGGTTGTAGTACCCATAGCCCCGCGAACAGACGCCCACCAGGAACAGCACCAGCAACCACCGCGTCAACACCTCGGGTTGGCTTCTGGTGTTTCTCATCGTCATGCTCTCTCCAGCCGGCGGGCTCTCCCTACTCTACCCCGCGGCTTCGGTTAAGCAACCGGACTCAAGCCTGGTCGCGAAGCACCTGTACGCGCCCCATCGCCTTGCGTAGACTTCTCATCAGTGCGCATCGAACTCCCTACGCGAATCTCGACCACGAAGACGCTGGTCTTCGCCGTGGCTCTCTTTTGCGTTCAACAGCTGGAACACACCGATCTTCGCTTCAGCCTCTTCTTCTTTGCCTTCATCATGATCGGCAACATCGCCTTTAATGCGGGCGGAGGCTTCTCCCGTGTCTCCGGCACCTATGTCTTTCTCTTCACCCTATTCACCTGCGTGCTCGGTGTCGTCTGGAAGGCCGTCCTTGGCGAACCGGCTGACTCCAATCTTCTGGTGCCACAGCTCGATATGGCCATCTATGCTGCCAGCAACTTCATGCTGCTACTGGTCATCCTGCTCAATAAACGGCTCACTGGCCACGCTCAGGGCGTCGCGCCGGGAGAAATCAATTACACGCTTGCAGCCCTCGGCTGTTTGATCCTCGCACTCATCCTAAATCTCCTCAACGGCTTGGGACTTGGAGGATCTGGAACTGCGCTGTCCATCGCCAACCAGCTCAACCAGTTCTTTCCGCTGTCCCTCATCCTGGGTACCATCGGCGCCATGCGCGATAGCGACGGGCGTCGTTCCATCAACTTCGTCAGTGGTCTCGCCATGTCTCTGGTCTTTGTCGCCAGCATGTTGGCCTTTTCTAAACAAGGCATGTTCCAGCCGATCGCCTGCTGGATCGTCGCTGCCGCCTTCTGCCGCTTCCAGCTCCGGTGGATACACGGCATCGTTCTGGCTGTCTTCGCCATCAGTTCTTACATCGTGGTGCCCCTGATCGCTGAAGGCCGGGATCACGTCTCTGAGAACGCTGGCTACGCTGAACGCGCCACCGTCGTATACGGCATTCTCACTCACCTCGGCCAGGCCAAGCAGGCAGAGGTTGAGACGCAGGCCTACGATCTAGCATTCCAGGGCAAGAGCGGCTATTACAACCGCCCCCAGGGGCTCATCGAGCGACTTTCCATCCTCTCGGCGGATGACAACTTCTTCAACTACACCGCCAAAGGCCACTACATCGGATATCGCCCTATCATTGAGGATTACGAAAACTTCATTCCCCACTTCCTCCTCCCCGACAAGCCCAGTCCCATCGGTGGCAACTACTATGCGCACGAGATCGGAGGTATCCTCGCACCTGACGACGAGTCAACCGGCATCTCCTTCAGCCCCATGGCAGAGGCGTTCCACGTTGATGGGTGGGTTGGCATTTTCTTTCTCATGCCCCTTATATGGCTCTCGCTCTTCGTCAGCGTCGACTACATCTGCGGGGATATCCGCCGGTCTCCCTGGGGCCTGCTCATGGTCGTCTATTTGGCTCACGCCGCGGCAGAAAGTCTCCTCGGTTCGCTCATCTGGATGAGCGTCTTCGGCAATCTTGGCCTCCTGCTCGCCATCGCCTGCTGTACTCGCCTTGCCCCGGTCGTCGGTGCTCTGTTCTACGGCGGCAACCGGTTCGCAGAACAGGCTTCCGAGCCAATGGTCTATCCTCAGCCACTGCTCAAGGCGGCATCACCATCGCCTTTCGTCAAGGCGCGATTCCGCTGACCGGGGATGCCTGTCGCCTGGCGTAAGGAACGCTGCAACCTGCCTTTTCACTCCACGACCCTATAGACTGGTCTACAGTCACGTACTGCAACCATGAACAAACTGATCATCGGCAATCTGGTTCACCGTCCCCTGCGCTCTATCATCAGCGCGCTCGCCGTCGCCATTGAGGTCGTCATGATCCTCTCTATCGTCGGCATCTTCTACGGCATCCTCAACAACAGCCGTGCAGAGCAGTCCGGCAGCGGCTGGGACATGATGGTCCGCCCAAGCTCTACCGGCACCCTGCTCAGTTCCGGAGCTGCCTCCGCTGATATTCGTGTTGCCGATATTCTGCGCAAGATGCCCCACGTGAAGGTCGTAGCTCCCGGCAACATCAAGCTCAGCGTCGGCAACTCGGTAGATAACATCGTCGGCATCGAATACGACTCCTACAAGGCCCTGCGTCCCTTCGTCTTCACCGCTGGTGGCCCCTTCCAGGGCCCCTATGACATCCTCATCGACGACCTTCAGGCCGCGGCCAATCCCAAAATGCAGGTCGGCTCCAAAATCAAGGTTCTCAACCACGACTTCACCGTCGTCGGCATCGTTGAGCACGGTAAGGGCGCCCGCAAGTTCATCCCGCTCGAGACCATGGACGCTCTCGACGGCACGCCCAACAAGGCCGCTACCTTCTTTGTCCGTACCGATGACGGAGCCACACCCGAAGCCAAACAGGCCATCCAAAACACCGTTCGCCAGGAGGTGCTCTCCACCGACGGCCTTCAGGACTGGTCCGTACAGACTATCCAGGAGTTCCTCGCAGGGCTCACCCCAGAGCACCTGCCAGGCTTCAAGATTGCCCTTGACGTCGTCATCGGCATCGCGACCATCATTGGCTTCCTCGTCATCTTCCAGTCCATGTACACGGCCGTCATGGAACGCACCCGCGAGATCGGCATCCTCAAATCCATGGGAGCTGGCAAGTTCGCTATCGTCTCTGTCGTGCTGCGCGAAACCACCCTGCTCACCTCGGTCGGCATCGCCCTCGGCGTCATCTTTTCTTACGCTTTGCGTAACGTCCTGCACGCCCGCTTCCCCACGCTAAGCTTTGAGCTCACCAGCACATGGGACCTGAATGCCATCCTCATCGCATTCTGCGGTTCCATCTTCGGGGCCCTCTATCCGGCCCTCAAAGCCGCCCGCAAAGATCCCATCGACGCTCTTTCGTACGAGTAACTGCTCCGGCCTTCACCTTTGCATCCTCGCTTTAGTTATAGAGATGACAGGCCTCATGACTGTAGTGGGTGACATCGAGAAAGAGGTCGCGGTATAGAGATGGAGCCAAACCCCGTTTCGTCCTCAACCACAGGCACCCTCCTGTCCAGGCGGCTGGTGATGTTAGAGGTCGCACTCGTCGCGATCCTGTTGGGCTTGGGAATACTGCTGACGTGGCCTGCGATGCAGGACGATGCGCTGATTCATCTTCGCTACGCCAATAGCCTGTTACATTTTCACCGCATCTCTTACGATGGCGCCCAAGCTAACTTCGGCGACTCGAGCCTGCTTTATGTTGCCGTGCTGGCGTTATTTCGTTCCGTAGTACCGTCGCCGCTTCTACCGCGATTCGTCGCGTCAGTGTCACACGTACTTCTCTTTGCCGGAGTCATCTTCATCCTTCGTCGCATCTCCCGCGATAAAGATGACTTTGCGCGACTCTTTGCCTTGATTCTTCTCCTGCTTCTCGCACTTCCGTCATCGATACGCTGGCTTGACGACGGAATGGAAACCCCGCTTGTTCTCATCGTCACAGTCGTTATCGCAATGGCTGTGCTGCGCTACCAACACATCACCAACATGCGTTGGACCGCTGCCCTCAAGGTTGCCCTGCTAAGCTTCCTCGCGGTTCTTCTGCGCATCGAGCTCATGCTCTTGCTCGCCGTTGCGTCGTTGCTGTCCATTCTTGCTCACCAGCCTCCCCAGCCTGGCGGATACCGCGCTAAAGCCAATCTTCTTTTCCCCATGTCCTGTCTCTGTGGGGTCATCCTTGCGGTGGTTCTCATCTTTGTTTCTACGGGGCATCTTCTGCCGGACACTGCGGTTGCGAAATCCTTCGGTTTGCACGCCTGGCGTGGAACGTTAGCTATGTCCGCCGAAACCTTCGCCAGTTCACTCGGTTTTGGCATGGGCCTTTTATTGCTTTGGCTGTTGTCATTTGCCGCTCAAATCTTGTTTTCACCGTCGTTAGTGTCTGTTTTAGTGGCGAATAGCCTGTTCCCGATCACGCTTCTACTCGCTACACTTCGAGGTCAGGCTATTCAGGGCATCCGCTACTTTGCCTGGACATTCCTGTTCTCCATTCTTTGGAACATCTTCACGCTCCCTTCAGTATCTAGGTATCGTCGAGCATTTAAATTTTCTGGCTACGCTCTGATAGTCGTACTCGTATTCTCCATTCCGGTTGAAACTTATCTGCTCGTACATACCTTCAATGCGCGAATCGGTGCGCTGAATCAGTTTCGCCGCCAGAACCTTGAACGTCTCAATCAGCTTCCAGCCGTTGCTTTTGATGTGGGGGATATTGGCTACTTCACCGGCGCATCGATATGCGATATGGCCGGCCTGGTGAACGGTCGTTCCAACGCCGAACTTACCTATGATCAGCGTGTCGTGCGGTGTGCGTCGCAGAATCCACAATTTGCATTTCTGAACCCACCACAGCTGGTTGATTTCAGTACGCACTTCGATCTATCGAACTGGTCCGTCTGTTCCGTCTACAATCTTGCCAATCTGCGTAGTTCCGATCTTCATTACCTTATTGCCTCACCGGTAGTCGCCGGTCAGGTCTGCGCCGCGGCAAACGCAACACCGCAGCCACTCGAGCCGATCCTTGCACAATACCCAGGTAGCCATCTATCTGGTCGCGTATATTGACGAATTAAAGTGAGATGTTGAGTGCCTCGCGCGCTCTGCAGGAGATGACCGCGACCATGCGCCGAGCCATCACAATCTTTCTTCTCCTCTGTGCCTCCGCACATTGCGTCCTCTCTATTTTTTTTGTCAACGTCAGTTACCTCAAGCTCTCCGACTATGCTGCTGGTGTCGGGCCTTTGCCCTTCCAGCGCCGGCTCCTGATGATTCCCTTCGTCCGCTGGGCGCAGTCATCCGCGCTGCTCGGGCACGCCGCGGCTCGCTACACCCGCTTCCTCATCCAGTACGAGCCCCTTACCTCTGCCAAACTCGGCTGCATGATTCTGGGTATTCTCGTTGTCGTTGCGCTCGGCCTCTTCTCTCTGCGTTACCCCCGCAAGCTCGGCTTGCGCTACGACTGGCTCCTTTGGGCGCTGCTCCTCGTTATCCTCTATGCCAGCTATGGCGCCCGCTTTGAGCAGGTTGTCTGGTACCCCTACGATCTTCCGCACATGGCCCTCTTTGGCGCCGCCACCCTCTGCCTCCTCGCAGACGAGCCTTGGCTCTTCCTCGCATTCATGGCTGTCGATGTCTTCGCCCGCGAGACTTCCATCTTCCTTCTCGCCGTCGCGTTCATAACGCGCTTCAACAACACCCGCTGGCGCGTCGCATCACTTCTTGGCACATTTCTCTGGGGCTTTAGTCGACTTCTCGCAAAACATCTCTATCCCAACAACCCCACCATGCTTAACGGCATCCCCTGGTACCATATGGCTGCTCCGTGGCACTGGCCGCAGCTCTTCTCCATCGTAGGTTTTCTCTGGATTCCCGTCGTTCTCGCCCGCCGCTATCTCTCACAGCAGCAGCGCCTCACCCTCGCCGTCGCCAGTCTCTGCATGGTCGTCACCTTCTTCTTCGCCACATGGAACGAGACCCGCGTCTGGCTTGAGTGGTCCACTCTCTTCGCTGCTCTCGCAGCCATAGAGTTCCAATCCGCACTGCTCTCATCCGAACCATCTGCATCCTAGTCATCAGCACGGCCGCTCGGACTCTCTCCGCCACTTACATCTGTAGAAACCCCACCCTATAATCCGACTATCGCGCTCATGCCCATGAATTTTCAGGACCCGACCTCAGGCCGCCTCACCGTATCTCGCCTACTCGCGTGGCTCCTGCTCGCCGTCTCCGCCGTCTTCTTCGCCTTGCACTTCCTCCACCTCACGGCCGACTTCCCCAATAACTCCCCCTGGGTCGACTGGTCCAAGTACACCGACGAGGGCTGGTATGGCGACGCCGCCGTCCGCCACGTCCTCTTTGGCCATTGGTACTTTCTGGGTGACTTCAACCCCGCCGTCGCCCTCCCTGTCTGGCCCGCTCTGGAGCTCATCCTCTTCAAGTTCACCGGCGTCTCGCTCACCGCTGCGCGAGCACTCACGCTGGCAGTCTTCGCGGTCACGCTCATCACCTTCTACCGCCTCATCGCGCGCCACACTCGCCCTCGGACTGACCACTCCGGTCAGTCTCTCGCCGCGCCACTCTGCGTTCTCTTCCTCTGCATCAGCCCCTTCCTCTTCGTCTTTGAACGCATGGCTATCCTTGAGCCGCTGCTCATCGTCTTCATCGCTCTCGGCCTGCTTGCCGCCTCACACCTGCACCCCATTCATCTCCATCGCCGTCTGCTCCCTACTCTCTACTCCCTACTTCCTACGATCGCGCTGGCACTCATCATCCCCGCCGCCATCCTCACCAAAACCACTGCCATCTTCCTCCTTCCGGCGATCTTCTATATGGTCTGGGCCCGAGCCGGCTATCGTCTTCTGCCCGCACTTCGTCTCGGTCTGCCGCCATTGGTCGCAGGCCTCGCTCTCTGGGCTGCCTACTTCTTCCTCATCGTCCGTCCCCACTACCTCGCCGACTACCAGTACCTCTTCTCCGCTAACGCCTACACCGGCATCGAGCTCTCCCCCCTCGCCACCGTTGTTCTCAACACGCTCGCCGACGGCGCATGGATGGGATACTCCCTCTACGGCGCATTCTTCCTCGCGCTCATCCTCACCTTCTTCTGGCGTCCACGCCTCTTGACTAACCCGCTCGTGCCCGCACTGTGGCTCTGGATCGGCGGCTACTTCGCCTTTCTCGCGTATCACAACAACCTGCAGCCGCGGTACTACCTGGTTATCGCCGTACCGGTCACGGCCTTCGTCGCTATCGCCATCGACGCCTTCCGCCAACCTGTCACCAGGTCGGGCGCCCCAGCTCTCGCTTCTAAGACCTGGGTTCAGGTAGTCTCCGGCCTCTTAGCCACCGCCGTCGTCCTCGCCATCGTCATCCCCGACGCGCTCCAGCAGATCGACTACCTCCGCAACCCCACATACGGCTTCGAGGCCGCCGCGCAATCCATCAAACGCATCGTCCTCGCCGACGAGGACCATCCCCACCTCATCCTCTCCATCTCCGGCTCCGACCTCACCCTCATGACCGGTCTGCCCTCCATCTGCGACGACTTCGGCACCGATGACCTCGACGTCCGCGTCAAAAAGTATCGCCCCGGCTGGTACGTCGCCTGGAACGACGTCGAAGACGACAAGGCCGACGCCATCACCCCGCTCTACTCCATGAACCGCGTGGCTGCGTACCCCGCCATGGACGACCCCGACCGCAACCTGCTCATCGTCTACCGTCTCGACCCCAAGGAACCCACGCCGCCGGTCCACCGTCCGCGTCGCCACACCCCCAAGCCGCTCATCACCAAACACGGCCAGCAGCCCAGCGTGCCTCAGCTCGAACACTAGCCCACAGCACGCCTGTTATTGTTTGTCGTTGTTTTTGCTTTTCTTTCTGTCATCCCGAGCGCAACGAGGAAGCATGCGTTGCCAGCCATCGTGGACGGGCGCATGATGGAACCAGACATGGAAGCGAGACCCTCGATCCCTCCGGCCACGCCGCGCCCGCCCATGCCGCCGCTCGCGTGGCTCTTCCTTGCGGCCACTGTCATGATCGCGCTGCTCTGGTTCCTCGCCGCGCGCGGCTACTGGGAAGACGACGCCTTCATCCACCTCGAATTCGCGCGTTCACTCGCCGCAGGCAAGGGCTTCACCTTCAACAACCACCTCGTCTACGGAGACACCTCGCCACTCTGGGTCTGGCTCCTCGTCGCCGCTCATGCCGTCGTGCCCAACTGGCTCGCCGCAGGCAAGCTGCTCACCGTTGTCACCGCCGCCGCCGCGCTCACCGGCTTCTTTTTCTACGCACGCTCTCTCGTTCGCCGTTGGTGGCATCCCGCCGCGGCTGATGTGTTCGCCGCGACCATGCTTCTCGTCTTCGTCCTTAGCCCCTACTTCGGCTATTGGGCGTTCTCCGGCATGGAAGCACTCGCCGCCGCCGGCCTCGCCTGCTGGACCTGCCTCCTCATTGCGCCGCGCCACCTCAGTTGGCAACGCGTCCTGCTCGCCGCGCTGCTCGCAGGTCTTGCCCCGCTCCTGCGGCCGGAGATGGCCTTCTTCACTCTGCTCGTCGGCTGCGTTCTGCTGCAGCGCATCCGCAACATGCACGCCTCGCTCACCGTGCGTGCGGATGTCTTCGTCGCAGGCCTCGTCCTCGCCGCAGCGCCAGCGGTCTCGTGGGCACTCTACGCCCGCCACACCTTCGGCAGCATCCTGCCCAACACCAACGCCGCCAAACGAGCCGCCCCCGCAGACTCCGTCCTTGTGCGCCTCATCCATCTCTACGGCTTCGGCTACCCGATCACGCTCCTCGCCTGTCTCCTGCTCGTCGTCTGGATCGTCCTCTACTACACCCGCCGTCACAAAGACCCCGCACACACCTCGCCCTTCGCAGCCTTGCACGCTGGCGGCTGGCTCATCTTCGTCTGGACAGCCCTCAACACCGTCTTCTATCTCGCCAACCACACGCTCGTGCAGACGCGTTACCTCTTCGTCACCGCTCCCGTGCTCACCGTCGCGGTCCTTGCACTCGCCGCCGTTCGCTGGCCGCGTATTTATCGCACCCTGCTGGCACTCACGGTCCTCTACGGAGTCACCCTTAGCCTCCTCGCCACGCGTCCTCTGGTCCGCAACAAGGTCCGTGTCGACGCCACTTTCGCCGACCTCGCCGCCTACATCGCCACGCTGCCGCCGCGCGCCCCGATCGCCCTCTACGCCATCGGCGAACCTGCCTTCCTCGCTCAGCACCCAATCATCGACACCGGCGGAATCACCCGCCCCGGCGTCATCCCCTTCATCCATGACACCAGCGACGACCGCATCACCGCCTGGATCTACGCCGAAGGCGCAAAGTATGAGGTCATCGACCACGCTCCCATCCCCGGAGCCCAGCTGCTCTGGTCGCGCGACATCCCCTCCACCGGCTGGTCCTTCGATCCCCGCCGCTACGCCGCCACCGAGCGGCTCCAGCTCTGGCAATTGCCTCCGGCTCCCGCTGCAACGGTAGATCCGGGTCAGTAGATTGATCAGGAATCTGACGAAAACCTGCTCAAAAACGCAGCTATTTTGTCAGTGTCTACCGACTTTTGGATATCATTCAGTAATCTATATATTTAATCGACCACAGACGTCTTGACACCTGTGTAGTCCTTCAGGCGGCCTTATGTTCCACTTTGGGCGAGCACGTTGCGCAGTCCTGCTCTCCTTGTCCGGCATCCTTGCCTTGTCGCAACCCGACTGCTTCGCGCAGTCGCAGTCGCCCGTGAACATCTCGAACGGCCTCGTCACAGGCATCGTTCTTGATCCCTCCGGAGCGCGGATTCCGCACGCCAGCTTGACCATCCACAGCGACACCTTCGATCACAGCATCTCCGCCGACTCCGAAGGCCGCTTTTCGCTCTCGCTTCCCATCGGCAGCTATCAACTCACCGTCACCGCGCGGGGCTTCGCGCCCTTCACCGTCAGCATCACCGTCGACCCTCGCTCACCGCTGCGCCTCGAACTGCCGCTCACCATCGCAGCCCGTGCTGAAGAGGTCGCCGTCCCTATCGACGGCAACCTCACCACCTCGGCCAGCGACAACGCCAGCGCCATCACCTTCTCCAGCGCCCAGCTCAGCACCTTCTCCGACGACGACGCCACCTTCCAGAAGGAGCTCCAGGCGCTCGCCGGTGGCAACGCAGGCAAACCCGCGGACGTCTACGTCGACGGCTTCAGCGGCGGCCGCATTCCGCCCAAAAGCAGCATCCTCTCTGTGCGCATCAACCGCAATCCCTACTCTGCCGCGTATGACAGCCTGGGCTTTGGCCGTATTGAGATCTCCACCCGTCCCGGCGGCGAAAAGCTCCACGGTCACATCAGCCTCAACGCCACAGACAACGCCTTCAACGCCCAGAACCCCTACTTCACCACCGTCGAGCCGCCGTATTACATCCTCAACCTCGACGCTAACCTCTCCGGCAGCATTGATCGCAAAACGGCTTTCAACCTCACCGCCGTCTACAACGACCAGCAGAACAACGCCGCTCTCAACGCCGAAACTCTCGACACCAACCTTCAGCCCATCGCCTACTCTCAGGCCGTTGCTGACCCCCAACTGACGTCCACCTTCGGTCTGCGCCTGGATCGCCGGCTCTCCGCGACGCACACCCTGACGGGGCGCTACGAGTTCAATCAGATCAATCTCACCAACGGCGGTCTCACAGCGCCGCTCACGCTCGCCACGCAGGCCTTCAACAACGGCACCACCAGCCAGACCCTGCAGCTCTCTGACAACAAGGTCTTCGGCGCCCACGTCGTGCTCGAGTCGCGTGCGCAGTATCTTCGCTCTCGCCTGCAGCAGAACGCTATCAGCAATATGCCTACCCTCGTCATCGAAGGCGGCTTCAGCGGCGGCGGCAACACCGCGCAGTCCCTCCGCGACAACCAGGACCACTTCGAGTTCCAGCAGTTGCTCAGTGTCGACCATGGTGTCCACTACCTGCGCTTCGGTGCTCGCTATCGCCTCCTCCGCGACGCCAACCTCTCCACGGCCAACTACAACGGACAGTGGACGTTTCCCTCGCTTGGCGCCTACGCCGCCAATCAGCCAAGCCTCTTCAGCATCACCACTGGCCAGTCCAGCGCCACTATCCTCACTGGAGATCTCGGCGCGTATGCCGAAGACGAGTGGAAGGTCACACCGAACATCACGCTGGACCTCGGCTTTCGTCTCGAAAGTCAGTCCGCCATCCCCGACCACCTCGATCCCGCACCTCGCGCCGCCATAGCCTGGGCACTTCATCGCAAGAAGCAACGCGCCCCATTCGTCACCCTGCGCGCTGGCGGCGGTATCTTCTACGACCGGTTCGCCGCGGCCGACATCCTCACCTCGGTCCGCCAGAACGGCATCAGCCAGCAGACCTACACCCTCAGCAATCCCACAACCTATCCACAACTTCCCAACACGGCTATCCTCAGCGTTTCTCCGCCCACTATCTATCGCATCAACCCCAACCTGCGCTCCGAGTACGGCTGGATCGGCGGCTTCTCCGTCGAAAAATCCATAGCCCGTCGTGGCACCATCTCCGCCGACTACCTCGAGATCCGGGGCGTCCACCAGTGGGCCTCGCAGAATGTCAACGCCCCTCTGCCTGGCACCTACAATCCCGCTAACCCCGGCAGCGGTGCACGTCCCTTCGGAGGATCGCAGAACATCTACGAGTTCGACTCCAACGGCATCGAGAAGATGCAGCAGTTCATCCTCAACTCGCGGATGGTAATCAACAAGCACCTCAATGTCTTCCTCTCCTACAACGTCGCCCGCGGTCGCCAGGACGTCACCAACGCCGAGACTTTCGTCTCCAACTCCTACAACGTCGCGCAGGACTACGGCCGAGCCCCACAGCCCACCCAGCACCTCTTCGTAGGTGGCACCGCGCAGCTCCCCTTCGGCATAGCGGCCAACGTCTTTGCCAGCACCGCCGGCGGAACGCCCTTCAACATCACCACCGGCACGGACCTCAACGGCGACACGATCTTCAACGACCGTCCCGCCTTCGCCACGCGCCCCACCGCGAACTCGGTCCTCTACACCACGCGTTACGGCACCTTCGACGCCAACCCGCAGCCCGGCGAGTCCATCATCCCCATCAACTACGGCAACTCCCCCAACTTTTCCTACGTCGATCTCTCCGCCAACCGCAGCTTCCACTTAGGTCCGCGCCACGCCCTGCCAGCAGCAGGCAAACCCGCAGGCCGTTCCACCCCGCCCTACACCCTCACCTTCACCGTCGACGCCCCCAACGTCTTCAACAGTCATAATCCCGGCATGCCCGTAGGAGTCCTCAGCTCCGCATATTTCGGCCAGTCGGTCAGCCTGAACAACCCGTTCACCACCAACACCGCCGCCAACCGTGTCGTCTTTCTGCAGGCGGCATTCAGCTTCTAGTTCGGCCGCTCAAAATATCTGGAAGTTCACTGCGACTGTCAGTTCCACCTTCACTGGCACTCCGTCCCGCGTAGCGGGCAAGAACTTGTACTGCAGAATCGCAGCGATCGCATGTTCGTCCAGACCCAGCCCGAGGGGTCGCGCAATCACGATATGTTCCGGGTCTCCCTGTTCGTTGACAACCAGATTGATAAACACCGGGCCCGACAGCTTATTCTCGCGGGCTGAGTCGCTAAAGGACGGATCGGTGGAATGCAGCACCTTGGGTGGTTTCACCGTGCCACCAATCTTCTTCACTCCAGGAGCCAGCGGCTCCGCAGGAGGATCGATGTTCAAGAAGTGCTTCTGGGCAAACGGCTGCCAATACGGTCGCAAGGATGGCGCAAGCTCAGCTAGCGAGCCTGCGAAGATCGCATCCAGCTCTTTGCTGAAGTCGGGATTCCCCTGGCCGTCGATCTCAATCACAATCGTCTCCGGGCTCTTGTGAAAGACCCCTTTACGAAAGAGCGGGATCCGCGTCACCGCTCCGTCCCTGTCGAACTCGAGCCCCACGCGTTGGCCCTCGATCCGCAGGTGGTCGCCTTCCAGCGAAATCTTCTTCACATCGAATGCTGACTCTGTAAACGAGCCCTCGGTTGCCTTCCCAACGGGAACCCCTCCGGCATTAAATTGCAGCTGGTCATCCATCCAAAACCCACGCAATTGCAACGGTTTACCCATCAAACGAGCTGAAATATCAGCCTCGGTGCTCTGCGCGACCGCACTGCCGCTGATCAGCAGCAACGCCATTACCCCAACTGTCATGATTTTCATCAAAGCCACTCTACCCTAACTTGTTGCAGAAAGCGTTGAAACTCGTTGACTCCCGTCCGCATTTTGGCTATTCTGAACACTCGCGCAGTCTCGCGCCAGCACCTCCGTGTGCCTGTATCCGGCTTTTGGATCGCAGGCAATCATAAGGTTAAGCCGGTCTGAGACACCGAGGTGAGTCCAGGCAGTTCAGCTTCCGTGGCACCTACCGGAAGCTCTCCGTCGCATTCGGCACCCACTCCCCAGCCCAGCAGCTAGTTTCTTTGGCTCTTCAGGCTTTGTGCGCGTCGCGCCGTTCATTGGAATCAAGCGCGCTTCAACCGCAACCCCGGCTTTCGGCCTGCGCGGACTTTTTGTCCGCTCCTCCGCTTGCCGCCCAACATGGCTGGCTGTACCTCTCTTCGCGCTTCAAGCCGCGCAGTCGATTCACGAAGACGGCAGAACCAAGGAGTAACCTACGATGAACCTGAATCAGACGACCACCATCCCTAGCGGCAAAGACATCAAGCGCAAGTGGTTTGTGCTCGACGCCTCCGGACAGACCCTCGGACGCCTCTCCTCGCACGCTGCCAGCATCCTGGCCGGCAAGACCAACCCGCTCTACACGCCCTACATCGACATGGGCGATCACGTCGTCGTCATCAACGCCGAAAAGATCCAGGTCACCGGCATGAAGGCTGGCCAAAAGCTCTATCGCCGCTACACCGGCTTCCCCGGCGGCCTGCGTGAGGAAGAGTACAGCAAGCTGCTCGTCCGCCGCCCCGAGAAGATCCTCGAAGAGGCCATCAAGGGCATGCTGCCCAAGTCCAAGCTCGGCCGCCAGATGGCCACCAAGCTCAAGGTTTACAAGGGTGCCGATCATCCGCACCACGCTCAGCAGCCGGTAGCGCTGGAAATGCATGTCTCCGGCAAGCCCGCTTCGTTGCACAAGAAGCAGGAGCACGAGAAGCAGTCGGCCTAAGCAGGGTTCAGGGCCCAGGTTTCGGGCCCAGCGGACCACAACGATTTCGTTTCAAGTTTCTGGGCCCTAAACCCTGGCCCCAAAAGAGGATTTACATGGCAGATCTCATCCAGTACTACGGAACCGGCCGCCGCAAGAGCGCGATCGCTCGCGTCTTCCTGCGCCCCGGTTCGGGCAAGTTCACCGTCAACGGCAAGCAGTTTGACGAGTACTTCGTCACTCCCGCGCAGCGCGCCGCCGCCAAGCTCCCCCTCGGCATCGCCGACATCAACGAGACCTTCGACGTCCTGACCACGGTCAAGGGCGGCGGCGTCAACGGCCAGGCCGACGCAGTCAAGCTCGGCATCGCCCGCGCGCTGATGGAGTTCAACATCGAGCTCCGCAAGACCCTCAAGGCCGGCGGAATGGTCACGCGCGATGCGCGCGGCAAGGAACGCAAGAAGTACGGTCAGAAGGGCGCTCGCGCTCGCTTCCAGTTCAGCAAGCGGTAACCCGCTTGCAGACAGTAGTGCGGTAGACAGTAGTGGTTCTTTTTACTGTCTACTGTCTACCCACTACTGTCTCGCTTCACCCGCATCACCCTCCGAAGAGCTCGCATCGGAGGCCAGGACTTAAATCTCCCGACGCTTTATCGCAAGGGATCAATCCAGACCGGCGGTACCACGGCCCATCAGAGCCCACCGGCGCGGTCTATAAACAGGAGCTTTTTATGGCTAGCATCACAATGAAGGAACTGCTCGAAGCAGGCGTCCACTTCGGTCATCAGACCAAGCGCTGGAACCCCAAGATGAAGGAGTACATCTTCGGCGAGCGCAACGGTATTTACATCATCGACCTCCAGAAGACCCTCAAGATGTTCAAAGAGGCTTCGAAGTTCGTCACCGACCTCACCTCCACCGGCAAGCTGATCCTCTTCGTCGGCACCAAGCGCCAGGCGCAGGATGCCGTGGCCGAGGAAGCGACCCGCGCGGGCATGCCTTACATCAACAGCCGCTGGCTGGGTGGTCTGCTCACCAACTGGGTCACCGTGCAGAAGTCGGTCAAGCGCCTCGCCGAGCTCGATGAGATGTCCACAGACGGCCGTTACGAGCTGCTCACCAAGAAGGAAGTCATCAAGCTTGAGCGCGAGCGCAAGAGCCTCTCGACGAACCTCTCCGGTATCAAGAACATGAAGCGCCTGCCCGACGCGCTCTTCATCATCGACTCCAACAACGAGGCCATCGCCGTCGCCGAAGCTCGCAAGCTCGGCATCCCGGTCGTCGCCGTCGTCGATACCAACTGCGATCCCACCGTGGTCGACTACGTCATCCCCGGCAACGACGACGCTCTCCGCGCCATCCGCCTCTTCACCACCAAGATCGCGGACTCGGCCTACGAGGGAACGCAGATGATCTCCGACAAGGCCTTCTCGCAGGAGTACGACGAGGTCACCCCGCTCGCCACCGAGTCCCACTTCCTCAGCGAAGACGGCGAAGAGATCAACCTCGACGACGTCCACGAGTCCGCCGGCGTCGCTGCTGCATCCACTGAGGATGTGGCCGAGGACGAGACCATCGACCTCAACGCCGTTCTCGGCGGCGGCATCCGTAAGGCCCCCGCAGCCGCTGAGGCCGAGATCGAAGCCGCTCCCGCAGAAGTCAGCGCCTAAAGAGATACCCGCACGTTAGCCGTGCCGTAACAGCCAACAGGAACAATGGTGGCGCGGGCGCATAAGCCCGCGCCACTTTTCGCAAAAGCGCCATCCCGCGCACTAGCCTCAAAAAGGAAATGCTATGTCCACCACCGAAGCTGTAAAGATCGACGCCAAACTCGTAAAAGAACTCCGCGAAAAGTCCGGAGCCCCCATGGGCGACTGCCTCAAGGCCCTGCAGGAAGCCAAGGGCGACATGGAAGATGCCTTCGTCGTCCTCCGTAAGCGCGGCATGGCGTCGGCAGCTAAGAAGGCCAGCCGCTCCACCAACGAGGGCGCGGTGGGCACCTACATCCACGCCGGCGGCAAGATTGGCGTCCTGATTGAGCTCAACTGTGAGTCCGACTTCGTCGCCCGCACCGAGGACTTCCAGGAGTTGCTCAAAGACATCGCTATGCACATCGCCGCCGTCGACCCGCGCTACGTGGGCAAGGACGAGGTGACCGAAGCCGACCTCGAGCGCGAGAAGGAAGTCTACCGCGCCCAGGGCGCCGCCAGTGGCAAGCCGGCCAACATCATCGAGAAGATGCTCGAAGGCAAGCTCAGCAAATTCTACGAGGAGTTCTGCCTCCTCGAGCAGCCCTTCATCAAGGAGAGCTCCCTCACCATCGGCCAGCTCATCGCGCAGAAGATCGCCAAGCTGGGCGAGAACATCTCCGTCCGCCGCTTCGCCCGCTTCAAGATCGGCGACCCCAACTACACGGTCGCTTCGGCCAAGATCGCCACAGCCGAAGAGCCCGCAGCCTGAGCAACCAAGCAAGAATCGGAAGGGCCTAGCTTCAGCTAGGCCACCACAGCCTCCCTAAAAAACCAAGGCCCGGACTTTAGTCCGGGCCTTGGTTTTTGTTCCTGCAATTGTTTTTGCCTTTCTTGTTTGTCATTCCCCTGAGCGAAGTCGAATGGGGAATCTGCTTCTCGCCTAACCGCCTCCCGCAAGTATCTTCGAGCAAAACGTAAACTGGAACGTCTTTACTGTTATCCAAGATGAGGAGGCTTCTCTCATCAGCACTCATCATCAGCACTCACCCCGGGAAGCCATGAACGAGCGAGTTCTTCAAAAATTTATCCTCAGTTGCGCACTGATCGTTCTCGCCAGCCATGCGCCCTCCCTTGCCTTTGCCTCCTCGCAAGACATCCCCGCACCGCTCAAACAGCTCCCTCTGGACGCCGATCCATCGTTCGATGTCGCGACGATCAAGCCGAACAACTCCGGCGCTCCCATGATGCAGGGACTCAACGAGAAAGGCCGTTACTTCACCACGAGCAACACCTCTCTGAGCGACCTGATCCAGTTCGCATACGACATCCAGGCAAAGCAGATCGTCGACGCACCCGAGTGGATAGGGAAGGATCGTTACGACATCTCGGCGGTGTCCAATCAAGAGGGCGTGCCGACTCTTCAGCAGGTCAGAGTCATGGTGCAGAAATTACTAACCGACCGATGCAAATTGACGTTCCACAAAGACAAGCGGGAGCTGTCGGCATTTGTGCTCGTAGTCGGAAAGAATGAGCCGAAGCTTTCCCCAACAGAGCTCAAAGGCCCCGTGCCGGTAAACAGCCTGTTCCCGGCCTCGAACGGTTGGACATTGTCCATGCGCAATGCATCCACGACAGACTTCACTGGCTATCTTCAGATGATCGTGTTGGATCGCCCAGTCGTCGACCAGACAGGCATCTCGGGCAAGTTCGATCTCAGCATCACCTTCACGCCAGATGATTCGCAGTTCAACGGCCATCCCCCACCGTCGAAGCACACCGATAACAACGACACCGCGCCCGGATTATTTGAAGCGATACAGCAGCAGCTCGGACTGCGGCTGGAATCGCGCAAGACTCTTGTGGATGCAATGGCCATCGATCACGTAGAGAAACCCTCGCAGAACTAGACAGGTCTCGACAACAGCAGCGGTCATACGCTTCCCGCATCGTCCAATTTACGACCGCATCCGTAAAATACAGGGTCCGCCTCTAACCCTAATCCCCTGCGGACTTTACCGCTGAAACTGGGGGAGGGTCCCCGCCAGATAGCTGCATGAAAAATCCGGGAACGCTGCATCTCTTTTTGTGCCGCAAAGCGTCTTCCATGCAACACTTAGCAGCGGAGGCCAGTTCATCGGGCCGCCATCTAAACTCTACGAGGCTCCGCATGGCAAGCACTCGAATCCGCACCCTTCTCGCTCTTTCCCTCGCCTTTACGCTGCCGCTGCTCCGCGCGCAGGATACCCCAGCTCCCGCGCCGCAAGCCCCGCCGCCCGCCGCCCCGCCGACCTCGCAGCAGCCCACGCAGAACCCCGACGGCACCTACACGATGCGCGTCTCCACGCGCATCGTCGTGCTTGATGTCGTCGCGACAGACAAAAAGGGCAACATCGTCACCGGCCTCAGCAAGGAAGACTTCCACGTCACCGAGGACAGCGATCCGCAGACCATCACCAACTTCGAGCTCGGCGCCGCGCGCGTGCCCGCGCCAACAGTAGACATCGAGTCCACCGCCGACCTCGACCGCCTAGCGCCGCGCGCTCCAGTCAACATCATCCTCCTAGACGAGTTCAACACCCGCTTCGAGGACATGGCCTTCGCGCAGTACTCGCTGAAGAAGTACCTGGAAAAGCAGCCCGACCATCTCACCACGCCGACGATGCTCATCGCCGTCGGCATCGACAAGTTCGACGTCCTGCGCGACTACACGCAGGACAAGCAGCAGCTACTCGACGTGCTCAAGCACCACTTCGGCGGCAACCCTTGGCGCAGCACCTCCAACTCCTGGGCGCCGGAGCGTTACGGCACCGCGTTCCTCACGCTGCGCCGCGTCTCGGAGGCAACAGTCGGTCATCAGGGCCACAAGAACATGATCTGGATCGGCCGCGGCTTCCCCGCGCTCAACATGGCAAACGTGCCTGTCGATTCCTCCAACCGCATCGAGACGCTCCGCCAGCAATGTGTCAATGAGCTCCGCGACGCGCGCGTCACGCTTACCACCATCGACCCCGCCGGCCTGCTCATCGACCCCGGTGTCTACGGGGCGGACGCTAAGTTCAACGATCCCTTCGGTGGCAACTACCAATTCGCACAGCTCGCCAAGGCCACCGGCGGACGCACCATCTACGGCCGCAACGACGTCGACGTTCAGATCGGCGCAGCTGCGGATGAAGGCACCAACTTCTACACCCTCGTCTACCACCCCACGAACAACTCGCGAGACGCCTTCAAGTTCCGCAAGATCAACATCGCGGTCGATCGCCCCGGAGTCACGCTGACCTCACTGCAGGGTTACTATCTGCAACTGCGGCCGCGCCCCGTCGATCCCAAGGCGCCAACGCGTCGGTTGCTCTCCGACATCGCTGCTGCGTCTGACAGCAAAATGGCCTACGACGGCGCGGACATCAAGGTGACCCGCCTCGCGAAGCCCGACAACGGCTACAGCATCTCCGTTGCAGCCCGCAACCTCGCCTGGACGCTCGGCACACCCGAAGATCCCACGCGCAAGACTGAGCTCGTCCTGGCTATCACCACGTTCGACCGCAAAGGCAAGATCCTCAAGGAGAAGGCTAGCGACATGCGCTTCAAGGCGCCTGCAAGCTCGCCAGCCACCGGACGCATCGAAGTGCCGCTCAGCTTCCTCTATACGCTCGACCCCGATCCGAAGGCTGTGCGTGTGCGCTTTGTCGTGCGCATCGGTTCCTCCGGTCGCATCGGCACGCAGGATATCGACCTCACCGAACCCATAGCCGCCAACGCTCCATCCATGGCTGTACCTGCACCCGCTCCCGCACCGCCAGCGCAGTAATTAATTAGGTTGTCTTCCGAACACAGCAAAGCCCGGGAACTCGCCCGGGCTTTGCTGTGTTCATTGCGTTGATCTCAGTTAGTGAGCTGTGTGCCGAAAACGCTCCAGCAAACGATGTACCGTCCATGTCATTACCACGCCACCGGCAGTTGCGGCCAACACGGCGACAAGCAGACCCCAGTTATTCGGAGCCACAAGCGGTCGCAGGGGATAACCCGCCAGCAAGCCGCCAATCAACCCCATCAACGCGTCCGTCCACGGTGAGTGGCTCTGGCACTTCATCGACTTGCCAGTCACCCAGCCGGCAACCCAGCCAACCAATCCAAACCAGAAGAAGACATCCATCACTCTCCTGCCTTTCCTTACGCTGTCGCCTAGCACAGCGTTCCAAGGGAATATAAACACCTCGCCGCAACTATCGTCTACGGCTAGCCGCATATTCCGCAAAAGAAATGGCCCGGACATCGTGTCCAGGCCATCTCCTCACTCGCGAAAAGTGGTTTAATCTCGACCGCCTGTCACCAGCCGGTACAGGAACGTCAGCAGAATCGCGCCCAGCGTTGCCACGATGATTGTGGAGATGATGCCAGCCGGCATAAAGCCCAGGTGTCCGGCGATAAAGCCGCCAACGAACGCGCCCAGAATGCCGATGACGATATCGCCGATCACTCCAAAGCCGGAGCCTTTCATGATCTTGCCCGTCAGGAAGCCTGCAACCAGGCCGATCAGCAGCGTTACGATAATCCCGTGTCCGTCCATTTCGCCCTCTTTCGTACAGCAGTCTTTGAATCCACACAGGATTGAACCACGTTGCGGGCAGCCTGTCTAGGAAATCGACAAGCCATCATCCCAGCCCTTGATGTCAGTGCGCCCCTAGCCGGTGCACAAACTCCAGGTACACCAGCGCCGCCGGCGAGTATCCGCTCGGGTCCGCGCGCGTAAACTCGCCGGTCAACGGGTCCATCTGTTGCCGAAACTCGCCCGCCCCACCCGGCTCTCCCGACCGCGCAATCGCTGTAACCCACGCGTGCATTAACTCACGCTGTTCGGCCTCTTTGCCGTAGTGCGCCATCCATCGCGGCGTGCGCAGTGCCGTCAGCGCCTGCGAAGCGCCGCCCCAACTGTTGCGCGGTATCGGCCGCACAAACGTAGGGTCGTCAATCGCAATCGAAGGGAAGGGAAACGGCGTCCAGAATGCCTTTGGATTATGCAACTGCCGGCTCCATATGTCCTCAAAGATCTTGCGGTCGCCAGCGATCTCCAGCTTCAACACATGCTCACCCAGCACCCGCGTGATCACGTCGCCGCGCACCTTCACAAAGTTGTTCTGCGCGTCCAGATCGTAAAACGCGGCGTCTTCCGGGTCGTACAGTTTCTCCAAGATCAGCCTGCGAATCGTCTCCGCGTCTTGCTCCCAGCGTGCTGCGTCATCGCGCTTACCCAGAGCCTTCGCCATCGCTGCCAGCGCAACGCGCCCGCCATACGTCGTCGCGGAAAGATCAGGGCACAGCCGCGGCATCGTCGCAATCGGCGGACACTTCCTCGCATCGGAATCCGGGCAGCGGTTCGGTATACCCTTCCACCGCGGGCTGTTGTCATGCCCGGTATCGTAGGTGCAGAAACCCTCCACCAGCCCAGTCTTGCGCGTATCACGATACCGTCGAAGCCACGCATCCCACTTGCTGCACGCGGCATAGGCTGCGGTCAGCAACTCCTCATCATGCGTCAGCTGTACTACTTCCCACGCAGTCGCGGCAATAGGCACCACCATCTGGATCTGCCCATAGCCAACCTCGCCGCTCACCTTGATGGCTGACGGTATCTGCCCATCCTCTCGCTGCAACGCAAAGAACGCCATGTGGTTTGCCCGAGCCACCTTCAACGGGTCGGGCTGGCCGTCATGCTGCGGCACATAGTGCCGCAAACCCGCATACACCAAAGCCTCCTGCGGCCCACACTCCATCCACGCGCCCGGATACACCGCCCCTTCCATCAGCATCGGCTGGTCATACTTCGGCACCGGCTTCACATTCCCTGCCAGCACCTGCAGCGCCGCGTCCCAGGTAGCCTTCCACGGGGCATCGCCACCCGGAAATCGTGGATATATCTGTTTTGAAGCCCATGCTGATCGGGAAATTCCCGCGCCTGCTGTCGCCAATCCCGCCACACGTAAAAACTCTCGCCGTTTCATGGGAAACATTCTTTCTCATCCGACACACAAAAGCTACTCCCTCAGCGATTCAAGTGCTATCGTCTCTTCCGGACAACTCTTTTTCGTCTTACCGCATCGCAACTCCCTGCATCTCAAAGAGGCAGCAAACAATCACTCGAGCCTGCACGGTCTGGCTCATGGTTACCTTTTGACTTCTGTCGAGGTTCGTTCCGGATGTCGTCGCCGATATCGCTCATGCCTCACGCAGTCTGCTGGAGAGCGGACCCGAATCTCATCTGGGCGATGGTCGTCGCCAACGCCGTCACCTCTTTAAGCTATCTCTCCATCTGTCTCACCCTCTTGTATCTGGTGCGTCACACCCGTCGCGTACTCGCGCGCGATTGGGCTTACTTCGCCGTCGGGTTCGCGCTCTTCATCGTCGCCTGCGGCTCTACGCACCTCATGGAGGTCGTCACCACATGGCTGCCCTTCTTCTGGATCGACGCGACCGCCAACATCGTCACCGCGATCCTCTCCGCGTGGATCGCGGTCGCACTCATCGGTCGCGTTCGCAAAATCCGCGACAGCATCAACGATTATTCACAGCGTCTCGCCAGCACGGAGCGTGAGCAGCTCCAGATGCGCGAAAGCCTCATGGCTGCGCAGAAGCTCGAAGAGTGGAGCCGCATGTCCACCCTAGTCGCTCACGAGATCGCCAATCCGCTTGAGACCATCCAGAACCTGCTCTACCTCATCGAGATATCCGAAGGCGTCTCCGCGGACGTCGCCCGCTGGGCCTCGTCTGCCGCTGACGAAGCTGACCGCATTCTCACTATCTCCCGCTCCACGCTCGACTTCTTCCGGCAGGGCAATCATCCCGAGACCATCGATCTCTTCGCCGCGGCAGAGAGCGTGCGTTCTCTCCTGCAGACCTTACTCCAGCGCAAGAACATCAATCTCGAACTCGCCGCCACCGGTGATACGGAGGTCCAGGCGCTGCCTGGTGAACCTCGCCAGGTCTTGCTCAACCTCATCCGCAACGCCTGCGAAGCCATCACCAAGCCACACGCTACCGTCCGCGTCACCTTCAACGGCAAGCCTGACGGCGTTGAGGTCCTCATCGCCGATGAGGGCAGCGGCATCCCACAAGAAATCCTTTCGCGCCTCTTCAGCTTCGGCGTCACCAGCAAAGGCGAGCACGGGAACGGCCTCGGACTCTGGGCCGTTCGTCACATCCTCACGCGCCACGGCGGCGATATCCGCGTCGCCTCTACCGGCCCCGAAGGCACCGCCTTCAGCCTCTGGTGGCCACGCGCATTTACTCCAGCAGCTTGACCACCCGTTACAATCGCCATCATGGAAATCCATGCACCGGAAGCTCCCATCCACGGCGTGAAAGACTTCCTCGTCCATATGGGAGTCATCACCTGCGGCATCCTCATTGCCCTTGGTCTTGAGGGCATTCGAGAGGTCGTTCACAACCACCATCTCGTCCGCGAAACCCGCGAGACCATCCACGTTGAGATGGAAGAAAACCTCAACAACAGCAAAGATGAGTTCAAGCGCGTCGCCTTATACCGCAAACAGCTCGCAACGCTCATCATCGATCTCCCCACGCTGGCCCACGACCACCCCGAGCAGATCAATCAGCGTCTCTCGGTCATCGAGAACCCGCAGTACTTCTTCTCCGCCACCAGCTGGCAGACATCGCTCTCCACCGGCGCACTCGAGCACATGTCCACCGATGAGGTGACCGCCTACGCTGGTGCTGCCGAAGGCATCCGCATCTACACCGGTCTCCAGCAGAATGTCGTCACAGAAGAAGCCGCCACCAAAGCCTTCTTCTCTGCCCATCCCCACCCAACACCCGAGCAGGAGGAGCAAGGTATGGAGCACCTGCTCCTCTTCTTCCACGCCGAACAGTCTCT
>Ga0206880_1002_pt2 | contig 43989 bp, 32 predicted proteins | sample Alteio_BWOrgCont_6_FD_152848 | JGI IMG/M metagenome (GOLD analysis project Ga0206880, IMG submission 152848) | Enriched cells from forest soil in Barre Woods Harvard Forest LTER site, Petersham, Massachusetts, United States -... | ecosystem: Environmental > Terrestrial > Soil > Temperate forest > O... | reverse complement strand
TCATATATCTGAAAGGTATAAGAATTGGGGTCAATGCAATTCTCCGTACCATATACATACAACGCATCATTCACATTGTCTGCATTGGGTGAAAAAGCATTGGGGACGAATAGTTCGCCACAAAGATATATGACATCAACTGTTACTGTGTCTGATGAAAAACAGCCATTTGCATCACCCATTGTAACTGTATAAACAGTGGTAACTGTTGGGCCGGCTGTAATGCTTTGGCAGGTATTGCAGTTAAGAAAATCCGCAGGTGTCCACAAGTAGGACGTGCCTCCATTAGTGGCAGAAATGACAGTGGATAAACCGGCTATAATAGTGATATCGGGACTGATTGCAGCCTGTATAGGAATATTGACAGTCACTTGTATAGTAGCATCGTTCTGACAACCATTTCCATCCGTTCCCGTTACCGTATAGGTAGTGGTTGCGTTGGGACTGGCGCTTACAGTCGCCGTATTTAATGGAGTTGTCGCCGGATTCCAAATATAGGTAGTTGCACCTGTCACAGTGAGCGTAGTCGTATTACCTGGACAAATACTTACATCGGAAGAGGCCATGACGATTGGAAGAGCATAAATGCTAATCGTTATACTATCCTCCCCTGTACATGAACCATTAGCCCCCGTGACGTAGTAGGTAATGAATGTCGTGGGGCCAGCTGTTACCGTTGCATTGGTATAATTGCTTAAAGCAATAGCAGGCGCCCAGGAATAGGTTATGCCTCCCGAGGCTGTTAATGTTATGCTTGTCCCTTCGCAGATAGAAAGATTATTGGCAGGACTTATTGTTATAAGGAGCGTAGAGGTAACACTAACATTTGCCGATGCAATATTATAACATCCGTTGCCATCCGTACCAATTACCGTATAGCTGCTTGTTGTTGTGGGGGTGGCTATTACTACTACTCCCGTGTTAGACGATAAGGTAGCAGGGGGCGTCCATAAATAGGTCACAGGAAGTTGAGCAGTTATAGCAGATGCCGTAAGTGTTGTTGAGTCACCAAAGCATATTGCTATGTTAGGTGGGGATATGCTCACTATGGGTAAAGGGTTAACATTGACAAAGATTGTTACTGTATCTATACAATTATTTACATCGGTTCCGGCAACTGTATAGGTTGTACTCACAGTAGGACTTGCTATTACAAGAGAGCCAGTATAAGTATTTAAGGAAGCAGATGGAGACCAGGTATAGCTGGTAGCGCCTACAGCTGACAAATTAGTCATAGTCCCAATACATATTGAAGCATTCGAAGACAGCGTTACCGTTGGTAAGGAATAGACTCCTACATTGGTTGATATAGTATTGACACAGCCATTTATATCCGTACCAATAACCGTATATGTAGTGCTTACTATTGGGCTGGCAATGACTATGGCAGCGGTGGACGAATTTAATGTAGCCGAAGGCATCCATAGATAGTTGTTGGTGATGGCCCCGGCCACCGATAAAAATGGCTGTAATCCGGCACAAATAGTGCTGGAGTTGCTAATGGCTAATGTAGGCAAAGTGTTTATCCCTATGGTTGTGCTATTTGTATTGCCAAACACGGTATCCGTAATGGTGTAGGTTGTAGCTGTAGTTGGACTGGCCGTGACTGAAGCACCGTTGGAAGAACTTAAATTGCCTGATGGAAACCAACTGTAACCATTGCCGTTACCTGCCGTTAAAGTTGTTGAAGTACCTAAGCAAATCGTTGTATTGGGACTAACGTACAGGCAACCTATCCATTCGTCATAACCTATCTCGGGACAACTGCGCACTTGTCCGTCTATATCATCCGAAACATAAGCAACAACCGTTCCCGCACTCACTAATGGGTTGGGGTTAGTCATGTTGGTTTTGTGTAAATCGGAGACCCCGGTGCCGGCAGGAAATCCGGGATCTGCCGTAATTGAATTGGCTTCGCTTGTCGCCCAGCCTTGATAGCTGGATAGCGTAGAATAAACTGCCGGCGTTCCGGCGTCATATCCAATATAGTTATTTGCTCCCGGTGTTACATAATAATCATTGTAATTGGCTGTAAGATTGGCGACAGAAGCACCGCTTCTATAGTGCGCAACGGCAATACCTGTACCGGTTGGGGTAGATTTATTGACCACCAAATTATTGGTTAAGGTTATTGTTGAAGTTGTAGAGGTAGAGATACCGACTGTACTGAGATCTCCCGAGCTGGTAGCATTGAGGTAGATGGAATTGTAGTAGGCATTTACCGTAGTGCCGCCTAATTGCAATCCATAGATGTTAATCCCTCCACTTGTAGCTGCAGGGGTTTTTAAATCGCTTATCATGTTGTTGTAAACATTTATAAGAGTTCCGGAAACATTAATACCATAAACGGTCTCTATATTACCTGTGCATGTTATAGCGTGTACAATATTTTTATATAGGTCAACAGTTGTACCGGTGACTGATAGACAAGAAATATTTCCTCCATTTCCATTACTTAAATTATTGATATTATTCTTAAAAACAGCATGGTAGCCTGTTGAACTAATAAGCATCCCTGTCATACCAAAAGCCCCGGGTCCAGTGGAATTATAACTTATGTTAGAGAGTGTATTGTTATAAATACTGTCGGTTGTACAGATGCCACTATAAGACAAACCATTTAAATCTCCAGCCGGAGGATATGAAACAGTGTTTATGCTGTTGGAATAACATGAATGAGAACTCCCGGTACCACCGGAACAGTATATTATATTTTCAGTACCACTGCCATTAATGGTAAAGTTAGAAATGCTGTTGCTGTACACACTTGTTCTGCCTGTTGCGCATTTGTATTGAATGATCGCACCGGCTCCCCATGAACCAGTTATGGTAATGTTTGAAATTGTATTCCCATATATTTGTAAAACATTGCCGGCACTTGATGAATTAAGAATCCCTGCCTTGGTTATTCCTCCTGTAATTGAAGATACCTTATTGTTGTAGATATTTACATTGAATGCAGTCGCTGTATTGCTTATTCCGTAAAATGATCCGCCACTTCCGGTAAAAGAAGGAATGGTATTGTTGTAGATATTTACGGTATTGTTAGTGCCTGCTGAGCCAATGCCGTTGCTTATTCCATAAACAGTAACATTGGCATTAATAACCGGAGTAATGGTATTATTAAAAATGTCAATATTGGCATTGGTAGCATTTGCGGTAATAATTCCATAAAGAGCTCCTGTAGTCAATGTGCCGGCAGTGATTGTATTGTTGGCAATTTTCAGACCGTTTTGGGAACTTACATTAATACCGCAGGCAGTGCTTGTATTACCTCCGAAGTTAGTTATAGGATTACCCGCATTTACCCCTATTTTATTATTTTGATCATAATATGCGTAGACAGGATCATTATATCCGTTAATATAAATCCCCGTGTACACATTCGAAATAACATTGTTGTCAAATTCGTTATAGGAATTAGTACCGGAAGCAGCAGTAAGAGTATATTGTGTAGCCAGGGAAGGCGAAATATTGTCACTGTATATACCAATCGAACTCATATTGGACTTATTAAGCGTAATGCTGCAATTTCTTATGGTATCGTATTGTGAGCCAACTGTTTCCGAGTTTTTAAGAAGTGCATAACCCCATTCCATTCGTGTAGTATTGGTTCCATTACCTGCATTTTCATGTACATCAATTCCATCAAAGGTGATGTAGTCAATACCTTGCAGCACAATAATACCATCCATTGCTCCCACACCGGTACCTGCTGTTATTATAGGATCCGGGTTTCCTGCCCCCTTTTTAAATACGACCGGGGAGGAGGAAGTGGGTGGATTAACCGCTATATTAATAAGACCTGCCGTTGAACTTGCAAAAGTTTCGGTATAACCAACAGTTACAATAAAAGTGGTTTGCCCACTTACTCCATTGCCATTTAGTGCTGAAATAGCTGCTGAAATAGTTGGATAGCTACCAGGTATAGTATAACTACCGCTGAGCGCCTGAGGAAAACTATAAAAAGAAATAAGACTTAAGGAAACAGCAGAACAGATTATTTTTAAAAAATCATTAAACTTAAATGACATTGAATAAAATTTTGATGAAAATAAAGCAAAAAAGGAATAATATTAAACCATTTTATGACTTAAATTAATGATCACAAATAGTTAAATAATTTGTAATATATTATAAATCAATACATTTGATATAAAATAGACTATATTTCTAATGAAAAAGCCGGAAGATTTTCTTTTTCAACTTATTAAGGGAATGAGTAGCCATGAAAAGCGTTATTTTAACCTGGTAAGTTCAGTCCCCGGGCAAAAAATTCCGCGCAAATTGATCTTACTTTTTAATGCAATGGATAAACAATTAATATACGACGAAATTGCAATAAAAAATAAATTTGCCTCTGACACTTATTTGGAAAAAAAATTAAGCATAGCTAAACTAAATCTGCAGAATTCCCTGCTTAAGTGTTTAAGGAATTACCATGCCTTTTTTAATATAGACTTCAGGTTAAGAAATTTTATGGCGGATATAGAAATATTGTTCAACAAAGGACATTACGATATGTGCAATAAATTGATTGGCCGAATGAAGTCTATTGCAGCCAGGCATGAAAAATGGAACTGGCAATGTGAGGCCATTCAATATGAAAGAAATGTGATTATGGCACAGGCATATATAAAAACTACACACGATTATTCGATTCAGCTCCAGGAAGAGGAATTGTTCTTATTGAAAAAAACTGAAAATTTTTACATCTACCGTTCCATTATTAATCAGATAGGCTGCTTAACAATATCGGAAGGACGACGAACTAAAGAGAGAGAAGTGCTCCTGCAACTATTTAATCATCCCCTCTTGAGTAACGAAAAGCAGGCTTTGTCAGTAAAAGCAAAAATTCACTACCATTACATTAAATGCTATTACTTTTTTAACATTGTCCGGGATATTACATCTGCCTCTGTCCATGCCCGGATTCGGTTATCACTTATAAAACAATTCCTTCTGGAAACAGAAGAGGACAGCATGTTGTATTTAGATGGTTTATACAGGTGTATGCTTGTTGACTATGAATGTAAAGATTGGGATAACTTTCTTCCTGCTTTGCAGGAAATAAAAGTTTTTTTAAATAAACCTGTTTCGGGAATTTCTCAAAGTGTTGCAAGAATTGCCTTTGGATATGCCTACTCAATGGAATTAAATATGTATCAACGAACCGGCAAATTCAATGAGGCCGTTATCCTAACCACAGAAATTGAAAAAGGAATAAAGCGATATGCATTGTATTTAAATGAGGAACACTATTCAGTGTTTTATTTTGGCATAGCATACAGTTACTTTGGAGCGGGTCATTATCGCAATGCGTTGAAATGGATTAATAAACTGATCAATGAATCAGATATTGCCATGAGGCCGGATATCAATTGTATGGCCCGGATTATAAATTTGATAGTTCATTATGAATTAGGCAATGAAGAATTACTTCAATCTCTTGTCAAATCCACCTATATTTTTCTGCACAAACATAAGCGTTTATATAAATTTGAAGATGTACTCCTGCAATTTATTCGTAAAAAACTGGCATCTGTTATTGATCATAGAGAATTAATGGATGCTTTCAGGGAACTGCATACCGAATTGAAACGCGTAAGTGAAGATCCTTTTGAGAATAAACAAATGGAAGAATTTGATCTTATTTCCTGGCTTGAAAGTAAAATCGAAAACCGTCCGTTTGCCGAAGTTGTGAAGGCAAAGGCATCACGAAAGTAAAATGATTATCAAAAATAATCTGCAATGAGAATATTGGTATTCGACAATTACGATAGTTTTACGTACAACCTCGTTCACCTCGTGGAAAGGATCACACATTGCGAGCTGGAAGTTCACCGAAACGACAAAATTACATTGAGGGAAATGGACAGGTTCGACAAGATTTTATTGTCGCCTGGACCCGGAGTTCCCGCGGAAGCAGGAATTCTGTTGGATGTAATTAGAGAATTTGCTCCGAAAAAAAGCATCCTGGGTGTGTGTCTCGGACAACAGGCCATTGCTGAAGTATTCGGGGGTTCATTAATAAATCTTAAGAATGTGTTTCACGGTATAGCCACCCCGGTTGAAATTATAAAAGAAGATATTCTTTTTAAGAATATTCCGAAAACCCTGAACGTGGGAAGATATCATTCCTGGGTAGTAAATAAGAATAGTTTTCCAAAGGAATTGGAAATAACAGCAACAGACGAATCAGGAAATATTATGGCCCTTCGTCATAAAACACTTGATGTAAGGGGAGTGCAGTTTCATCCTGAAAGCGTGCTTACGGAATATGGGTTGGAAATGATGAAAAACTGGATGAATGCGTGAATTCACCCCGCTTATAATAGTTACTGCGATAATAATTAAATGATTCTTTTATTGATTTTGTATCACAATGCCTGTTGATCAGCGCATTCCCTATTCCTTTAAGCAAAGTAAAATTAATTTTACCAGCTTCATTTTTTTTATCGTGTAACATTAATCGGATGATTTTATTTTCAGATGATCTGTTCATGTCATAAGGTTTATATTTTGACAGTATAAACGCTGTTATTTCTTCTAAATCTTTTTTGACCAGAAGTTTTTCCTTGAAAGATAAATAACTCTCACAAACCATTCCTATTGCAATTGCTTCGCCGTGTAATAATTTATTTTTATCATTGGCCAGTGAAAAGCTTTCTATGGCATGACCGATGGTATGACCAAAGTTTAGTTTTTTGCGGATGTTTTTTTCGTACGGATCCCCGGTAATAATTTTGATTTTGATTTTTACAGAAGGTGTAATCCATTTTTCAAAATCATTGCTGAGCATTATTTTTTTCCAGTAATTCTTATCGGATATCAGGGCGTGTTTAATGATTTCCGCAAATCCCGAAAGCAGTTGTCTGTCGTCAAGGGTTTTTAAGAAGCCGGTATAAATGAAAACTGCTTTTGGGAAACTGAAAACGCCTATCTCGTTTTTTATATTTTTAAAATCAATGCCTGATTTTCCTCCTATAGAAGCATCAACCTGGGCGAGGAGAGTAGTGGGAATGGTAATGAAATCTATTCCACGTTTGTAGGTTGATGCAATGAATCCTCCTAAGTCACTGGTTACTCCACCTCCCAGGCTGATGAGTACAGACTTTCTGTCGGCATTGTTTTTTGAGAGCTCTTCCCATACCTGCATGCACGTGCCTATATTTTTATTTTCTTCACCGCTCTTTATTTTTATGAGGACTGCTTTGGAAAGTTCAGGTACTTTATTCCTTATTACAGGCAGGCAATGTTTACAGGTATTTTCATCCGCAAGGATAAAAAAAGTTGAATCAGTGTATTTTTTCTGAGCGAGAAAATTGTTGATCTCAATAAACACACGCTCTCCGATAAAAACAGAATGCTCCCGGGAATTGATTTTAATTAGAGCGGTTTTCATAGGTACAGGTAAACGATGTTCACAAACAATTATCTTTGTAAAGATAAAATTATTGCCATAGATGATTTCATTTGATAATACGGAAGTAGCTTTTTCAGGTAAGAGTCCCGGCGATTTAAACAGAAGCTACTGGCTTTTTAAATTGATTACCAACAGTGCATTTGTAAATATGGGAAAAGTACTGACAACATTTGCCATTCAGTTGCATTTGCCCATTAAGGGCCTGATTAAAGCCACTATTTTTAAGCAATTTTGCGGAGGCGAAAATATGGAAGAGTGCAACAAAACCATTGATAGCCTGGCGAAATACAATATTGGAACCATACTTGATTATTCCATTGAAGGTAAGGAAACGGAAGCTGATTTTGATGCCTGTGCAGGAAATATTATTGGAACTATTGATAAGGCAAAAAATAATAAAAACATTCCGTTCAGTGTTTTTAAAGTTACAGGACTTGCCCATTTAGGATTACTTGAAAAGGTAAGCGCAGGGGAAACCCTTTCAGTCTCTGAAAAAGCAGAATATGAGAGAGCAAAAAAGAGAGTGGATAATATATGCAGGTCGGCTTATAATGCACACGTTCCGGTCTTTATTGATGCGGAAGAAAGCTGGATTCAAAACGCAATTGATGACCTTGCAAATGAAATGATGTTGCAATACAACCAGGAAAAAGCTATTGTATATAATACGTTCCAGTTATACCGAAAAGACAGGTTAAAGTACTTAGAACATTCCTGTCAGGTGGCTTGCGATAAAAATTATTTTCTCGGGGCGAAACTCGTCAGGGGTGCTTATATGGAAAAAGAACGAAAACGAGCTCTTGAAAAAAATTATCCTTCACCTATTCATTCTGACAAAGAGGCCTGTGATAAAGATTATGATGCAGCTTTGAAATTTTGCATGGAGCACATAGATAAAATTGCCTTCTGCTCGGGTACGCACAATGAGAAAAGTTCCTTATATCTCGTCCGGTTAATGCAGGAAAAAAATGTTGATTTGTCCCATCCGCATATATACTTTTCGCAATTGCTGGGGATGAGTGACCACATCAGTTATAATCTTGCCAGGGCCGGTTACAATGTGGCCAAATATGTTCCATACGGACCAGTGAGAGAAACATTGCCTTACCTGATCAGGCGTGCACAGGAAAATACTTCCGTAAAGGGTCAGACCGGGAGGGAATTGAGCCTGATAGTTAAGGAAAAACAAAGGAGAGCATCTATTAGCAGATTGCCCGCAAAAAATTAAAATAATGGCATTGATAAAATCAGTCAAAGGAATTTCACCGGTATTCGGCAAAAACTGTTTCTTAGCTGAAAACTCAACGGTTGTGGGAGATGTTACAATGGGTGATGAATGCAGTGTTTGGTTCAACGCAGTGGTAAGAGGTGATGTAAATTCAATAAAAATGGGGAATAAAGTAAATGTGCAGGACGGAGCAGTTATTCATTGTACCTACCAAAGAGCGGCCACAGTTATAGGCAACAATGTATCCATCGGGCACAATGCCATTGTTCATGGTTGTACAATTGAAGACCATGTACTGATAGGGATGGGTGCCATTGTAATGGATCATGTAGTTATCGGGAGTAACTCCATTATTGCAGCGGGTGCAGTGGTGCTTGAAAATACTAAAATAGAACCGGGCAGTATTTATGCCGGGGTTCCTGCTAAAAAAGTAAAAAATGTTGATCAGGAGTTAATAAACGGAGAGATCAATAGAATTGCGGACAACTACATTATGTATTCGGGGTGGTTTAAGTAATGCCAATTTCTTTGCATCCAAAGCAAAGAATACCATCAGTCTGCTCGAAAACCCAATAAAAATTGCTTTTATTGGGAAAAATGTTTCGATTTCGCTCAATAAGACCACAATAATTATTTTTGAGAGGATTACTAATCAACTTTGGTATACTAATTGCTTCAATATCCTATTGTCCAGAGGGATAAATTTAATAGGGTTTTAGACCTCCTTACATGAAGCATCTATTTCTCCTGATATGCATCTTAATTTCCTTTCAGTTGACCTATGGAAAGCAGGTTGATGTAACAACTGCAAAAACGGTAGGGCAAAATTATTTAATTTCAAAGGGCAGTTCCGGTCCTGTATTACAATTAGCTTATAAAGCCATTGGGAATGCCCAACCCGGCTCTGCGGATTCCATAACCTATTATTATATTTTCAGCGCTAAACCGGGCTTCGTGATTGTTTCCGGAGATGATCGTGCAATTCCCATTTTGGGTTATTCCACCCAGGAATCATTTGACCCCAATAATATTCCCCCAAATTTTGCTATGTGGCTGGAAAACAAGAAAAATGAAATTGATTATGGAGTTAAGAATAGTATTCCGGCATCTGATGAAATTAATTCCCAATGGCAGAATATTAAAAGCGGATATACTGCACCATCACAGAGCGGGAAAACAGCCACAAGCAGTGTTAATCCCTTAATTCAAACCACGTGGAACCAGGCACCTTTATACAATGCCTTATGCCCCTATGATTATACCTATAATGAGAGAACCGTAACGGGTTGTGTTGCAACTACTATGGCCCAGATTATGAAATATTGGAATTACCCGGCTTCAGGCAATAGATCTCACTCGTACAGCTCAAAATACGGAACATTATCCGCTAATTTTTCCGGAACAACCTACCAGTGGGATTCAATGCCCAATTTTGTACTAAGCAATAATTATTATGCTGTAGCCACACTCATGTATCAATGCGGAATTGCTGTGGGGATGGAATATGGAGTAGCTCAAACAGATGGCAGCGGTGCCTGGGTTTTAGCATCAGATAGTGCTATTTGCGCTCAAAATGCGTACCTGGATTATTTTAGTTACGATACTAAGACCATGCAAGGATTGGAAATGCAAAATTACAGCTATAATAACTGGATATCACTCATAAAAAATGAACTTAACAATGGCAGACCTGTTGAATATGAAGGTTTCGGATCTGACGGAGGACATACCTGGGTGTGTGATGGCTATGATGCGAATAATACCTTTCACATGAATTGGGGATGGGGTGGAGAATCGGACGGGTATTTTTCAATAAATGCACTTGACCCGACCGCATTAGGTGTTGGAGGAGGAGCTGGTAATTTTAATTCTTACCAGGGAATGCTGCTGGGAATTCAACCCCCGCTGGTAGATCAAAACTTCACCATGAAACTTAACAGCAAGGTGTTAGCCCCGGACACGGTATCCTTTAACCAGTTGTTTTCCGTCTCCGCCACTATTGTAAACAGCGGTTTAACGACCTTTATCGGGGATTTTTGTGCGGCAATATATGATACCAGCAACAATTTTATCGGCAATGTGGCCATTTTAGCCAACCAAACATTACTTCCGGGAACGGCTACAGAAAGCTTAAGCTTATCAAATACTGCACCTTTGGATGAAATGCTCCCCGGCAATTATTATGTAACCATTCTATATCGCCCCACAGATGGCGTATGGGTTCGGGTTGCCAACAATGGAAGCTTTATCAATTCAGCTCCAATCACTGTCACTTTGAATGGCCTTAACCAGGTTCTCATATATCCCAATCCTGCAAAAGATAATCTCACCATTGATTTGTCTGACTTTACAGGAAGGCTGATCCAAATTTCAATTACCGATTTAAATGGCCGACAAATAATGGAACTACCCAATCCCGTCGCGGAAAAAAAGATTCAACTGCCTCTGCTCTTCTTCGACAGTGGCATCTACTTCGTTCAAATAAAAACGAGCGTGGGCACAACCACCCGAAAAATTGTAGTCAGCAATTGAACTTTTGAAATCCGTTTAAACTTTTGATTTCAGGCTGGCCACTTCAACTGCTGCTTTCACAAAATTGGTAAACAGGGGGTGAGGATTTGCAACAGTACTTTTGTATTCGGGGTGAAATTGCACGCCTACAAACCAGGGATGGTTTTTCAACTCGATGATCTCCACCAGTCCACCTTCGGGATTAATTCCCGACGCAATCATTCCTGCATTTTCAAAATCGGCTAAATATTCATTATTGAATTCGTAGCGATGGCGGTGCCGTTCGGAAATTTCTTTTTTCCTGTATACTTCAAACATTTTTGTGTCTTCCGATATGTGGCAGGGATATGCTCCCAAACGCATTGTTCCGCCTTTATTAACGATTTTCTTCTGTGCTTCGAGCAGGTCAATGACCGGGTTGGTTGTGCCCGGGTTCATCTCCGTTGAATTGGCATCTTTAAATCCCAATACATTCCTGGCAAATTCAATAACTGCACACTGCATACCCAGGCAAATTCCGAAAAAAGGAACCTTGTTTTCCCTTGCATATTTTATTGCACTTATCTTCCCCTCAATGCCACGCTGACCAAAGCCGGGAGCAACTACAATGCCTTTTAATCCTTCCAGTTTTTCATGTACATTGTCATCGTTAATTGTTTCGGAGTGAATCCATTCTATGTGTACACTGCAATCGTTGGCAGCTCCTGCATGGATAAAAGATTCATGTATTGATTTATAAGAATCTTTTAACTCCACGTATTTTCCTACAAGGCCTATTTTAATAGCTGATTTAGGGTTTTGTATTTTATGCAGAAATTCCTTCCATTTTCCCAAATCAGCATTTTCTGCAATAGGCAGATTTAATTTTCCGAGCACAACAATGTCCAATTCCTCTTTTTCCATGAGTAAAGGGACTTCATAAATGGTGCTTGCGTCAATTGATTCTATAACAGCATCCGGGTCAACATTGCAGAATAATGCTATTTTTTTTCGGAGTTCTTTATTCAAACGATGTTCTGTTCTGCAAACTAATATATCGGGCTGAACACCGTATTCCAGCAGCATTTTTACAGAGTGTTGGGTAGGTTTTGTTTTCAGTTCGCCGGTTGTGGAAAGATAGGGGATGAGTGTAAGATGTACTACTAAGCAATCTTTTCCGAGTTCCCATTTTAACTGGCGTACGGCTTCAATGTAAGGCAGCGACTCAATGTCGCCCACGGTACCGCCTATTTCGGTAATTACAAACTGGTAATTACCGGTTTTCCCAAGGATTTTAACCCGGTTTTTTATTTCATCGGTAATGTGCGGGATAACCTGTACCGTTTTACCGAGGTAGTCTCCACGCCTTTCTTTGTCAATCACCGATTGGTATATTTTACCGGTAGTAACATTGTTGGCGCGCGAAGTGGGGACGTTTAAAAATCGTTCGTAGTGACCCAAATCCAGGTCTGTTTCAGCTCCATCGTCGGTCACGAAACATTCTCCGTGTTCGTAAGGGTTGAGTGTTCCGGGATCAATATTGATGTAAGGATCTAATTTCTGGATGGTAACCGTATAACCCCTCGCCTGGAGTAACTTTGCGAGCGAAGCGGATATAATGCCCTTACCTAATGATGAAGTAACACCTCCCGTAACAAATACGTATTTTGTGGTCAGAGACATTTTAATGAGAGGTTTTACAAATGTAGTGAATATTTGGTTGATGAAGAAATCAAAGTAAATTATGGGTTTTCTTTATTAATATTATCTTTGCCGACCCCGTTGACTATATTTTAATAATGGATAAAAATTCTTTTTTCGGACTGCTGTTGATTGGTGGTATTTTGATTGGCTGGATGTATTGGTCTGCGCCTTCAAAAGAAGAAATGTTGAAACAGAGAAGAATTAAAGATTCTGCTTTAACCATTCAGAGAGAAAATGAAATAAAACAACAAATCTCAACTAAATTAAAAGACACAGGTAATGCCCTTATTAAGACAGACTCTTCCACTACCTTTTCAGATTCGGTTAAAACCTCCGAAATAAAAAACAAGTATGGTGTTTTTGCAGGAGCAGCCCAAGGCAAAAACGAAGTTATCACCCTGGAAAATGAACTTATAAAAATCAGCCTTAACACGCTTGGAGGAAGAGTTGCTTCGGTAGAACTTAAAAATTACAAAACGAACAAGGGTCTGCCATTGATTTTATTTGATGCGGATTCATCCTACCAATCCGTCCAGTTTATTGCCCAATCCAGGGGACTTTCAACAGATTCTCTTTATTTTATTCCTGAAGGAAAATCCTTTTATGTAAAAGGGAATGATTCCGCCCACATCTCGTTGCGTTTATATGCCGGGGATAAAAGCAGGTACATCGAATACGTGTATAGTCTGAGTGGTAATGGCTATTTGCTGAAATATAAAATAAATACTGCCGGACTCCAGGACATCATTGCTTCCAATACTTCTGATATTACATTGAGATGGGGTATGAAAACACCCACCCAGGAAAAGAATATGAAAAACGAAAAGGCAAGTTCTACCATTTATTATAAATATGCTGAAGATGAAGTTGACAATGTATCGGAAAATAAGGATGAAAAAAAATCATTGGATGCCAAACTGAAATGGATATCGTTTAAGCAACAATTTTTTACTTCTGTTTTAATCGCGGAAACTGCTTTTGAAAAGCCTACAGATATAGAATCAATTAAGGAAACCGGTTCGGAAAAATATGTAAAATCATTTTCTGCCCAACTCAGCATACCATATAATCACCTGCCATTCGAGAGTTTCGGGATGAGTTTTTACTTCGGTCCCAATCATTATAAAACGCTGAAAAAATACAACCTGGAGTTCGAAAAGCAGGTACCGCTTGGTTGGGGAATATTCGGCTGGGTGAACAGGCTACTTGTTATTCCTATTTTTGATTTTTTAAGCGGGTTTAACCTTAATTATGGCATTGTCATCCTTATTCTCACTTTAGTGATTAAGGCGCTTCTTTTTTTCATAGCCTATAAAACATACCTGGCCTCAGCTAAAATGCGTGTGTTGAAGCCGGAGTTAGAGGAGCTCAATAAAAAATTCGGGACCAGTGACCCGCTGAAAAAACAGCAGGCACAGATGGAGCTTTACCGCAAATCGGGTGTTAATCCTCTTGCCGGTTGTATCCCGGTTCTTTTACAAATGCCTATTCTTCTTGCCTTATTCCGTTTTTTTCCGGCCTCAATTGAATTAAGACAGCAGAGTTTTTTATGGGCAAAAGATTTATCAACCTACGATTCAATATGGGATTTTGGCTATGTTCCGTTTATCAACACCATTTACGGAGATCATGTCAGCTTGTTTACTTTACTGATGACCGCTTCTACCATCCTGTACACTTATAATAATAGCCAGTTAATGGGTGGCGATGGAATGATGGGTGGCGGAAACAGCCAGATGCCCAACATGAAATGGATGATGTATGTTTTTCCTATTATCCTGATCCCGGTGCTTAATAATTATTCTGCAGGATTGAGTTACTATTATTTGCTGGCTAATTTAATTACGTTCGGACAAACCTTTATAATGCGCGCGTTTGTTGATGAAGATGCGTTACGTAAGAAAATAGAAGAAAACAAAAGAAAGCCCGTAAAGGTTTCAGGATTTCAGAAACGGCTTCAGCAAATGGCTAAGGAACGACAAGATCTGTCCCAAAGAAAGAGATAGGCCGGGTTTTCTTCAGCAGCTATCCCAATGCAAACGATAAAAATATCAGCAGTATCGTATTTAAATACCAAGCCTTTTATTTATGGGATTGAACAGGACGGTTTTTTACAAAACTGCTTTCTTGAATTAGATATACCTTCTGTTTGTGCAGCCAGGCTGATCAGCAATGAGGTTGATGTTGGCTTGGTTCCGGTTGCAGTAATTCCCCTCCTTGAGAAATATGAAATACTAACCGACTATTGCATAGGTGCAGACGGACCCGTTGGTTCGGTAGTTTTATACAGTGAAGTTCCACTGAACAAGATAGAAAAAATCATGCTTGATTACCAGTCAAAAACTTCTGTGGCCCTGGTGCAATTGCTTGCAAAAAAATTCTGGGGAATAGCCCCCGAATGGATAAAAGCCGGACCAAATTATGAACAACAAATCGGGGGAACAATAGCAGGTGTTGTAATAGGCGACAGAACCTTTGACATGACAAATAAATTCAGGAATGAATACGATTTAGCGCAAGAGTGGAAAAAACATACTTCCCTGCCTTTTGTTTTTGCCTGCTGGGTTGCGAACAAAAACCTCCCCGATGAATTTAAAAATTCTTTTAATAAAGCCGTAAAGTATGGCGTTGATAACCGGGAAACAGTTGCGAAGAAACTACAGCAGGAAAAAAAATACAATACCGATATAACTAATTACTTTAACAATTGCATCAGTTACCAATTGGATGATGCCAAGAGGGAAGCGATGAACCTGTTTTTAAAATATCTTTCCGATTAACAGCCGGGCCGGAGTTTAATTGAGTAATTCAAAAATTCCTGCAGCGCCTTGCCCGGTGCCCACACACATGGTCACCATACCGTATTTCTTTTTTCTTTTTCTCAGTTCATTGAACACCTGGACGGAAAGTTTTGCCCCGGTACAACCAAGCGGATGGCCCAATGCAATGGCCCCCCCGTTAACATTGACAAGATCAGGGTTCAATTTTAATTCGCGGATAACGGCCAGCGATTGTGAAGCAAAAGCTTCGTTCAATTCAATCAGGTCTATTTGATCCTGTTTCAGACCTGCCAGCTTCAGGGCTTTTGGAATTGCAGCTATCGGGCCTATTCCCATAATGCGCGGGGGAACGCCTGCAGCAGCGTAAGAAACTAACCTGGCAATGGGTTTCAAATTATTTTCTTTCATGAATTTTTCACTCACTACCATTACAAATGCTGCACCATCCGAAGTTTGTGATGAGTTCCCTGCTGTAACGACACCTTTGGCATCGAATACCGGCTTGAGTTTGGCTAAAGCCTCCATGGTGGTATCCGCTCTTGGGCCTTCGTCTGTATCAACGATAGATTCCCGGGTTTGCTTTTTTTCTTTAGAATCAAGGTAGGTCTCTTTTACCGTAAAGGGAACGATCTCGTCTTTAAATTTACCTTCCTTAATGGCTTTAAGTGCCTTCATGTGCGAACTATAGGCAAAAGCATCCTGGTCTTCACGCGATACTTTGTATTCTTTGGCAACTGCTTCTGCAGTTAACCCCATGCCCCAATACCAGTCGGGATGGGTTTTGGCAACATCGGCATGCGGAACAATCCTCCACCCACCCATAGGGATAAGACTCATGGATTCAGCGCCACCGGCTACAATGCACTCTGCCAGTCCTGCGTTAATTTTTGCTGCAGCTATTGCAATCGTTTCTAAGCCCGATGAACAATACCGGTTCACTGTCATAGCTGGCACTTTATCCGTATCGAATGCCATCAGTGAAATAAAACGGGCAAAATTCAAACCCTGTTCCGCTTCAGGCATGGCATTGCCCACAATCAGGTCATCCACCTGTTCGTTGTTTACCTGGGGCACTGATTTCATCAGGTACCTGATTACTTCAGCGGCTAACTCATCCGGGCGGGTAAAACGAAATCCACCCCTGTTGGCTTTGCCTACTGCTGACCGGAATCCTGAAACGATGTATGCATTCATGTGTTTGATGTGTTAGGTATTAAGTACAATGTATTATGTATTAAGTACTGGGTAAAGTTTATGAATATGTTTTTTCTTTTAATACTTCTTGAAGCTTAAATAACATATTCTGAATTTGATTAATCTTAGCAACTTTATTGTTTAACTCTTCTTTAGAAAAGAAATTTAACTTTTCTCCTATAATTAATTGAGACTCCAATTCGCAGGAAGAACCCATAGCGATACTGAGAAAGTGAATGAACTCTTTATCGGAATTTCTTCCAGCCCCTTCTGCAATATTTGATGAAATGGATACACCAGATCTATTTATTTGACTTGTTAAACCATATTTTTCTTCTAAAGGAAAGGTCTTAGTGAGTTGATAAATTTCAACTGAAAGGTTTATTGCTTCTTGCCATACTTTCAGTTCTTTATAGCGATTCATGCACTATTTTTTTACCTACTACTTTGTACTTAATACTTGCTACTTCCATCTCACTATTAATTCCTTAAAATCTTTCCTCCGGTCAATATGGATTGTATTCTCTCCAACGTTTTCCTTTCTCCGCATAAGGATAAAAATGCTTCTCTTTCCAGGTCCAGGAGGTAATGCTCGCTTACCAATGTGGGAGCTGATAAGTCGCCACCACACAATACATACGCTAATTTTTGAGAAATTTTTTGATCGTGCTCGGAAATATAATTGCCGCTTCTCATGGAATCTGCACCGAGGTAGGCTAATCCCAATGCCTGTTTGCCCAATACACGGATGTCTTTCCTCTGAACAGGCATGGTATATCCTTCTTCCGCCAGTTCAATGCACTGGGCTTTTGCCTCTGCGAGTAACCTGGCGCGCGACATTACCACCAGGTCCCGGCCTTTTCTTAAATATCCCAGGTCAAAAGCCTCGTGTGCTGATGTAGAAACTTTAGCCTGCCCGATGGTTAAAAAACGGTTCCTGAAAGTATTTAATTCTATATCTCCTTCTTTGATTTCATCCGATAAGCGGAGCGCAAATTCTTTTGATCCGCCACCGCCCGGAATTAACCCAACACCGAATTCCACCAGGCCCATATATGTTTCTGCGTGAGCCACCACTTTATCGGCATGCATGCTCATTTCACATGCGCCACCCAGGGCTAAGTTATGAGGTGCCACCACCACCGGTATGGAAGAGTAGCGAACACGCATCATTGCATTCTGAAATGCTTTGATGGCGAAATTGACTTCATCCCATTCCTGTTCAGCAGCCATCATAAAAATCATTCCCACGTTGGCACCTGCTGAAAAATTGGCACCTTCATTGGAAATGACCAATCCGCGAAAATCTTTTTCAGCCATATCAATGGCCGTATGCATGCCCTGGATTATTTCCCCACCGATGGAATTCATCTTCGTGTGAAATTCAAGATTAAGAATGCCGTCTCCTATGTCGGTAATGGTAGTTCCCGCATTTTTCCATACTGTTTTGGCTGACCGTATGTTGTCCAATAAAATAAACTGTTCTGTTCCCGGAATTGTTTTATATGATTTGGAGGCGATGTCATAATATTTTCTCACCCCGTTTTCAACTTTATAAAAGTTTTTTGCTCCGCCCTTTACCATGTCATAGACCCATGGCGCTGGTTTATTCCCTGCAGCTTCCATAGCTTTAACAGTTTCCTCGATGCCCAAAATATCCCAGGCTTCGAAAGGGCCCAGTTCCCATCCAAACCCGGCATTCATGGCGGCGTCTATTTTATAAAGTTCGTCGGAAATTTCAGGAATACGATTGGATACATAAGCAAACAGGCTAAAGAACGAAGTGCGGTAAAAATCTCCCGCCTTATCTTTTCCCGCCAGCAATACCTTCATCCTGTCCCGGAGGTTTTCTATCGGTTTTGTTGTTTCAAGAGTCGCGAACTTAACCTTCTGAGAAGGCTTGTATTCCATTGTTTTCAGGTCAAGTGCATGGATTTCACTTTTTCCTCCTGCACCTTTTACTTTCTTGAAAAATCCTTGTTCCGTTTTACTGCCGAGCCATTTGTTGGCTACCATTTTAGAAATATATCCGGGGATTTTAAACAATTCCCTGGCTTCATCTTTGGTGCAACTGTCGTACACTCCGTTGGCAACATGAACAAGAATATCCAATCCAACCACGTCACAAGTCCTGAAAGTAGCCGATTTGGGTCTTCCTAAAACAGGTCCGGTCAGCTTGTCAACTTCTTCCACGGTTAATCCCATCTTTTCAACTAAGTGAAACAAGCTCATGATAGAAAACACACCAACTCTATTGGCAATGAATGCGGGAGTATCTTTACATAAAACGGTTGTTTTGCCAAGATACAACTCCCCATAGTTCATTAAAAAATCAGTTACTTCCTGCGAGGTTTTCGGCGTTGGAATAATCTCCAGCAGTTTCAGGTAACGGGGAGGATTAAAGAAATGAGAGCCGCAGAAATGTTTTTGAAAATCTTCACTTCTCCCTTCGAGCATCAGGTGAATGGGAATTCCGGAAGTATTGGACGTAATAAGTGTTCCCGGTTTCCTGAATTTTTCGACCTGTTCAAATACCTGTTTTTTAATGTCCAAGCGTTCAACCACCACTTCAATTACCCAGTCGCAGGACGCAATATCTTTCATGTTGTCTTCAAAATTTCCGGTGGTAATCCTTGAAACAAATGACTTCCTGTAAATAGGGGAGGGGTTGGATTTTAAGGCAAACTGAAGCGCGTCGTTTACGATTTTGTTGCGGAGTTTTTTATCATCACCGGAATCTTTTGGCGCAATATCAAGCAAAACCACTTCTACGCCAATATTGGCAAAATGACAGGCGATGCGGCTTCCCATAACACCTGAACCCAATATGGCAACTTTTTTTATTAATCTTTTCATCTGTACGGGTTTTAAATTTTAGTTTCCATCGCCTTCTTAATCCTGAAAAGAATGCTCTGCCGATGAATTTTTGTGTCATTGTCCTGCGATACATTTGCAGTCAACATTTTCTCTATGTTTTGCAATTGATTGTATGCAAGTGCCTGGGAAGCATAGTTGTACCGGGAACCTGCGTCCGCTTTAAAGATTTGTATCAGGTGATTTACGTATTCAGCCTGCAAATTCTGGCGGAAAGAATTAACCGGTGCTGATAAATCATCCTTGAAAACAGCATTTGTTAGATCAGCTATGACTTCTGATAATTTATACTGGTTCCCATATAATTCCGAATCGGTTATTCTCTGTATAACAACAGGATTTAACAGGTAATTGAGAACAGTCTTTTGAATATTCAGCACCCGGTCATGTATTTTAGGATCTTCAGGATTGCCGAACAAACCAAAACCTCTTCTTTGTACCTGCAGGTAATTATATAAATCAGAAGGCATTGCAAATGCTTTAGGACTAAAAGCATATTTAGTCAGGGCATCCATTGCTTTTTTCTGGTAAGCATAACTCACGGGTGTATATGGTTTGCCTGCATTTTTTTGCCCGGAAAAAGCACGATCCACGTACACTCCACCAATGTACCGGCTAATGGAATTAATGGCGCTCGCCTGTTCGCCTGTTACTATCAGGTAGGCGTTGCGCAACTCGTGATAAGAATGGCCGGGAATAGAAAACTTTTGTTTTAATTTTTTTGCAATCGTGTCAGTAAGGACAATTCTTTCAACAGAATAAGTAACTACATCGTTTGACAGATCAAACATCATTGCCCTCGGATCAATTCCATTTTCGGGTGAAGAAATAGCCTCTGCATCATTGGCAAAGAGTAATTCAGGTTCTGTGGACCGGGACAGAATTTTTTGCAGTCTTTGCTGTTCATCTGATTTATTATCGGAAGCCTGGGAATAGCCATATTCAATGGCCCATTTATCATAAAAGCCCGTTTTTGTATCGTAAAAAAGAGTTTGTTTTGATTTGTCAAGAGCAAGGTTAATGGCAGGATATTCCATCACGGAATTGGTTAGCCCGGTTTTATCCACTAATTCTTTGTTCTTCAGTTCAGCTGGTGAATGGAGTTGACTGGCTTTAAAATTATGATTTAACCCAAAAGTATGCCCCATTTCATGTAGGACAAGCCGGTAGACGGATTGCTTAATCAGTTCCTTTTTCTCTTCTTCAGTGGCTCCGGCTGCATTTAATGCCTGAACCCCGAACAACGTAGACATCTGTAAATAATAACTGAAGTTGCAGTAATGTCCATCCGCATGCAGGTCATTGTCGTTTGTTCCGGGTTCTGTGAGAAGTCCCCCGGTTTCAAAAACCTTTTCAAACTGGATACGGTTGGTGAGGTAAACAAATTCCAGCATAATGTCTGCACCCAGTATTTGACCCGTTTTAGGATTTACAAAACTTGGGCCGTAACCTCCAAAAGGAGGCTGGGGTGAGGAGGTCCATCGTAAAACATTGTACCGGATATCACCTGCATCCCAGTCGGCATTGTCGGGTTGAATTTTTACTTCAACCGCATTCCTGAAACCTGCAGCCTCAAAAGCTTCATTCCATCTTAAAGCAGCTTCCTTAATGGTTTCACGGTATTCAACAGGAGTGGTATTTTCTATCCACCATACAATCGGTTCAACCGGTTCGGAAAGAGCAGCATTTTTATCTTTTTTTTGCAAATTCCACCGGTGTATTAAATCCCTGTAAGGAGTTGGGCTTGTTGAAGTCATGTCATTCACCTGGTCTGCAAAGTAACCTATCCGCGGGTCATCGTACCTGGGTTTATAGTCATTATCGGGAACTGCAATAAAACTATGCTGAAGTTTTATAGTTATATAACGGCTATCCGTTACGCCCGGTCCACCACCGACAGTAGGAGCTGGATTATCGTACACATATTCAACAATAATATCTGTGTTTAAAGGATATGATTTGATATAACTGTACTTGGTTTTTTCTTTGCTTAAACTGCCTAATGAAAATGAACCTCCGGGTCTTTCATTGGGTGATGCAGATGGTTTGACCTGGTGTAGCGTTTCTGTTAAAAAAATATCGTCGGCTTTGATCAACCAACTGCTGTTGGAACTGTCCTTCGCGACAATGGGCAAACTTGCCATTACGGCCCTGCTGATGTTAGCACTTGCGGCCCTGTTGAGAGCATTCGATGTATCAAAATAAAAAGAAGTGTTTTCAGTAACGAACTCTATTTTGTTGAAATACTTCCTGATCGTAAAAACTTCATTGCCCTGGTAACTTCCCCTGAAATGACCGGCAGCCAGGATGCCATCAACAATGTGAGTAAAATAGATGAACTCTTTATCAATTTGATTTTTTTTAATAAGCAGGTAACAACTTCCATTGGTGGTATCCTGGTAAATGGTGAAAAGGCCTTCTTTTTTCTTGCACTTTTTGGCAATTTCTTTAATGGATTTAATGTCCGATTTGTCTTTGCTTTCCTGCTCCGTAGTTTTTGCATTAGCGGATTCCTTTTTTTTACCAAAGGCGCTGCATACATTTTGACCGGGCCAAAACAGTAACAATGCAAATGGAATAACCAGTGATTGTTTTTTTAAATAGTTCATTCTTTCTAATTATAAATTTTAGTTACCAGTTCTTTATTTAGTTCCAGGATGACCTTTCTTTTCATGCTCAGTTTGGGTGTCATTTCACCTCTTTCGATAGACCATTCTCTCGGAACAAGTTCAAATTTCTTAATGGTTTCATAATGTGCAAGAGTAGCATTGGCCTTTTCCACATCTTCTTTGATTTTATTGATCACTTCCTGATCTTTTATGGCATCTTCGTTTGATACGTATTTTTTTCCCCTGCCGGCGTACCAGTCTTTAATGTTTGCAAATGAAGGGACGATAAGCGCTGAAGCAAATTTACGGCCATCACCGATAACCATTGCCTGGTCAATAAAAGGAGATTCCTTCAGTTTGTTTTCAATCATCAGCGGGGCAATGTATTTTCCACCCGATGTTTTAAAAATTTCCTTTTTCCTGTCGGTGATTTTTAAAAATTTGCCGTCCACCAATTCCCCTATATCACCTGTGTGAAACCATCCGTCTTTATCAATAGCCTCCGCAGTTGCTTCTATATGTTTGTAGTATCCCATCATAACATGAGGGCCCTTAGTAAGAATTTCCCCGTCTTCCGCAATTTTTACTTCTACTCCCGGTATTGATGGGCCAACTGTTCCAAGCTTTCGTTCTCCCTTTACATTCCTGTTTACAGCAATTAACGGAGACGTTTCGGTAAGACCATAACCCTGGTAAACAGGTATTTTTGCGGCGTGAAATACTTTAACCAACCTCTCCTGGAGGGCCGCGCCCCCCGAAACAACGGCCATTATATTCCCGCCCAAACCTTCTCTCCATTTACTGAAAATGAGTTTGTTGGCTATACTTAGCTGAAACTCGTACCACCAGCCATTAGTCCTATCGTATTCATACTTTAACCCGAGGTCAACTGCCCAGAAAAAAAGCTTTCGTTTTATGCCGGTGAGTTCATTTCCTTTGGCTATGATTTTAGTATAGACTCTTTCCAACAAAAGAGGAACGGTGGTAAAAATATGAGGTTTTACTTCTTTCAGGTTATCGGCAATAGATTCAATACTTTCAGCATAGTAAATGGATATTCCCATGTACATATAAAGGTACGTAAGCATACGTTCATAAATGTGATTCAATGGCAAAAAGCTTAGCGCAGCGCAGGTGTGATTTATTTTATCAAGCGGGGGAATTGTACTGGAACTGAGAACATTGCTCACTATGTTCCTGTGTGAAAGCATCACCCCTTTAGGGTTCCCCGTTGTGCCCGAAGTATACAGCAAGGTAGCTAAATCAGTTTCTTCAACAGAGGCTTTTATAGCATTCAATTTTGCTTCATCTTTGTTTTGCCTGCCGAGTTCAGCTATTTCGGACCAGTGTTTTGCTCCTTCAACCGGGTTAAAAGTGTATATTTCTTTTAATCCCGGTACATCTGCAGCTATTTTTTTTACTTTATTGTAAAGCTCTGCACTTGAAACAAAAACGTATTTGATTTCAGCATCACTAAAAATATATTTCAGGTCATGTTCGCTGATAGTCGGATAGATGGGGATGTCTATTGCCCCAATCTGCAAAACCCCCAGGTCAATAAAGTTCCATTCGGGCCTGTTGTTGGAAATAATGGCTATTTTATCCTGTTTCTGAACTCCCAGTTTTAAGAGTCCATAGCTGATGTTATTGGTGGTAGTTACAAAATCTTTCGTACTGTATTTTTTCCATTGTTTGCCTGTCTTTCCGGCAGCCTGAAATTCCTTGGCGGCCAGTGCGTCCAGTTTGTCAAAATTCAGGGAAAAATGATCAAGGATATCGAATAACCTTTTAATGGCCATTATCGGATGGTATTGAATATTATTGTCATGTCAAATGGAAGATGGAAAATGGCAAGTGGGTTTTCTCTAAATTTTTCCATTTTCCATCTTCCACTTTCCATATCACTATATCGTCCTCAAATTTAGAATTAAATACTTATTCTCTGTAAAAAAAGAGAGGGTAAAATTCAGAAAGTCCAGTTGGCACTTATACTTGGAATGATGGGCAATTGATTAATTCTCTGGTAGGTAATTCTATCGAAATAAAAAATATTTTCATAATTATAGGCATTGGTCACCCCAAAGGCTGCCTGGAGAATGGATTTTTCAGAAAACACAAATTTTCTTTTTATGTTAAAATCAAGCCGCTGATAGCTTGGTAACAAATGTGAATCGTAATCTCCGTATAAAATCCCCAACACCGAATTTGCATTCGTATAATTAGTGTTTATACCATTTGCAAAAGTTTGCTGGGGATAAAATCCGGCTGTGGGAGTAAACGGGAATCCCGATCCGTAATTCCACCGGGCATCCACCTCCCAGTTACGTTCTTTGCCAAAAGAATAGGATCCAACAAGATTAATGTTGTTCCTCCTGTCAAAATCCGGTACGTACGACTCCATGCCATCCCAGCGTGTAACATAAGTTAATGAATAAACAGTCGAAAAATTAAAGTGGCCGTATTCGTATTTAGCCAAAAAGTCGGCACCATAAGCATTTCCGCTTTCAACGATAAAATCTTTTTTCTCGTAATAGGGTATGCTGGGATTGTTGGCATTGGCTGCATTATCCGGGTAAATCTGGTAGGGGTTAATTTCGATTAACTGTAAAAAATCTTTATAATAGCCTTCCAGGTTGATGCTAAGATGTTTTAAAAGGTCGTATTCAAATCCCCCAATGATATGGTACGCTTTTTCGAGCTGGCTATTAACGGGTACTGTGCTCCCGTTCTGTTTGGTGAATGTTGACTGTAAGTTGTCAGAGGTATTGGGGCTTTCTAAGAATCCATAAAATAAATTAACCACATCAAGATCGGAATTGGCAGCGATGAGATTTTGCGAATAAAGTCCGCTTGCAAATTTCAATCGAAACTTATCTGTAATGTTGTATTTGGCCGACAAGCGGGGCTCAGGAGAAAATTCGGAAAGGGTAGCATAAAATTGTGCCCTGAAGCCGGGTTCAATGACTAATTTTTTGTTTTCACTTATAAATTTATAACGAATATATCCTCCAAGCTCAGTAGAATTAGCTTGTTGCTGAACCTCCAGGTTTGCGGGAGTAAAATAGTCGAAATTAGTTTGAGTTCCTACTACCTCTATACCATATTCAAACAGGTTTTGTCCTAAGAAATAGGTAAAATCCATTCCCCCGTTAAATCCTTTGATATCACTTTCGCTTGGATTAAATCCTACTTCCTGCATGGTTATTCCATAAGACGACCAGGCAAAATGACCACTTATAAGTACAGGAGACCCTGGTGGAATTATCACAAAGTTACCCCCTCCTCCATAAGATTGCCAGTTTAGCTGGGGTAAGGTCGGAAAATTAACATTGTCATTAAAATCAAATCCGAATAAATTCAATTTGCTGCCATTGTTCGAATTAAAAGAAACTTTGCCATAAAAGTCGTTAAAACTATATGGTAATCCATTCGCGCCCACATAAGGATAAAGGATTTTAGAAGTAGTCGGAAGGTAAGATGTTTTTGCAGACAATATAAAAGAGGAACTTCCCTGGCTGCTGTCGGTGTTTTTCGACAAAGGTCCTTCTAATAGTGTTTTTGCGCCAAAAGTGCTGGCAGAAACTTTGCAGGTCAAATTTTGTTTATTCCCATCACGGGTGGTAATGTCCATAACAGACGATATTCTCCCCCCGTATTGTGAACCCATTCCCCCGGTATAAATATCTGCATTACGGATAATATCACCATCAAAAACAGAGAAGAGGCCAATGGAATGAAATGGATTATAAACAATCATTCCATCCAGCAATACCATATTCTGTACGGGTGTTCCACCCCGAATGTACAGCTGTCCGCCCTGGTCACCGGTAAAGATCACCCCCGGAACAACCTGTAAATACTGTGCTAAGTCAGGGTCTCCGCCGACAGTTGGAATTTGATTTATTTCTTTTGGTGTTACGGAGAATACCGAAACATTTGTTTCGGTCCTTTTGGCTTCCTGTGCTGCAGATATTTCAACGGACTGAAGTTCAATACTTGATTTCTTTATAAAGAGTTTTTTAGTAATGATGTCATCCGGCTGTTTAACCGTAATTATTTCTCTCAGCGTATCATTGCCCAGCGAAGCGATCATCAGGATATAGGTTCCCTTAGGTATTTTGGTTATGGAATAGTACCCATTTACATCAGTTACAGCCCCACGTGTTGTCCCCTGGAGATAAACCGTAGTAAATATGGCAGGTTCACCGGTTTCTTTCTGGTAAACAAATCCCCTGATGTTTGCAGATTGAGAATATCCCCTGAGAACTGAAAAGAGGAATGCGACAATAACAATTAACCTGGGATACCGCATTTTTAATTTTTGGAACTCGAATTTAGCAATTAAATTAAGGGGAAGTAATGCAAATGTATAATTGGTAATTTTTTATTGATAAGTGGTTCCGGTTTTACCTGAATCCTTGAGCATTAACTTCCCATAGCGACAATGCAATCGAACTCTCCTTTTTCTAAAGGCATTACGGAGAGTCGTCCCTGGCGCACAAGGTAAATGTTCTGCAGTTTTTTTTCTGCTTTAACCTGTTCCAAAGTAACCTGCTTTTTAAGCGATTTGTGAGGAATTAAATCCACTGCCGACCAGTCTTCCTTTGTTGTCGGATCCTGGTAGGCTTCTTTTTGCACTTTCGCAATTCCAACCACAGCTTTGTCTTCGTTGCTGTGGTAAAACAGAACAAGGTCGCCAACTTTCATTCCGCGTAAATTTTTTCGGGCAGCGAAATTCCGTACGCCGTCCCAAACGGCTTTGCCCTCTTTCAAAAGTTTTTCCCACGAGTAAGTGGAAGGTTCCGATTTTACCAGCCAGTGATTCATTTGAATGATGATTGTTGATTGTTGAGTTATGAAGAAGGTTTGGATTCTTTATTTTGTGATGCCGTTTTTCTCGAGACAATAAAGATGGAAGCTAATTCGTGTGCTTCTTTTAATATAGAAGTTACTTTTTCTTTTTCAACTAACTTTTCATCAATAATCATTTCGAGCCAATATTCTGATTCGTCAGCTTCTTCAATAACTATGCTGATTTTAGAAATAAAACATGCTCTTGATTGAGCTAAACATGCTGCTCTATAGTTACATGCTACTGAAGTAGAGGAACGAATTAATTGTCCTTTTACATGATTTCCAAGATACGTATTAGGCAATAATAAACTCACCTTGATGCATTTACGAGCAAATAGTTTAGTTCTTTCTTTTAAGTCATTCTTATTCATCAATCCTCAATCAACAATTATCATTTTTCAACTAATGTAGTATTTTAAAAACAAGTTCTTTCAGTAAATCATCTTCTTTTGTTGTAGCATTGTCAACTCCCTTTGATTTTAAATCATATTCCCTCAGGTCAGAAATAATATTTTTCAGTTTCCCTGTTCCGAAATTTTTTGCAGCCTTTTCATAATCACCGACAAAATAGGGATGAATTCCCAGCGAAGCAGCAACGTTATTTTTCGACTTGTCGGCAAGGCAATGGTAAGTGAGTATTTTCGAAAAAAAACTAAAAAGTGAAATAATGGTCACCACCAAGGGATATTCCTTAGGGTTGGAAGCAAAGTAATTGATAATCTGGTTGGCCTTTAACACGTCCTTTTTGCCTATGGCTGCCTGCAGTTCAAATGTATTGTAATCTTTGCTGATGCCTATGTTGTTTTGAATGTGCTCAACCGTTATTTCCGAATTTACCGGCAGGTCAATCATCAGTTTATCCAGTTCATTTACGATTTTGCTGAGATCTGTGCCTAAGTACTCAGCAAGCAACATGGCGGCTTTGGGACTAATAGTGTAATGCCTGTTTTTCAAGTAATTATTGATCCAGTCGGGAATTTTATTTTCATAAAGTTTTTCAGAAGTAAAAAGAACCGTGTGTTTGGCAACCTGTTTTCCCAAACTGGTCCTCTTATCGAGTGTTTTGTATTTGTAGCAAATAACTAAAATGGTAGATCTTTGTGGGCTTTCAATATAGGCTAAGAAAGGGTTTTTGCTTTTGTCGCTTTTCTCTTCTTCCGCACGTCCTACAAGGTTTTTAATGTTTTGTGCTTCTTTCACAATCACTACCTGGTAGTTCGACATCATGGGAAATCGCTTGGCAGTGGCTATAATAGCTGCGATATCGGTATCCCTGCCATAAATAACCGTTTGATTAAATTCCTTTTCTGCTTCATCCAGCACATTGGTTTCAATATAATCCGAAATACGATCTATATAATAAGACTCTTCTCCCTGCAAAAAATAAACAGGGTGGTAAACCTTTTTCTTTAAATCAGCTATAATTTGATTGAAATCCATTCTACTCAGTCACGGGAACGTTAGTTTTTAATTGCTGATCACGCTCCGAATGTTTGATTTGTACCTTTATACCTCCTGTTACAGGCAAATAGATGGCGCTGTCATAGCCAACTCCATATAAATAATAGGTTCCACAATGAAGATTTTTAATGGTAACCACATTGGAATTTACAGGACCTGTCACGGAATCGTCGTAATTCGAGGTTACCGGTCCGGGAAATTCCGATACTCCGAATTTAATATAAATCGTTGCCCCGGGAATAGGTTTGGCGTGATGATAAACGGAACCAACAATTTCAGCTTTACCATCCATTCCGGCTTTACAGCAGGAATAAATACTCAACACAACGAATGCAATTATTCCGGCAGCCAGGAATATCTTTTTCATTTGAATTAATAATTGGTACACCAACTACGGTTGTATCGTTTGCAGTTCATACCGTATAAAGTTATTCGAAATCCTGTTGGCAATTTGCCTTGCAACAGATGAGTCAGCATTAAATGGTGTGGCACTATGAACGAACGGAATACCCTGCAATAAACTACCATAATCACATACCATGTGAACATACGTTATTTGTCCGGCAACAATAGAAAATTGTTGTACAGGCATACGGATACTTTCAAGAGTTATTTGTCCAACACCGATAGAAAACTGTTGTACGGTTATATGGATGTTTTCAAACATAGAATTGGTACCCAACTGGTAACGGAACGGAAAATTAACAGGACCATTGTGACTTGCTGTTGTATCTGCCAGGCCCTGCACATTTAAAAAAATATATCCCTGCCCCTGGCCGAAATACATGGAAGGATTCCGGGGTGAAAGGGGGTTTGGAGTTGGATAACCGGGAGAATAGGGAGAAATCAGGTTAGTTAAAGGATTAAGACCTATGTTAAATGAAACCGAACCGTAATTACCGGCAGGTACATCGGCCACATAATAATCTTCATTGTCAATGTATTTAAAAACAATGGCATTCCCGGGTATTACATAAGGGGTAGCCGTTGTATAATTGTATAGCGTAACTCCGGAAACATAAAACTCGGCATAAGTCAGCTGAAACCTGCGGCCATTTGCATCCGGTTCAGTTTTACCTGAATCTGCTTTAATCGTGCCAATGTTGGTAGTCAGATGAAAAAACAAATGGCCCGTTGGAGTAGTCACATCGCCGATGGCAGCCTTTTTGCAGGAAACGGATAACATCACCGTAATTGCTATTATAACACTTAAAAACAGAAAAAATCTATTGGTCTTCATTTCCGTATTTTATCAAAATTTAAAACCCATATTGTAGGCTGCCTAAAAAACCTGATTGCATTGACATTTGTATGCCATCCAGATTTTGATAAACAGGTATGCCATATTCGAACGCAAGGCGTAAATCTTTATGTGGAATTTTCGGGATGTACAAATTAAGTCCTAAATAGACTGTTCCATATATCCCCCCATAGTTGGCAGTATTGGCTGTTGGATCGTTATTCGCAAATGCTGCAATGGATTCATCGTACCCCTTTATACTGCCTGAATAAATTCCTTCTGCCCTAATGGAGTTACTGATGTAATTGCACCATTTATAGGCCAGCCACGCAGTGCCTTTATACTGGTTGCCCCATTGGTATCCATCGGCATTGGCAAATAGTATCACATTAGCAGATGCTGAACCCCCCCACGATAAGGAATGGGATTGACCAATGTAAGCAATAGAAGGTAAAATGCCCCATGTACCTGTGCCCAATTGCATGTTATAGGATAACCTGCTGGTATCCCCTGCTACATTCAAGCCTTTTTGCTGAATGTTTCCTGTGGGGAAACTTCCCCCCAGGCCAACTACAACCTGGGCATGTTGCTGGTCAGCCCATTTGTAAAAAGCATAGAGCTTAGTGTCTCCAAGGCCAAATGTTTTTGTTGTCAGACTCGTAGGTGTGCCTTCGGCCATGTGTGTTTGCATGGTAGGATCCATATTCATGGAAACAGAATTGCTGTTGGCATTGAACACGGCCATGAAGTTAATCCTGTCAGTGAAACCATAAATAACCGTTAACATGTTCATTTGCGCACTCATTTTTTCAGGAGAAGCGTAGTAATTCTGAAATATTTCATCGTCACTGATTTTTGATGTACCGCTTCTGTTACCTGACATTAGCATATCCATATAGGTATAAGAAACCATCCATTGGTTTTTAAAGTACATGTGATCCGTCATTACTCCCAAAGGAGCATATCCATCCGGGCGGTAACAATCAAAAGGTGCCTGTAAAGGCACCTGGCTGGTATCTGCTGTTTGAGCATAACTGCATAAACAATAACATACCATTGATCCGCTGAATAGCTTTTTAAGAATTTTCATGTATACGGGAATATGGAATAAAGGTAAAAAAATAATATTCAGTGAGAGCAATGAGAAATGCAAAGGCTAATTATTATTCGCCCCCTGGTCTATCCATTTTAAAACTAAAGCCACATCGTATGGAAGCCTGCCTGAAGGAGGCATGCCATTGTTCATGAAAATGTACAGGTTACTTGATTGTGGATCGGTGGTATTTATTTCACGCTTTTGAAATAAGTCAGTGTAAGCTACAGGTGCTGAAAGATCGAGGCCTGCCGTCGGATTTGGCCCGGTATGGCAACCGCTGATAGCACAGGAGGTGTTGAAAAAAGGAATGATATCCTGGCTGAAAGAAACCACCGCAGGCAATGGTTTTTGCGGAAGCTGGCCGACATCATCTGCACACCTGGAAAAAACAGCTATAGCAATTGTTGTAATTGCTATAGCTAACATTTTCTTCTCCCTGTTGATCACTATCATATTAAAGGATAATTATCAAAAAAAACAAACGGATGATTATGGTTGAATCGTTTGCATTTCATACTGTATAAAATTATTCGAAACCCTGTTTGCAACCATCCTCGCTGTAGCAGAATCAGCATTAAATGGCGTGGCAGTATGTACGAATTTAATACCCTGCAGCAAATTCCCATAATCACATACCTGGTGTACGAAACTTATCTGGCCGGGAATGATGGTAAACTGTTGCCGGGGCAATTGAATATGCTCAAGCATTGAATTGGTGCCAACCTGGTAGCTAAACGGAAAATTAACCGGACCGTTATGAGCGGCAGTCGTATCCGCCAGGCCCTGTACGTTTAAAAATACATAACCCTGGGCAGCATTCCAATACATAGGAGCAGTAGCGGGAGGAAGACCATTTCCGGGATTCATTTGGGAGTACAATACATTCGGCGGAGTACTATTCTCAGCCGGACTTAACCCGATATTATAAGATACAGAACCATAATTTCCGGCAGGTACATCGGCAACATAATAATCTTCATTGTCAATATACTTCAACACAAGATCATTTACAGGCAATGTATAGGGAGTGTTAGTGGTATAATTGTAAATAGTTATGCCGGAAATAAAAAACTGTGCGTATGTCAAAAGAAATTTCCGCCCGTTCGCATCCGGAAAAACGTTGCCTGAGTCAGCTTCCATCGAACCAATGTTGGTGTGCAGGTGAAAATACAAATGTCCCAATGGAGTCGCTATAGCCTGGCTGTTGTCAGGCTTTTTACAAGCCCCGAACGACACTACTGCGACAATTGCTATTGCAGCAGTTAAAACCGGAAAAAATTTAATGATTTTCATTTTCGATATTTTTTTAAAAGCCTGTCAAATTCCGACAGGCTTTTAGATTAAAAAAGTTAAAACTGGTATTGTATGCCACCCAATAAGCCGGATTGCATTGATAGTTGCATTCCATTCAGATTTTGGTAAACGGGAATACCATATTCGAACAAAATGCGTACGTCTTTGCATTGTCCTTTCGGTACGTAAAAATTAAGCCCTAAATAGACTGTTGCAGTTGTTCCTCCATAATTGGCAGTATTGGCTGTTGGGTCGCTATAGGAATAGACTTCAATAGCCGGGTCATAACCTTTTATACTACCTGTATTGATTCCTTCTATTCTAACGGAGTTACTTATGTATTTGCACCATTTGTAGGCCAACCATGCAGTGCCTTTGTACTGGTTGCCCCATTGGTACCCTTCGGAGTTAGCGCCCGTTATAATATTAGCAGCTGCTGAAATTCCCCACGACAGAGAATTGGCTTGGCCAATATAGGTGACAGAAGGTAAAATGCCCAATGATCCTGTGCCTGATTGCATATTATAGGATGACCTGCTGGTATCACCTGCTACATTCATGCCTTTTTGAGTAATGCTTCCTGTTGGCAAACTCAATCCCAGGCCAATTATAACACGGGTGTTTTGCCTGTCGGCCAATTTGTAAAGGGCATAAAGCTTGGTATCCCCGATACCGATGGTTTTTGTTGTCATGTTGGCCATAGCTGTAGTCATAGCCATGGTTGAGGATCCTGGCAACATCGTTCCGGCATCAGCCATGTGCATTTGCATAGTGGGATCCATATTCATAGACATAGAATTGCTGTTTTCAATATTGAACATACCCATGAGGTTCAGCTTGTCGCTAAGGCCATACATCACCATTAACATGTTCATTTGCATGTTCATTTTTTCAGGTGAAGCATAGTAATTCTGGAATATTTCATCATCGCTGATTTTTGATGTACCGCTTCTGTTACCTGACATCATCATATCCATATAAGTGTACGAAATTATCCATTGGCCTTTAGCGTGCATGTGATCCGTCATTACTCCCAAAGGGGCGTGACCATCAGGACGGCAACAATTAAAAGGTGCACAGGTAGTGTCCATTTTTTGAGCATAGCTGAATAAGCAACAACCCGCCATTAACCCGCTCAATAATTTACTATGAGTTTTCATATTATTACTTTAATTACGTTTAACTTATTTCACAAAAGCAATGAAAAATCAATTGCTTCCTGAACAAGCACAATAGCGTTTTCCCGGTGCAGAGCAGGAAAACAAAACCAATGCTAAAAAGCGGCTAAACTGTGGGGGGATGAAATACGGAAAAGAAATATTGAAAAGAGTAATTTTCAGAATAGTTAAATTTAACTTCAGAATATGTTTTGAAAGGATTGAAATTTATGGAAAAAGAATTTTCCGTAAATAATGTGGAATAATCTTCCAGGCTGGTGGTTCTCGGGGAAGAATGATTTTTAGATTCTTCAGTGGCGGCTTTCTTTAGCTGTTTTGCCAAATGGCACTTCCCGTTACAGTGCATCTGGGGTTTGTCCTTATTCTCACAGAGGTTTTGGGCAATGTAGTTCCTGTTGATAGCATATTCAATATAGGGAAAAAAAGGCGCTGCAAGGAATAATACGTATAATGAAATAAAAAATATGGAAGCTGTTTTTTTCATTCTCTTTCACAATATTAGGCATATTTTTTATTAAAAACAATTCATCGGAAATTGTTACCTTTGATAGTCATCCGGGATGAAAAAACCACCTCTCATATTGCTGTTTTCTTTTTCCTTACTCACGTGTTCTATCTATGCACAATTTTCCAAATTTTTTGTCAATGTTGATGGTTTAACTTGTTCAGCCTGCTCCTTTGCCACCCAGAAATCTCTATTGCAATTGGATTTTGTTGCGGATGTACAAATGGATTTGAATAGCCACATTGCAACTGTTACCTTTAAAGAAGGCAAAAAAGTTTCTGTTGATCTGGTCGCCAAAAAAGTTCTGGATGCAGGATTTTCAGTAGGGGGGATGTCAGGGATTTTTAAGTATAAAAACACGGATATTTCCAATGATTATTGTTTCAACTACGAAGGGGATAATTATCATTTTATACAGGTAACAAAGCAGAAGTTGAATGGAGAGATAAAAATAAAATTCATTGGTGACAAATACATGAATAAAAGCGAATTTAAAAAGTGGAAAGCAATGATGACAGGAAATTGTACATTGCCTGGAAATACTACTTCTCCTGCTCCAAAAGTTTATTATGTGACCATTGAATGAAATCTCTTTTATTCTCCGGCTTTGTATTTGGATTATCAGTTTTGCCAATGGCAGGCCAGGAGTTATTCCCCAATACAGAGTCGGCAAGTACGGTACCCAAAGGTGTTTTAGGTGTACGGGTATTTGATGAAACCTACAGGGAAGTGGATCTTTTGCGCAACCTGTTTGTGTTAAGACTGATGTATGGGGTTTTGCCTAAACTTACTGTTATGGCTAACGCGAGCATGTCCAACCATCACGGTATAGAATTTCCTCCTAATCTTGCTTCGCATACCCATCCCAAGAAAGGAGCGTCCGTTTATTCTACCGGCACTATTGCAAGAGGAATCCCTTATCCCTATCTTTTTAACGGGGAATGTTTATATGCGAAATACCGTTTTTTTTCATCTGATGGGCAGGGTAAGCACCTGAGGATGTCGGTGTATGGGGAGTGGTCGAATATAAACGTGGCACATGATGAAGCAGAGCCTGATCTGCTGGATGATACAAAAGGTTACGGAGGCGGTCTCATCGTTACGTATTTAATAAATCACCTGGCTGTTTCAATCACTTCGGGAGTGATAATACCTTTGTCATACAACGGATATGCTCCCGATCCTTTGGGCGGAGGTTTGGTTCCTACGCAGCTTTTCTACGGCAGGGCAGTTCAATACGATTTATCGCTGGGTTACCTTTTGTTTCCGCGAACATACAAAAGCTATGACGAAAGCAACATAAATGTATACGTTGAATTTATGGGCAAATCCTACGGCGAGGCTAAGATAATTCAGTACGGTGTTAAAGATGTTCCCATTTCCACACCCCTGCTTGAAGCCGGTAATTATGTGGACATTACACCCGGAGTGCAGGAAATTATCAGATCGAATCTCCGCATAGATCTTTCTGCCGAATTTCCTCTTATCAATAGGTCGTACGCACATTTTTACCCGGTATTCATGCTCGGAATACAGCGGTATTTTTTTCCTGACAAAAAACCTGGTAAACACCTTTCAGACTAAAGGAAACAGGGTTCAGAATTGGTAGCCGATCCCGGTGGTTACAGTAAACAATGAAATGTTTTGAGCAATGGTGCCACCTGCTGTATGGTAAAAGGGGTTTGCATACAAATAATCCAGATTAATCAACACCAAAAATTTTGAAGTAATTGTAAATCGTACTCCTGCACCTGCATCTATGGAAAATGCCGAAGCCGTGGCTGCAGGCACTCCAATAGAGCCCAAATTATTTTCAACTATTCCGGCGCCGGGATAAGTGCTTCTAACGGCACCACCCAGTAACCTGAAATCAATAATTATTTTTTTTACGGGTACGCAGGCAAATAAACCACCTGAAAAATTCAGGACAGTATAGATGCTGTTTGACCTTAAAGATTTTAAGGAAGTCGGGTTGCCATAGTAATTGGCATATTCGCTTGAATTAGCTGACAGGTTAGGATTACTGTTAAAAACGTTTATATTAAAAGCATTGTAACAATAATCCACTTTACCAGATACACCAAAGTATTTGAATAAAGGCAAGCCAAAAGAAAGATTGGAATTAAACCCGGTCACGGCATTGCCCTGGCTGGCATAGCTTCCCAATGGCTTAGCAGGCCCGGCATTAATGGAAATATATCCTTTCAGGCTATCCTGTGCATCGGCCATCAATGGCACTATAACAATAAGCAAAATCAATCTTTTGATCCGGCTAAGTGTATTCATAAAACAAAGGTATTTATAAAAAATCAGACATAATTTACCGGCTTGTTTTCTTTTATGTTTTAATGTATTTTTACATACATATATGCTCCAATTTATCCAGAATGTTTTGCAGCAGGATACATAGAATTCTCAAAGCGCTTGTTGTCACCAGGGTTCCTGTATTCCTTTCCCTTTTCGTCTGTACCAGGGTATCAGCATCTGCGATTGATACGGCAGGAGGAAGGTATTACAACAGCCTGTTTTCCAATGTAAAAATCACATCCGGTATTCAATATGGCTCCGCTCCTGATTATACCAATACAACAGTCAACCTGCTGATGGACATCTATCAACCGGCCGGTGATACCGTATTGGAAAGGCCGGTCATTGTTTTTGCTCATGGCGGGGCCTTTTTAAGTGGTACGAGAGAAGACAGCGATGTAGTGGAATTGTGTTTTCTTTTTGCTCAAATGGGTTATGTGACTGCGTCCATTGATTATCGTTTGGGTGCGGCAGGTGCTGATTCTGTGGATGCCACTGATGCTGTTATCAGGGCTGAACAGGATATGAAGGCAGCGGTGAGATTTTTCAGAAAAGATGCACAATTGCCCGATCTGTATCACATACACCCCAATTATATTTTTGCGGGAGGAAGTTCGGCAGGAGCTTTTGCCGCGCTGCACTTAGCCTACTTAGACAGCGTTTCCAAAGTTCCTTCCTACATTAACCTGGCCGCACTAAACGGACTGGATGGCAATAGTGGAAATTCTGGGTATAGCAATAAGGTAAATGGTGTTATTAACCTGTGCGGGGCACTCGGTAAAAAGACATGGATAGACCGGTCGGGCCCTCCCGTAGTCAGTGTACACGGAACAGCCGATCCAATTGTTCCTTATGGGACAGGTTATATTTATGCTTATGGCGTGCCGATACTGGAGGTTGACGGAAGTTCGTCTATCAATGCTTATGCGCAAAGTATTGGCGTTAACAGTGCTCTTTATAGTTTTATTGGTGCAGGCCACGTACCGTATTATCCCTTATCCTCACCGACTGCCGCAGCATATATGGATACTACAGTCAACTTTGTTAAAGCGTTCCTTCGCCCACTTCTTGTTCTGCCTTCCGTTACTTCAATTGATGAGAAAGACTTAACAGGGAAAACCTTAACGGTATTCCCCAATCCTTCTTCAGGATCGTTGCGTATCATCATCTCCGGCAATAATAATCCTGCAGCCAGGGGCACATTAAAAATAGTTGATATTGCCGGCAGACAGATTTTAACGATTCCCGTAAATACGCCGGATATTCTTTTAAACAATGAGAACTGGGCGAAAGGAGTATATTTTTTCCAGGTAGTGGATAATGATAATTATAGTATTGGTTCAGGCAAAATAGTAATTGAATAGCTGTTAAGGAATTTATATCTGCAAATGAAATAATAATTGATCTTTGTAAAAATTTATGATATCCACCTAACACCTTTACCTGAAGTTTAGGTTTATGGCCTATGTTTACTAACATGAAAAAAATTATCATTGCAGTTTCCTTATTAATATCGTCCAGCCTGGTATTAACAATTATTAGTTGTAAGAAAACCACTACCACCAGCCCAACAACAGTTAATTCAAATGGATTTCCAAGCGGAACGTTCAGCGGGTTTCTTTTTGGAACACCTGCTAATGGTAGAGCAACGTTTTATAATCCGCCAATTGCTTTTAACAGCAGCACTAACTTATCAATAGGTACGGCAGCAGTTTCGGCTGTTGCAATGAACAATAGTAAATTCGGTTCATCGAGCGGGGGAACTTCATTTGTATCTCCATCTACTACGACTTCTTTTAGTTACCCACCTGCTTCATGGGACATAATTGGAAGTGTTTCCATTCCCTCTTTTAGCTATGCTAATAACGACCCTTTTCCAAGTTATACAGGTATTACTCAAATGCCCGGTACCATTTCAAGAGCGCAAAATTTAACTCTTTCTATTACCGGCGTATCTAATTCCGATCAGTTAAATGTGCAAATTGTAGACGCCAATAGTAATATTCAGCAACAATTTGTTTCGAGCAGTGTATCATCCGTCACTTTTATAAGTGATTCCCTGAAAAAATTAAGTGCAGGCAGCAATGCTTTAATTATTTTAACTTTTACAAAATACAACCCGCAAACTATTAATGGAGATGTTTTTTTATTTGCCACTACCCAATTTTTTTATACAAACAGCTTGACCATAAATTGATTTAATTTTTAATACCCCGGCTTCCATTTATAGACAAGATTATTAACGCACCTATACAGGAACGGATCTTTGTAAAATTATTTGTGATATCCACCTGAATACCTTTACTCATTGATTCTTACTATAAATAATAGTACCCGGTTAAGGATTGTAAGGACGATTTTTTTTCTTCTTTGCTTTTTCAGGTTTAACCCATTGCTTTTTTCCAGCCCTCAAAAACCGGACCGGGATTCCATTAATTATTTAGACAGCTTAATTGACAAATATTCGGGAGAAAAACCAGATAGTGCGTTTATTAATTTTAATAAAGAGATGGTTATTTATGAGAACCAAAAAGATGAAAAATCTCTTGCAATTCTGTATCGGCGGATAGGAAATTTCTTTTTTAACCATACCTATTATGAAAAATCATTGGAGTATTATCTCAAATCATCCAGGTTATGTGAAGAAATAAATTACCAGGAGGGATTGGCTAATTGCCTGAACAATATGGGAAACCTGTTCACGGCAAAAAACGATATCCTGTTTAATGAGAACGATTACCTCTCCTCCATTAAATACCTGAAAGAGGCGCTGAATATATGGACACAGGCAAAAGACAGCTTATCTATTGCAAATTCGCTTCTCAATCTTGGTTGCGCCTATTTAGTTGGGAAAGAATACGATAATGCCAATAAATATTTTTCTGATGCAATTAAGATGTATTCTATCATAAGTGATGGAAAGCGTATAAATGGCTTGAACTTATCCTATACAAATCTGGGAGACCTGTATCTCAAGTTAGGAGTTATTAAAAAAAATAAGAATTATTTCAGGGAAGCAGAAAACTATTACAACAAATGCCTTAAGATGTTGAATGGTGCAGGCATAAATGCCCTTAGCCAGTATGATTATCGTGCAGGCTGCCTCTTGGGTTTGGGAAAAATATCCGGCTTTTTAGGCAACGAAGAAAGTGCCATAAATTATTTCCAGGAAGGAGTTGCTGTTGCAGAAAAAATCACAAACAAAAATCAGTTGCAGTTGCTATACAAAGAACTTGCTGCTACGTATGCATCTATGAACCAATTTGACAAAGCCTATTTGTATCAGAATTTATATATAAACGTCAAAGATACTTTGCTGAATGCAGAAAATAATAAAATGATTTCTAATCTTCATGTACTTTATGAGACTGAAAGAGATGAAAAGGAAATTGCTCTTCAGAAAATTCTTGTCAAGAAACGTAACATTCAATTACTGGCCTTGTTAATTGTATGTTTACTTGTAACGGTGATCGGAATGTTGATATTGTGGCAATATAAACTGCGCTATACAAAACGCACCATAGAAATTCAGCAGAAGCTTTTGCGATTACAGATGAACCCCCATTTCCTTTTTAACTCATTGTTTTCCATTCAAAGTTTTATGTTTGAAAATAATTCAACTGAAGCGGCCGTATACCTGTCAAAATTTGCTGAATTAATGCGCCAGATACTTGATTCTTCCAGGGAAGAATATATTCCGCTGCAAATGGAAATCAAGATACTGGAGAATTATCTCGGGCTTCAAAAATTAAGATTTGAAAACAGGTTTGAATATACTATTGAAGTAGATCCGAAAATAGATATTGAATTTACATCCGTTCCGCCAATGCTGACTCAACCCTTTATTGAAAATGCAATAGAACATGGGCTTTCAAAAAAATCGGAAGGGGGGCAAATCACTGTCCGGTTTTTCGGGCAGGAGTCCTACATCCAATATGAAATCGAGGACAATGGTATAGGAATTATAGAGTCAGAAAAAAACAAACCAAGTGAGTTGAAGGCCCATAAATCTCTTGCAATTAATATTATCCGGGAAAGACTGCAAATATTGAATAGAAGAATGAAAAAAAAGATACTGTTTGAAATAGTTGATTTGTCAGTTCATACAAATGGCTTGCAGACAGGCACAAAGGTGATTATCCGGATTCCGCATCAGAAATTTTATTAGTTCATCTCACTCGCACTCCTCCTGTAAAATAGAATGTATAATTTCTTCCTTTAATTTAACATTAGTATATTTATACCATGGTTAAAACCATTATTATTGACGACGAAGCCAAAGCGCGTAAAGCCATTGCGAACATATTGGGTAAGTTCGCAGGGGAAGTCAGTATTGTCGCGGAAGCGGATGGGGTTAAATCCGGCCTTGATGCTATTCAACAGCACAAGCCTGATCTTGTTTTGCTGGATATACGGTTATCAGACGGAACAGGCTTTGACCTGCTAAAACAGCTGGGAAATGTTGACTTTAAGGTAATCTTTATAACGGCTTATGATAAATTTGCCATTCAGGCCTTCAAATTCACTGCACTGGATTATATTTTAAAACCAATTAACCCCTCAGAATTAATTTTTGCCATTGAGAAAGTCAGGGATTATATCCAAAAAGAGAACCTTAACCTAAAACTGAATATATTACTTTCGAATCGCGAAAAAGAAAAAAAACAAATTGTGCTAAAAACGACAGATTCGTTGAATGTCGTGAACATACAGGAAATTATCCGGTGTGAAGCAGATGGAAATTATACTTGTTTCCACTTTACAACCGGGAAAAAATTGCTGGTTTCTAAAACGCTCAAAGATTTTGATGAACTTTTGTCCGATTTCGGTTTCTTTAGGGTACACAACGCACATCTGATCAACTTACATTATTTGGAACGTTGTGACAGGGCAAAAGGAGGACTCGCTTTTATGAAAGACAATTCGTCTGTGCCGGTTGCACTTTCCAGGAAACAGCAACTGTTGGAAGTGATCCAAAAAATGTGATGTTCACCTGGTTTCACATTTCTATTCGTTCTCCCCACTGCACCTTGTTAAATATCGCTCAAAAGTAAGCGATTGATAATTGATAGTATGCGACTGCTAATTGATAGTAAGCGATTGCTAATTGGCCTCTTCCCGGAAAATCCAAGTACCATTATAAATCGTATTTAATTCAATTCAAATAAGTATTTGTGTTAGGTTTTAAAAATCATAAAATTTTCGAAAAATGAAAAAAGTTTACATTCAAAAAGGTATTGTATTTTTTATGCTCTCTGTTTTTGCCTGCCCCTTTTTCATGGCTGCTGAAAAGAGCAAATCGTATAACCTGTTTTATGGTTTTGCAGAAAACAAGGGGCAAATACTGGACCAGGATCATCAGCCCAATAATAAAGTGAAATACCTGTTAACCCAGGAACAATCGGGCATCCAGGTGCAGCTGCGGGAGGATGGTTTCAGTTACCAGGTTAAGGACTATTCAAAGAAAGAAAAAAACAAGGTTTCTTTATTTCGGCATTCCGTTAATGAAGAAAACAAGAATGTAACGGTCAAAATTCACCGAATAGATATTGATTTTGTAAATGCCAGCCCTGCATTAAAAATAGAGGCTGATGAGCCTAATGAAAGCCGTATTAATGATTATGCTGTAGGTATAAGTGGAATAGAAGGCATACGTAATTATCGTAAAATCATATACAAGCAGGTATGGCGGGGAATAGATGTAGTATTTACAATTAATGAGAAAACAAGAAAAGTAGAATACGATTTTATATTGCAGCCCGGCGCCAATCTTGAAAACATTCGCTTAAAAATAAAAGGCGCTAAAAACATCGAGGAAAGCAGTGAAGGTAATCTGGATATAGAAACAAATTATGGAACTATAGCTGAGCAGATCCCAATGAGTTATGAGGAAAACGGAACAATGCATACAAAACGAACCATGAAATGGAAAAAGCTTGACGGGAATGTTTGGGGATTTACCGGGGCCTGGAATCAAAAAGAAAAACTTGTTATAGATCCCACTCCAAATTTGCTTTGGGGAACTTATTTCGGTGGTTCTAATGACGCAAGTTATGATCTCGTCTCTGATAAAGGAGGTAATGTTTATATTACCGGGGTAACATTTTCTGCTTCCGGTATTGCTACCGCCGGAGCCTGGCAGACAAGTCTTAATGGAAATTCCAATGTTTTTTTAGCAAAGTTCAATAGCAATGGCACTCTCGCATGGTGTACTTATTATGGAGGAATAAACAATGTCCAGGGGTCTCAGGATCAGGGTAATGGAATTCAACTGGATAACAGCGGTAATATTTATATAACAGGTCAAACAGCTGATAGTACAGGTATTGCAACTCCCGGGGCCTGGCAAACAAGTTATGGAGGAGGATTTATTGCAAAATTCAGTTCTTCGGGAAGCCTTATATGGGGAACTTATTATGGGGAATCGGCCAACACAGCAAGCGAAAACCTTACCATTGATGTAAACGGGAATGCCTATATAACCGGTTATACAAGAGATACTTCCAGAATTGCAACTGCAGGAGCAATGCAAACGGCATTTTCAGGCGCCGGATCAGGATACACGGCTATTTTCCTGGCAAAATTTAACACTGCAGGTATGCTTCAATGGGGTACCTATTATGGCGGAGATGGAACAAGCAGGTTTGATGGCAACGTTACTGATATTGGTTATGGAATTACCTGTGATAACAATGGGAACGTATATGTAACAGGAGGAACATTTGCGCTGAGTGGTATTGCAACTCCGGGCGCATGGCAAACAACTCCGCCGGGACCCTACTTTTTTGATGCCCCTTCAGAAGCTATTTTTTTAGCAAAATTTAATACCTCCGGGGCATTGCAATGGGGCACTTATTACGGGGATGGAAGCACTATAAATAATTACGATGGTGATTTTGGGTTTTCTGTTGTACTGGATGGAAATAGGGTATATCTGACAGGAACTACACAATCCGGAACTAATATTGCTACTCCCAATGCCTGGCAAACAGCTTTTCCCAATGGCGCAGCTGTATTTGTATCTCAATTCAGCACTTCAGGGAATTTGCAATGGGGTACTTACTATGGCGCTGGTCAGTCAGATATTGGTAGCGGTATAGTACCGGATGGAAGCGGCAATTTGTACATTGCAGGATCTTCTGCAGGTCCCGGTATTGCCACTGCCGGAGCATGGCAAACAAGTTATCCCGGCGAATCAAACCCTCCTTATTACGAAACTACTGGAACTGCTGTTTTTGTTTCGAAGTTCGATAGTTTAGGAATACCAATTTGGGGCACTTACTATGGGGAAATTGAATGTTCCGATGATGGCATTTCTACCGATGGTAATGGCAATATATATATAACTGGTTATGGATATAATAATACTGTAGATATTGCAAGCCCTGGTGCCTGGCAAACGAATTATGGAGGAGCCTTTTTGGCAAAGTTCCAGGATCCTTGTTTCTTAGCTGTGAGTCCTAATTCAACCATTTGCTTTGGTAGTTCAACAAACTTGTCAGCCGGTGGAAGCGGTACTTATAATTGGTCGCCTTCTATAGGATTAAGTGCCATTACCGGGTCATTGGTAATAGCAAGTCCTACTGCTACAATAACTTATACGGTAACACTCAAGGGTTGCAACAATACAGCCACAACTGCTGTAACGGTGATTTCATTCCCAACGGTAAATAGTTCAAATGCTACAATTTGTGCAGGTAATTCCACCAATTTAGTTGCCACCGGTACGGCTAACAGTTGGTCATGGGTG
>Ga0206880_1001_pt1 | contig 54164 bp, 28 predicted proteins | sample Alteio_BWOrgCont_6_FD_152848 | JGI IMG/M metagenome (GOLD analysis project Ga0206880, IMG submission 152848) | Enriched cells from forest soil in Barre Woods Harvard Forest LTER site, Petersham, Massachusetts, United States -... | ecosystem: Environmental > Terrestrial > Soil > Temperate forest > O... | reverse complement strand
TGTTTAGTCTTGCCTTTCCGAAGGCCACTGACAAAATTGAAATGATGTTTTCCGATATTGAGAATGCTGTTTTGGAAGGAAAGGCCGATGCGGGAGTGATTATACATGAAAATAGATTTACCTACCAGGCAAAGGGGCTAAAAAAAATAATTGATTTGGGGGAATATTGGGAAACTACTTCCGGATCGCCAATTCCGCTTGGAGGAATTGTGGTGAGTAAAAGTTTTCCGGAAGAATTAAAGCAAAAAATTAACCGTGTGCTGAAGCGAAGCGTTGAATTTGCATTTGCGAACCCGCTGTCGTCTCTTGACTTTATAAAGGCTCATGCACAGGAAATGAGTGAAGAAGTGATGTACAAACACATCAACTTATATGTAAATAACTATTCAATTGATTTGGGTAAAGAGGGCAGGAGGGCAGTGCGTTTGCTGTTTGATAAAGCGATTGAACAAGGAGTAATTTTAAAAATGGAAGAGCAGTTATTTCTGAACTAAATTGTTTACGGAATTGTTCAATAACCGGTGTAAAATTTGAAATAAGCTTTTTATGGAAAAAGTGATTGAATGTGTTCCTAATTTCAGCGAAGGTGTTAATAGGAATAATATCAAACAGATTACGGATGAAATTGAAAAGATAGAGGGTATCCGTCTTTTAAATGTTGATCCCGGACAAGCAACCAACCGTACCGTGGTAACATTTGTCGGAAATCCTGGTGCCGTTGTTGAAGCAGCTTTCCGTGCAATTAAAAAAGCAGCAGAGCTTATTGATATGAGCAGGCATAAAGGCGAACATCCCCGCATGGGAGCAACCGATGTTTGTCCACTGATTCCGGTTTCAGGAATAACGATGGAAGAGACTGTAGCTTATGCTAAAAAGCTGGGGGATAGGGTGGGACAGGAGTTGAACATTCCTGTTTATTTGTATGAATATGCTCAATCCGATCCTGCGCGTAAAAACCTCTCGGTTATTCGTGCCGGTGAGTACGAAGGATTTTTTAAAAAAATAAAACAACCCGGATGGAAACCTGATTTCGGTCCTGCAGATTTTCCTGCTAAAACAGGTGCTACCGTGATAGGTGCAAGAGATTTTTTGGTAGCATACAATGTAAATTTGAATACAACTTCCGTCCGCAGGGCCAATTCCATTGCTTTTGATGTGCGTGAAACCGGCCGCGTAAAACGGGAAGGAAATCCTGTTACCGGGAAAGTGGTGACAGATACAAAGGGCAATCCTGTTTATATGCCAGGCAGCTTAAAAAGTGTAAAGGCGATTGGCTGGTACATTGAAGAATATGGAATTGCACAAATTTCCATGAACCTGACCAATACCACGATAACACCTGTCCATATCGCTTTCGATGAGGTTTGCAAAAAAGCTGAGGAAAGGGGCCTAAGAGTTACCGGTTCCGAATTGGTCGGGTTGATTCCCCTAAAAGCCATGCTGGCTGCGGGGAAATATTTTTTGAATAAACAACGGCGTTCAACCGGAGTTTCAGAAAAAGAACTGATCAGGATAGCAGTAAAATCAATGGGATTGGATGAATTGACATCCTTTAAACCGGAAGAAAGGATCATAGAGTATTTGCTGAGGGACCCATCGAAAAATAAGCTGGTGAATATGCCGCTGAACGACTTTGCCGATGAAACCGCCTCTGAAAGCCCTGCTCCCGGTGGTGGCTCTATTTCTGCGTACATGGGTACTTTAGGTGCGTCGCTTGCAACAATGGTGGCTAACCTGTCATCCCACAAACCCGGCTGGGACGATCGTTGGGAAGAGTTCTCCCGGTGGGCTGAAAAAGGTCAGCGCTGTAAAGACGAATTGCTGAAAATGGTTGATGAAGATACTGCTGCTTTTAACAGGATAATGATGGCATTTGCTTTACCCAAAGCAACGGAAGACGAAAAGAAAGCAAGAACTGCAGCCATACAGGAAGCCACTAAATATGCTACTGAAGTGCCATTTAAAATAATGCAGCTTTCTTCTGACTCAATGGAAGTAATAAGAGCAATGGCCGAAACTGGTAATCCTAATTCTGTTTCGGATGCTGGTGTAGGAGCTTTATGTGCCAGGAGTGCTGTAATGGGTGCATTCCTGAATGTAAAAATAAATGCAAAAAGCCTGGCAGACAAAAATTTTGCTAAAGATATTATTGCTAAGGGATCGGCGATAGAAGAACAAGCTAAAAAGCAGGAATCGGAAATACTTAAAATAGTGAATGATAAACTTTAAGTATCTTATCCTCGTATAATATAAAAAGAGGCTAACTGTTCACTATTATCAGGAGTTATGAAAAAAATCTTATCCGCGAATCAAAGTCTCAGAAGAATAGCTTACTTTTTTCCCTTTCAATTGCTTCTTGTTGTGCTCAAGAAGAACCAGATAATGATTTTATTCTGGATCATTTTGTTTGGTTTTATTACGCAAACGGTTGCACCCAGGTATGGTGTTCCCTTTCTCTTTCTGAACCCGGAATATTTCAATAAAGTTGATTTCTGGTCTTATTTTATCATCGGCTTTTCCTGTGGCGGCTTTATTATGGCGTACAATATTGCCAGTTATGTGACCAATGCTTTTCGTTTTCCTTTTTCTCGCAACGCTTGGAAATCCCTTTTACAAGTTTTGCCTTAACAATTACCTGCTTCCGCTCGCTTTTGTGATTACCTATATTATTAACATCTACAATTTTCAGATAGACAATCAGTTTGCATCTACCGCGGAAGTTTTGATACAGATTGTAGGGTTATTGCTGGGTATGTCAGTGTTTGCAGTTATTGTTATCATCTATTTTAATAAGGTCAACAAGGATATTTTTAAAATGTTCGGAATTGAAGACAGTGATAGCGTTCAGCAGCCTGTAAGTGATAAACCGGGAAAAACACAGCGCATCTTTCTCAGAAAAAACATGGAATGGAAAGCCATACAGGTTACGAAGAAAGAAGCGCGGGATTGGCACATCGAAACATACATGTCCGATTTTTTTAAAATAAAACTTGCAAGAGGAATTGAACATTACGAAAAGGACATGCTGATTAAAGTATTCAAGCAAAATCATGCCAATGCAGCCATATTTGAGATTCTTGCGATAGCCAGCCTTTTTGTTCTTGGCTTTTTCAAAGGAATTCCGTTTTTCGAAATTCCGGCAGGGGCGAGTATTTTTTTGTTGTTCACTATGTTTTTGATGCTGGCGAGTGCTTTACACAGCTGGTTCAGGGGCTGGTCAACAACTGTCTCGATCATCCTTTTGGTAGTCATTAATTACGTGTACAAGTTCGATGTATTCAGCGATAATGACAGGGCTTACGGGTTGAACTACAACACAGAAAAGGCTGCTTTCAGCTATAAGAATCTGAAAAGATCCGACAACAACAAAAAAATGAGAGAGGATGATGTTAAATACACGGTTGAAATTTTAAATAAGTGGAGGTTAAAAAATGCAAAAAACAGTATTGAAAAATACAGGAAGCCCAAGTTGGTAATTGTGAATACCAGTGGAGGTGGTTTGCGTTCCACCATGTGGACATTTCACTCGCTCCGGTATGCCGACAGCCTGCTCCAGGGGCAACTTCTTCCGCACATTCAATTGATAACGGGCTCGTCCGGAGGCATGGTAGGAGCCGCTTATTTACGTGAATTGTATCTTCAATACCTCGAAAAGAAAATAAAAACCTATTACAGCGATTCATTGGTAGATAATATTTCAAAAGATGTTCTTAACCCGATTGCTTTCAGCATTGCTACCACGGACTTGTTTTTCCGGCTTCAGTCTTTTAAGGATGGTAAATATTCTTACATCAAAGACAGGGCCTATGCATTTGAAACAAAACTGAATGAAAATACGAATTACACAATGAATAAACGCCTGAAAGATTATAAGGAACCGGAAGCAAACGCATTGATTCCGATGATGGTATTTTCACCCACAATTATTAACGACAGCAGAAAGTTGCTGATCTCGCCTCAACCTATATCCTATTTAACTCAGAACGATATCAGTGAAAATGTATCTATAAATCCCCTGATCGAAAACATTGAATTCAGCAGATTTTTTGAAAAACAGGACGCGGGTAACCTGGAATTCACAAGCGCTTTGCGGTTAAACTCCACGTTCCCTTATATCATGCCCATTGTTTCTCTTCCAAGCGAACCTGAAATGGAGATTGTTGATGCCGGGATGCGTGACAACTATGGTGCAGAAACAGCGCTTAAGTTTATTCATACTTTCCGTGATTGGATTTCCTCCAATACCAGCGGCATCGTGATCATCCAGATACGTGACCGCCATAAGGAATTTCCGATAGAAGACAACCCGGAAAAAACCATTTCCCAGACTATTTCTCAACCCATAGGCAGTTTTTATGGAAATTTATTTTACATGCAGGATTTCAGCCAGAACCAGCTGATAGAATATGCAAGCACATGGTTTAACGGTAAAATTGATTTTGTTGATTTTCAGTTGCAGAATGAAAAACCGGATAAAATATCTATGAGCTGGCATTTAACCAAGAAGGAAAAAATAAAAGTGCTCAACTCTATTTATCTTCCTGAGAACCAGGAAGCAATAAAGAAATTAAGAATGTTACTTGAATAGGAAAATTTATAAGAATTAATTATGAGAATTACAGGAAGAAATATTAACGTACTTTCTTCATTTAACAAAATCCCACATACTGCTTCTTGGGACAATAAAAAACGGAAGGAATTACGAATGCACAGGATTCATGTATATCCAGCAAAGTTTCCATCCTTCCTCATTTCTAAAACACTTAATTATGCTTGAAAAAAAACATTGTTGTACAGACAATGGGTGATATTTTCTGTGGTTATGAAACAAGTGCCTTAGAAGCACGAAGAAATGAAATAAATTTTTTTTGGTGTGACATTAATTAGGTAATTTCTTTGTGCACAAATACAATAAACAGGCTTGCAAGCTCTCAATTAGTGCATATTTGCAAGCTTTATTTCAAGACAAAATTATCTCGGGAACATTCTAATGAGGTCAAAATACATCAGGCGTGTTTTTTTATGAGTATCCTTTTCGGTTAGAAGAACAAAATCATTTTTTTGATAAAAGCTAATTACATTGGTTTTATTATAGGCATCTACAAGTAGGAAACGGCACCCTGTTTTGTTTTCGTACGTGAACCAGTTTTTAATAAAGGTTATTACTTGTGTTCCTATGCTTTTTCCCGATTGGTCTGTGCTCACACCTATACGTCCTATTTTTACAGCAGGGTACTCTTTTCTTCGTTTGCGATTAGAGACTTTACGACTCAGGTTATTCCATTTTTCAAAATCCTGATCTTTCAAAGAATCATTAGAAACGGAAAAAAACGCAACTACATTTTTATCCGCCTCTTCAAACAAATAAGTTACTGAGATCAGTTCTTGCTGGTAAGCCCACGCATCATTGCGGATGAAATCATTTAAATCATCATCACCACAATCAAATTTTGCAGTTTCCTTTTCCTTATGTAAACGGGTAAATTGTAAGTCGGCAAGTTTCATCAAAAAGGATGAGACAAAAAGAGATTAAACGGTAGCATTCTTCAACACAGCTTTCATTAAAGAAATACCCTTTTCACGCTCCGTTCTGGAAATACGATTTCTTCTGCTTTTTTTAAGCTGTAGGTTAAAACGTCTGCTGTCTTTACCTTTTAAAACGGGAGTAGGAGAAATTGGGAGTGCCATTGTTACTTTTTATTTGACATAAAGATACAAGTTTTCAAATTAATACAAGCAAACATTTGGTATTGGGGCAGGGGCAATAAATCGCTGAAAATTATAGGGAGGGAAAAATGTCGTACACCCTGGCATTTGACATTGCGGAACGTTGGGTACAACTTTAGGACTGGCAAATGGAGTATACTGAGAGTTTCCAATGGTATTACTTTTCAGCATTTTCTTTCACTGCGGTAAGCAGTTCCCCAAATTCATGGTATTCCCTGTTTAGTTTTTCAAAGTCCTTCTCGGACGACATTTTTTTGTAGTCCTTGTAACCTAATTTTACACATTCACGAAGGCATTGCAGTGCCTTATCCGGTTCATTCTTGTTTGCAAAAACTATTGCTTCCAAATAAGCATGATCGGGGTTTCCAGGGTCAACTAATTTGTAAATAGTGATAAAATGAGTTGCCGTTTTTAGATCTTCCAGGTGAATGGCATTACTGGTATTCATGTAGGCAACAAGGCTCAGATAATTCAACACCCGCTTTCGGATGAGAATTTCTTCTTTGTCATTCAGCATTTTTATTTCGGTGCTGAGCTTTTTGACTTCTCCTGTCCACCACGTATCATTTTTTGTTTGCATATTTTCCGCATAGGTTCTTTTCATAGCTTCTTCCCTGTTTTCAAGCTCGTTCTTATGCCTGAGAATTTCCTGTAACTCTTTCCCCGACTCCATTTTTTTTATTTTTTTGCTCCGGGTACTGTCGCTAATAAGTCCAGCGGTAAATACAGCTGTTTTTTTGAGGGTTTTATATTCGTCAGCTGTTTTTTTCTCCGATTCAAATTTCCTGGCGTCTCTTTCGTTTTTAGCCACGAAATTTTTGATCATGGAATCGTTCTTTGTAATGAGCTTGTCGCGCATGGCATTTAGTTCAAGCCATACAAAAGCATTTTCCATCGTTTCTACGGGAGGCCATTCATGCTTGCCGTCGAACTCTAAAAAAAAATGCGCCCAGTTTGAATTATTGAACGATTTATCGAGGTCTTTCAATTCAGTATAGTTGAAATCTTCATTACCGGCAATGCCGAGAAAGGAGAATTTCTGTATTGGTTGTTGCTCGGTGCCAAGACCGGCACCACAGGCAATAACACCGTTTATTCCCCCGATCATAATAGCAGTATTACTCGCTATACGGGACCCTCCTGAAAATCCGCCCGTATAAATCCGTCCCGGATCAATGGAAATGCGCGTTTTTGAATCGTGCATCATATTTCTGACTACGAGGTTTGTATTTTCCCACTGCATTCCGTTCTCCGAATTGTTGCACCCGATAAGAATATAGCCGTATTTTTCTGCCAGTTCCTTGTATTTGTTTACCGGCAAATATCCCGCTGCATGCGGATCAAAAAAATAAATAACAGGATATTTATTTTTTAAAGAATAAGAGGATGGCAGGTAAAGAGCATAACTTTGTGTGCTGTCTTCCTTAATAAAAATCGGGCTGAGCGCTTTGCCTTTTTCAAAGTTTTCGGGTAACGTCTGCGGTATTGTTTGTTCAGCAGTTTGTTGCTGCGTATTTTTCGTTTTTTCTTTGCCGTGGGAGCAGGAAATCATGTAAACTGCGAGCAATGCGTATATCACGGAACCAGTGATCTTCATGGAAGATGTTTGAGTGTATGTAGTAAAGATATTCATTTCCGGGTGTTTTGGCAAAACGAAATTAATGTATTGCAGGTTTATTCCAGCAAGGTATAACTTACATTATTAGGATTCATTTATTTACTTATTTTTTGATTTGCATAATTTATATTAGGTTTGGTACTGTAATGAAAAAATAAAACCGATTAAAATAAACGTCTCTCTAATACTTCGAAGGTAATGACTAAAAAAATATTTTTTTTGCCGATTATTTTTATAGGGTTCCTTCTTTTAACAGCTGCCCAAAAGGACAAACAGGATAACGGGAAAAAGGACAAGAACAAATGGGATGTGGCCAATCCCCCCGGAACATTTAAGGAGGTTGAATTTACTACCAATGAGGGTACCTGGATGAATTTGGATGTTAGTCCGGACGGAAAAGAAATTGTTTTTGATCTGCTCGGCGACATTTATAGTATGCCCGTTACGGGTGGTGAAACAAAACTGCTCAGGGGTGGTTTACCGTATGAAGTGCAGCCACGCTTTAGCCCGGATGGGAAAAAGATTTCATTTACCAGCGATGCAGGGGGGGGAGATAATATATGGACAATGAATAGTGACGGATCGGATGCAAAACAAATTACCAAAGAAGATTTCAGGTTGCTCAACAATGCGGTGTGGATGCCCGACGGACAGTACTTAGTTGCCAGGAAACATTTTACTTCAGGAAGATCGCTCGGTGCAGGTGAAATGTGGATGTACCATATTACAGGTGGAGAAGGAATACAGCTGACTAAAAGGAAAAACGATCAGCAGGATGCAGGTGAACCTTGTGTATCGCCCGATGGAAAATATGTTTATTTCAGCGAAGACATGTACCCGGGAGGCTTCTTTCAATATAACAAAGACCCCAACAGCCAGATTTACATGATTCGCAGGTACGACTGTGAAAAAGGCGAAGTTGAAAATATAACGGGGGGGCCGGGAGGGGCATTTCGACCCCAGGTTTCGAGGGACGGAAAACAACTGGCTTTTGTTAAGAGGGTGCGTGAAAAATCCGTTTTGTACATCCATGATCTTGAAACAGGCGAAGAATGGCCGGTTTACGATAAGCTAAGTAAGGATCAGCAGGAAGCGTGGGCGATATTTGGTGTTTACAGCAACTTCAGCTGGCTGCCTGGGAATAAAGCCATTGTAATATGGGCCCAGGGAAAAATATGGAAGATTGATCTTACAACACTGCAGGTGTCTGACATACCTTTTACTGTTAAGGCAAAGCATAAAATTATGGATGCGGTGAAGTTTAAGCAGGAAGTGGCACCTGAAAAGTTTGTGGCAAAAATGATACGCCATGCTGTAACATCTCCTGACGAAAAAACACTGATCTTTAATGCAGCTGGTTACCTGTGGAAAAAAGAATTGCCCGGGGGTATTCCTGTGCGACTTACTAATTCTGCCGGGCAGGCCGGTTTTGAATTTGAACCTTCTTTTTCACCAAAGGGTGATGAAATTGTTTATGTTACCTGGAACGATGAAGAAACGGGAGCTATCTGCAAATTGAGTTTGAAGCCAGGTTCTAAACCGGTAAAACTCACAATTGAAAAGGGTATTTACAGAACTCCGTCATGGTCACCTGACGGAACTAAAATCATTTACCAGAAAGAAGAAGGAAACGACCACCAGGGATACACATTTTGTGTTAACCCCGGATTGTACTGGATCCCGTCTGCCGGTGGTCATCCCACTTTCATTATGAAAGAGGGATCATATCCTGTTTTCAGTAAAGATGGCAAAAGAATATTTTACCAGGCAAACGATGGTGAAAACAATGCTTTGAAAAGTGCAACCACCGATGGCAATAAAGCAATGATTGTTTTTGCTTCCAAATACACGAATCGCTTTGTCCTGAGTCCTGATAACAAATGGGTTGCTTTTACGGAATTACAGAAAGCCTACATAGCTCCCTTCCCCGAAACAGGCAGATCCATTGATCTGAATGCAAAAACAACCGCTGTCCCTGTTTCACAGGTAGCTAAGGATGCAGGGATCAATCTGCATTGGTCAGCTGACAGCAAAAAAATTCACTGGACTTTAGGGGACGAATATTTTACCAACGAAATTAATAAAAGAACTACTTTTCTTCCGGGGTCTGCTGATAGTATTCCTCCTATGGATACTGCCGGTGTGAAAATAAACTTAGTTCTTGCTTCCGATAAACCCAAAGGAACAATTGCCTTTACAGGGGCCCGCATTATAACTATGGAAGGAGATAAGGTGATAGAAAATGGGACAATAGTAGTGAGAGAAAACAAGATCGAGGCCATCGGGAAAACAGGAGAGGTTGAAATTCCCAAAGATGCGAAGGTAATTGACGTAACGGGCAAAACCATTATGCCGGGTATGGTGGATGTGCATGCACACAATTATACCTTTCGTTTGGGATTAAGTCCGCAGAAACAATGGAGTTATTATGCCAACCTGGCTTATGGTGTAACTACACAACATGATCCTTCTTCAAATACAGAAATGGTTTTTTCCCAGTCCGAAATGGTAAAAGCAGGTTACATGGTGGGACCGAGAATTTTTTCGACCGGTACTGTCCTCTATGGAGCTGATGGAGATATTAAGGCAGTGATCAATAACTTAGACGATGCCCGGTCAGCAATAAGAAGAACGAAAGCCTTCGGTGCATTTTCGGTCAAAAGCTATAACCAGCCCCGCAGGGAACAAAGCCAGCAGATCATTGCGGCTGCCCGTGAACTTGGAATTATGGTTTACCCGGAAGGGGGCTCTTTCTTCTTCCACAACATGGCTATGATATTGGACGGTCATACGGGCATTGAACACAATATTCCGGTTGTCCCTTTATACAATGATGTGGTGCAACTTTGGGCGGCAAGCAAATCGGGTTATACCCCCACACTTATAGTTACTTACGGTGCAATGTTTGGAGAAGTTTACTGGTACCAGAAAACCAATGTATGGGAAAACAAACGGTTACTTAATTTTATTCCCCGTTCAATGATTGATTCCCGCTCCAGGCACAGAACGATGGTACCCGATGAAGAATATCAGAACGGGCATATCCTGGTGTCGCAATCGTGTAAAAAGCTCGCTGACGCGGGGGTAAAAGTCAACCTGGGTTCACATGGGCAATTACAGGGGCTTGGCGCTCACTGGGAGTTGTGGATGCTGGCACAGGGCGGTATGAGCAATATGCAGGTATTGCGTTGCGCTACAATGAACGGTGCGGAGTACATTGGAATGGAAAAGGAAATAGGATCCCTTGAAAAAGGGAAATTGGCCGATTTAATTGTGCTGGACAAAAACCCCCTGGAAGATATCCGGAACAGCGAATCCATAAAGTATGTAATGGTGAATGGCCGGCTGTACGATGCTGAAACCATGAATGAGATGGGCAATTACGACCGGAAAAGAAGTAAATTTTACTGGGAGAACAATAAATACAATGCTTCTTTTCCCTGGCACGAAGAAACCAATGGCAGAGCAGATGGTTGCGAAATGGAATAATAAAAAGTTTTTTGCCATTTTGTATTTACCTTACAAATGGTTAATTTTTTTTCCCATTTTATTTATTTCCACACTTGTATTCGGGGCACTGGCAGTTTTGATTTCAGCGCTGATCAATCAGAAAATCGGAAGTTTTATAGGAGGTGTTTTATGGGCAAGGTTCAACAGCTACCTTACTCCCATTGTTGTTAAAGTAACTGGAAAGGGACACATTCATGCTAAGCAATCCTACGTGATAGTGGCTAATCACCAAAGCTATTATGACATATTTGTACTCTACGGATGGCTGGGTATTGATATTAAATGGGTGATGAAACAGGAGCTGAGGAAGATTCCCGGCCTGGGCATAGGCAGCGAAAAAGTCGGCCATATTTTTATTGATCGTTCCAGCGCTAAATCGGCCCTAACTTCCATTGAAGCGGCAAAGAAGAAAATCGTGAATGGAACATCCATTGTTTTTTTTCCTGAAGGCACAAGAAGTCTCACAGGCAGGATGAACAGTTTCAAAAAAGGAGCTTTTAAAATGGCTCTGGAACTGGAACTTCCGGTTTTACCCGTAACAATTATCGGCACTAAAAATATTCTTCCGTCCGGAACAATAAGCCTGTTACCGGGGTTTGCAAAATTGATTGTTCATGCTCCTATTGAAATTACAAAATACAAGCAGGAAACAATTGATGCTTTGGCAGGGAAGGCGAGAGAAGTTATCCGGGAAGGATTAATACAAAATGGAGTAGTGCAGGAATAAAATAAACCAGGCTTACCCGGGAATTTTATAGACCACCGAATTTATGTTAGTTCCGGCACCCACGGAAGCGAAAACGACAACACTTCCTTTTTTCATAAAATGATTTTCGAGTTTGCCTTTACTGAACAGATCGTACAAGGTAGGTAGCGTAGCCACCGAACTGTTGCCCAGCCAGGAGATGGTCATAGGCATAATGTTGTCCGGCACTTCTTTAAGTCCATATTCATCAAACAGCCGCTTTAAAATAGCTTCATCCATTTTATTGTTGGCCTGGTGGATCAGCAGCTTGTCAATGTCTTTAATGGATACCCCGGCTTTTTCGATACTCTCTTTTACCACCTTAGGAACAATTTTAAGGGCATGTTCATAGAGCAATCGCCCCTGCATCTTCAGGAACAGATTATTACCCGGGTAACCGGCTTTGTTGGACGGACCCATTTTTAAAGTATAAGCGAGTTCTGAGGTATAAGATTGTACACTATGAGAAAGAATGCCTGTAGGTTGTTCGCTTGTTCTTGCTTCAAGAAGCACTGCCCCTGCACCGTCAGCATAGATCATACTGTCGCGATCGTGCGGATCGGCAACGCGTGAAAGCGTTTCGGCGCCTATCACCAATATCCTGTTTGCTGCGCCTGAGCAGATGTAATAGTCGGACTGGATCACCCCCTGGAGCCAGCCCGGGCAGCCAAAAGGTAAATCGTACGCAATGGTATGCGGATTTTTAATTCCCAAACGATGCTTTACGCGTGAAGCCAAAGCGGGAACAAACTCACTTTTCCGGTTATCTTCCTTTATATCACCGAAATTATGCGCTACAATAATATAATCAAGCGTCTCGCCGTCAACTTGTGCGGACTCAAGCGCGTCTTTGGCAGCTAAGAAGGCAATGTCAGAAGTAACGAGATTGTCAGTTACATATCTCCTCTCATCAATCCCGGTTATGACCTGGAATTGCTGAATAATTTCCTGGTTGGATTTCGTGAGTTTCTCCCCTCGCGGTCCGTAGAATTCATGATCCAGGAAATCTTTGTTAAAAATTTTTCGGGTTGGAATATAACTCCCGCTGCCAATGATAACAGAGTATTTTTTTAAACTCATTCAGGTAAAATATTGAATAGTTGGTTTACTCCAACAGGCTAAAATCTACATCCTCTTCAAACTCATAAACAAGGGTGAAGGTAGGGTAAAAAATGTTACAATGAGTCAAGATTGAGTTTTCGGAGTTTGGGCGCTAATTTGCCGGTAACGGCAACAACAATCAGCGTCATCGTTCCTCCAAAAATGACGGAAGGTATAAGTCCGAGCAATTTGGCTGCCACTCCTGATTCGAACTCTCCTATTTCATTCGACGAACCTATAAAAACGCTGTTAACGGAAGATACTCTGCCACGCATGTTGTCCGGTGTTGTCAACTGCAAAACGGTGGAACGTATCACTACACTCACATTGTCAAATGCACCGCTTAAAGCAAGTATAAAAATGGATAAATAAAAATTGGCGGAGAGCGCAAAAACAATCATGCATAATCCGAATGCAGATACTGAAAAAAATAAATTTCTTCCGGCATTGATGGTGAGTGGTTTGTAAGCCATAATAATTGCTGCCGTTACAGCACCGAATGATGGTGCCGCGCGAAGTAATCCTAATCCCTGCGGACCTGTATGCAATACCTGATCTGCAAAGATAGGGAGTAAGGAAACAGCTCCCCCGAAAAAAACAGCGAATAAATCGAGCGATAAAGCCCCGAGAATAACCTGGCTACTGAAAACAAATTTAATGCCTGCCGAAAGACTCGTGAACAAAGATTCTGTTTTTTCTTTTGGTGCAAGAGGTTTAGCCCGGATAAATAAAATCAGGAAGACGGATAACAGGATAAGCAGGAAACACAAAAAATAAGAAACGGTAATGCCGCAAATTCCATACAATAATCCGCCTATGGCCGGACCTATTACGGCTCCTGCCTGCCAGATGGTACTATTCCAGGTAGAGGCATTCGGGTATAGTTCACGGGGAACCAACTGAGACAAGAAAGCGAAAATAGAAGGCCCCAGGAAACCCCTTGCCAAACCGGTAACAAATATTACAAAATAAATAGGAATGGTACCGTAAAGTGAAAGCGCGCTGGATATATTAAGCGTGAAATAAAACAAGGTAAAAGAAGCTAATGCAAAAGCACTGCTGGCGATAAGTATGATTTTTCTTCTTTCAATTATATCGGCTACATGGCCTGCAAACAAGGCAATGCAGAGAAAAGGAACGGCTTCGGCAAGTCCTATCATACCAAGCGACAAAGGATCTTTGGTAAATTGATATACCTGCCAGCCCACAATTACTCCCTGCATCTGGGTGGCGAGTGTAAAAAACAATCGCGCCCCCAAAAAAAACTGGAACTCTCTAACCCTTATTGATACAAACGGATCCCGCTTTTCCCCTTTACCGGCCACCTTTTTAAAATTAAGCATTAAAGGTAATTAATTAACTTAAGTTGCTGCAAGTGGTCTCAAAAATGGACCTGGTATTTCCAGGATCACCATGTATGTTATATATGTATATTTGCAATGAAAATTATTTAAAATAAATAACGTAAATAAAAAAATCAACATGAAAAAAATTTCCATCATTGCAATTGTGGCTGTAACAGTTTTATCATTTGCATTTAAACAAACAACACAGGGAACATGGGCCGTGGACAAAGCCCACGCAAAATTGGGTTTTACAATAAGACACATGGCGGTGTCGGATGTTGAAGGATGGTTTAAAAACTTTGATGCAAAAATCACTTCATCCAAAGATGATTTTTCAGATGCCGTAGTGGAATTGACTGCAGATGTAAACAGCATCAATACGGACAATGATAAACGCGATACACACTTGAAAAGTCCCGACTTTTTTGATGCAACAAAATATCCTTCTTTGTCTTTCACAAGCAAAACTTTCAAAAAGGTGAGTGATAAAAACTATAAAATAACTGGTGATCTTACCTTGCATGGAATTACAAAACCGGTTGAATTGGATGCCGTTTGCAACATCGGTACGCATCCTATGAGTAAAAAAACGATTGCAGGTTTTAAAGTAACAGGAACAATAAAACGTTCTGACTTCGGTATAGGTGGGTCAATGCCAACGACCATGTTAGGTGAAGAAGTTTCAATTATCGCCAATACGGAATTTGTAAAGAACTAAGCAATACAACATCAATTCTTGTCCTTAAGCCCTTGTAAATTATATATTTACAAGGGCTTATCATTTTGCAGGTGCCTTCGGAGAGGAAGATGGAAATAATTTGTCGGGTAGTGAACAGATAATTTATTTGCGTATATTTATATTTATAAAGGAACATTCCATGCGTTTTAGCTTTTACATCCTTTTCTGCTTAACAATATTGCTTGAAAATGCAGGGGCTCAGCAAGCAGCTACTGCAGGTAATGCAATAAAACACTCTTTCTCAAAAGGCTTTGTAGAGAATAAAGGACAAATACACGACCAGGCTGATCAACCCAATCCATCGGTATTGTATTTGCTGAACAGGTCGGGAATGAATATTCAATTGAGGAAGAACGGATTTAGTTATGATACTTACGTAATGAAGTCCATAGTCCATAGTCCGGAGTCATTAGTCTCAGAACATAAGCCACGAGACTACGGACTAAAGACTAAAGACTCTCTGCTAACAACTTCATACGAATTCCAAAGGGTAGATATAGAGTTGATCAATTCCAATCCTAACGTACAGTTGAATCCCGAAGAACCTTTGCCAGGGTACTTCAACTATTTTATCGGATCAACAGAAAAAGGAGTAACAAATGTCCACCATTACAAAACCGTTACTTACAAAAATATTTATAAGAATATTGACCTGGTATTTACCTTAGATCAAAATAACAAACCCGAATACAATTTTGTTGTACATCCTGGTGGTAAAGTAAGTGATATACAGATGGAATATAAGGGCATGGACAACATTCAGCAAACTGAAAAAACAGAATTAAGTTTAAAAGTGACGCATGGTATTTTTACTGATGCTATACCTTTAAGCTATGAGTTAGAGAATAAAAAGAACATAGATGTGGTATACGCTTTAAATAAAGACAATAAAGTAAGTTTTACAAGCCCGGGGTACAACAGTGACAATACGCTTATTATAGACCCTGTTCCTACCTTGCTTTGGGGTACTTATTTTGGCGGCAGCGTAGATGATTACAGCAACAGCATTGCAGTGGATACTAATAATGGAAATATAGTGATAACAGGAAGCACCACCAGTCCTGCTATTGCTACTGTGGGTGCTTACCATGTCAGCTATGTAGCGGCCCAGGATGCTTATACGGCAAAATTCAGCCCTGAAGGTACACAGTTGCTTTGGGCCACTTATTATGGTGGGAGTGGATTGGACCAGGGACAAAGTGTTGCAGTAGATCGTAACAGCAATGTGTTGATAACGGGTTTTACAAATAGCAATAACTTACCTACTACTCCCGGAGCCCACCAAACAACATTTGCAGGGGGTAATTACGATGTCTTTGTGGCAAAATTCAGTTCGGATGGTACGACCTTGGTTTGGGGCACCTATTATGGAGGTGGTTATGGTGATAGGGGATTCGGCGTAACAACAGATGCTAATAATAATGTATTTGTAACCGGAGGGTCTAATGGTACTGGTATGGGCACCGCCGGAGCCTGGCAGCAAAATTATGCTGGGGGAGCTCCCGGTGCATTGCACAACGGCTTTGTGGCAGAGTTTAACCCGGCAACAGGAGCTTTAACATGGGGAAGCTATTTTGCAGGTTCAGGAGATACTGAGAGTAATGGTATTACACTTGATGGAGCTGGTAATCCGCTTATAACTGGAGAAACAGACTCCCAAAACGCCATAGCTACTGTGGGCGCTTATCAGTCAGTTTATTTGGGTGGCTGTTCAATACCGACACCTGCAATAGCTAATGCCTTTGTAGCAAAGTTCAGCGCAGATGGTACACAATTAAAATGGGGCACATACTATGGAGGTGGAGTAGGCTCGCCATGTAATGTATTCGCTAATGCAAACGATGGTGAAGAAGCTTATGGCATTACAACAGATGCAAGTGGGAATGTACTGATAACAGGTTTCGCATCAAATAATGATCATGTTGCTACTCCGGGTGCATATCAAACCTCCTTGGCGGGAGGTGTACCGGGAAATAAAGATGCGTTTGTGGCAAAATTTAACTCAAGTGGCACACAATTAATATGTGCCACTTATTATGGTGGAAATGGTACTGATGACCAGGCTACTGGCATTGCAGTAGATAAAAGTGGCAATATTCTCATATCAGGCTATACGAATACGAGTGCCGGGACACCAGGTTTTATTATTGCAACTCCTGCAAGCCAGCAAAGTTTTTATGGGAGTTTGAGTAGTGGAGTTCCTTTAGATGCATTTGTGGCAAAGTTCAACTCAAACTGTACACAGCTGCTTTGGGGTACTTATTACGGCGGGGGCGGAGCGGATTATGGACAGGGCATTGCATTGGATTCGAACGGCAACGCACTGGTAACAGGATACACAACCAGCACCAATTTAATTAGTACAGCCGGTACTTATCAGCCGGTCCTTGATGGAACAGGAACAAACGATGCTTTTATAGCAAAGTTTGAGGACACCTGTAAAACAACTACAAGCGTTAATGGGATTAATAAACCTTGTTTAGGGGGAAGTACTACGTTTACTGCTTCTGCTACCAATGGTACCTTGTTCTATTCCTACACATGGTTGCCCTCTTCAGGGTTAAATACAACAACGGGTGCAGTTGTTATTGCCAATCCTACAATTACGACTAACTACACCATGACAGTTACCGATGCCAGCAGGTGTACGGTCACTATTGGCCTAACGGTAACGGTGAATAGCATACCTTCGTTAATAGTCACTAGTTCTACAACCATTTGCCAGGGATCAGGCCAGACTTTATCAGTAACAGGTGCCGACAGCTATTTATGGATACCTGCTGCCAGCCTTAGCTCGCCTACTTTTTCCGTAGGCACTGCCAGCCCTACGGTAAGCACTACTTATACGGTTATTGGTACGGATATTGGTGGATGCAGTGATACGCTCTCAACCAGTGTAGGCGTTTATGTTTCCCCCACGGTCAGCCTGTCGTCCAATACTACCATTTGTGCAGGAAGCACTGCTGATTTATCGGCTGCAGGTGCCATCAGCTATACCTGGCTGCCTTCTGCTTCTTTAAGCAGTTCTACTGGTACTTCTGTTACGGCCAGCCCTACTGCAAGCATTACTTATACGCTTACAGGCACCGGTGCTAATGGCTGTAACTCCGGCGGCACAGTGGAAATAGTGGTAAACCCTCTTCCAACATTCCTGGTTTCTCCGAATATTACCATTTGCTCAGGCAGCACTGCGGCAATTTCAGCAACAGGAACTGTTAATTATACCTGGTCGCCTGCATCCGGACTGTCCTCCTCAACGGGTAACCTGCTCATTGCCGCACCTTCCGTTACAACAACGTATAGCATTACAGGAACGGATGTTAACGGTTGCAACTCCGGTGCAGGGATAGAAGTAACTGTAAATCCTCTCCCGGCATTATTGGTTCCTCAAAATGTAACTGTTTGTGCAGGTAATACAACCACAATTTCAGCGACGGGAGCTGTTAATTATACCTGGTCGCCTGCATCGGGGTTGTCATCCGTAACAGGCAGCAGTGTTATTGCAGCTCCTCTCAATACAGCCACATATACCATTGTAGGAACAGATGCGAATGGTTGTTCCGACAGCGTTGCCATCACTATTGATGTGTCACCCAATACGTTAATAGCTATAAATATAACTCCTGCCAATGCAACAATATGCAGTGGCACTTCAACTCTCCTTTCGGCTTCGGTAGTAACTTCCCAGCCCCCGGTAGTCTATCTGTGGAATCCTTTTACGGGAATTTCTTCCAATACTAATTCCACGGTGACTGCTGATCCTCTTTTAACCACCAGCTATACAGTTACCGGCACAGATGCAAATGGCTGTACGAATACGGTAGGAGTGGAAGTTACTGTTAATCCTTTGCAAACAGTAAGTGTCGGAAACAATGTAACAATTACTTTTGGAACATCAACTACTCTCAGCGTTACACCTGCGGGAGGCAGTTTTAGCTGGACTCCCGCCGATGGATTAAGTTGCAATACCTGTTCCGGCCCTGTTGTATCCCCAACAGCAACTGTTCTTTATTATGTAACCAGGACTGACAACAATGGTTGTATGGCTACGGACTCTATTCAGGTAACGGTATTGCCCTTGTGCAACGGCGTATTTGTGCCCGATGCATTCTCTCCCAACGGGGATGGGCAGAACGATGTTTTATTGGTTAAAACAACAGATGTTACTTGTATCCAGTCCTTTTTATTCCGGATATTTGATCGCTGGGGAAATAAAGTATTTGAAACATTAAATATACAAACGGGATGGGATGGAAAGTACCATGGCAAGGAATTGGATGATGCGGTTTTTGTTTATGAATTAACTGTTACCGACCTCGATAACAACACTTTAGCTAAAAAGGGAAATATTTCATTGGTGAAATAGTCGGAGGTATATTGCCCCTGCGAGCGGGAAATTTCTACGTCCTATCCGTACTGGTACGGATAGAAAATCGTAGCTGGTACGGATTGACTTTATCTGAATAAACTATTAAACTTGTATCGTTAATAATTTTATAGGTACCTATGAAGAAAAATAGTACACCTTTTGTTGTTACCATTACGATCTTCTTTTCTTTAATTTCCATAATCGCTGTTTCTCAAAGCAAATGTTTTTTTTCATATACCGGTGAAGTTCAAACCTATACGGTACCTACTACGCTGTGTACTAATTACTTAAATTTGAAAGTATGGGGAGCAGGCGGCGGGGCAGGATACCAGGCTAATGCCGATGGTGGCGGCGGTGGTTTTTCTACCGTTCAATTACCTGTAACTCCCGGTGAAGTTCTAACCATTATGGTTGGTGGTGGGGGTACCTCCGTTGCGGCAGATAATACAATTGGCCCCACTTCATACGGAGGAGGAGGGGCATCCGGAGCACATAATTCAACTGGTGTTGGAAGTGGTGGTGGCGGTATGTCTGCCGTATGGGGAAGTTTAGGTTTTGTTATTGCCGGTGGTGGTGGTGGTGCCGAAGGTGGTTGTGCCGGTGCTGGTGGTGGTACTTCCGGTATTGCCGGGTGTGGTACCGCTGGTGGCGGTGGTGGCAGCGGCGGAATAGGTGGCGCTGGTGGAACGGTAGGCTCTTCCTGTAATGCGGGTAGTCCCGGAGTAGGAAATACGGGCGGACAGGGTGGTAATTATGGACAGGGATCCTTTGGTGGTGGCAGTTGCTCCGTCGGTGATGGTTCAGGCGGCGGCGGTGGTGGTGGTGGTTACGGTGGCGGTGGCGGCGGTAATGAAAGTGGTGCCGGTGGTGGTGGTGGTGGTGGATATGTTCCACCGGGAGGAACGACAATAGCAGGTATAGGCTCCACTCCCGGAGACTCATTAGATGCTGACAGAGGAACTGCGGGTAATGGCGGCATTTATGCCGGTACTGCCGGACAACCTGCCGGACGACCCGGTTTGGTAGTTATCTATTGCGGAATAAATCTTCCTGTAACTTCCACCAATAATAACTGCAACGGACAATGTAAAGGCACGGCTACTGTTGTACCCTGCGGAGGTACCAGCCCTTACAACTATTCCTGGAACTCTATACCCATACAAACCACGCAAACTGCGACGGGTTTATGTGCAGGTAATTATACATTAACAGTCATTGATGCTTCAGGCGATACATCAACTGCTGCATTCGCAATCACGCAACCTCCTGCGTTAACTGCCACTTTAACAGTAACAGCAGCAGACACTTGCGGAAGAAACGATGGCAGCATTGCAATAAATGCCTCTGGCGGAATTTTTCCATACACCTATAACTCATTTCCTTCAGGTGGAACCAGTGCTATAATAGGTCACCTTTCGTCTATAACATATACAGTTATCGTAACTGATGCAAATGGTTGCATAACAACGCAAACGACAACAGTGCCAACAGTACCCGGACCAATAGCTGAAGTTGCAGGGAACATCACTATTACCCAGGGACAAAGTGTTACGCTCAGTGCATCGGGCGGTGGCACCTATTTGTGGAACAACGGGGTAACAGGTACGGTTATAACGGTATCACCAATAATAACAACGATTTATTGTGTTTTAGTTACCGATGCAAACAATTGCACCGACAGTGCTTGTGCAACAGTGGCTATGGCTTGCACAGGCGAGCTGTATGTGCCGGATGTATTTTCGCCGAATGCGGATGGCTACAATGATGTACTTTACTTACGGATACAAACCGGCTGTCTTCAGTCCATGATCTTTCAGATATATGACCGTTGGGGAAACAGGGTATTTGAATCAACAGATCAGAACGATGGTTGGGATGGAAAGTACAAAGGTAAAGACTTATCTTCTGCGGTTTTTATTTATAGCGTGCAAGCTGCATTGGCTGATGGAACAGCTCTTAATAAAAAAGGGAATATCTCTCTCATAAGGTAAATTAATAGTTAAAGAGGGTTTACCAAATAAACGGATGTACATTTACCCGGTGAATAGGAAATTTCTACATCATAACCGTACTGTTACGGATTGACTTTGCCTGAATAAATTACTAAACTTGTATTGTTATTATTCATGATTTTAAAAGTAAAGATATATGATCGTTAGGAAAATAAAGTCTTTGAACCTGGTGAAGAAAAACACTACTCCATTCGTTAGTATCAGCACTCTACTCTTTTTTTTAATCTCCTTCATCGCCGTTTCTCAAAGCAAATGTGTTTTTTCATATACCGGCCAGGTTCAAACCTATACGGTACCTACAACTCTCTGTACCAATTACATCACTTTAAAAATGTGGGGGGCAGGTGGGGCAGCCGGTTACGGGGCGACTGCTGATGGTGGCGGCGGTGGTTTTTCTACTGCTCTATTACCTGTAACTCCTGGTGAGGTTCTAACCATTATGGTTGGCGGCGGAGGTGCTTCTACTACTGCCAATAGTACAATTGGTCCCGCTGCATTTGGTGGAGGAGGCAAGGCTGGAGCGCACAATGCATTTTTAACCTCTCCCGAAGGTGGTGGTGGTGGTATGTCTGCAGTATGGGGAAGTTTAGGTTTTGTTATTGCTGGTGGCGGCGGTGGTGCTGATGGTGCTTGTGGCGGGGCTGGCGGCGGCACCTCTGGTCTTGGCCCGGTATGTGGTACCGGAGGAGGAGCGCCTGAAAATGGCGGTGGGGGTGGAGGTACCAGCATAGCAGGCGGTGCCGGTGGAACAGCAGGGACGGGATGCAATTCTGGCGGTGTCGGAGGAGCTTATACGGGCGGAGATGGAGCTAATTACGGGCAGGGGACCTTTGGTGGTGGCGGTTGCTCTCTCGGCGACGGTTCTGGCGGTGGCGGTGGCGGTGGCGGTTACTTTGGTGGTGGTGGTGGCAATGAAAGTGGTGCTGGCGGTGGTGGCGGTAGTGGATATATTCCACCGGGAACAGGAAATAGTACAATAGCAGGTACAGGGGCAACTCCGGGAAACGCCGCAGATCCTGATAGAGGAAATGCAGGCACGGGTGGTATTTATGCTGGTACTTCCGGTGTTGCCGGGCAGCCCGGTTTAGTGATTCTCTTTTGCGGAATAAATCTCCCTGTAACTTCCACCAATAATAGCTGCCCCGGACAATGTAAAGGCACGGCTACCGTTGTGCCCTGTGGAGGCACGGCTCCTTATACGTATTCCTGGAACACCACGCCGCTACAAACCACACAAAATGCGACGGGTTTATGTGCCGGCAATTATACATTAACAGTCATTGATGCTTCAGGAGATACATCAACAGCTGCATTCGCAATCACGCAACCTCCTGCGTTAACAGCTACTTTAACAGTAACAGCAGCAGACACCTGCGGAAGAAACGATGGCAGTGTTACAATAAATGCCTCTGGCGGAACTTTTCCATACACTTACAGTTGGTTTCATTTAGTTGGAACCAGCACTGCAACCGGCCATCTTTCCTCCGGAACATATACTGTCAGCGTAACTGATGCCAACGGTTGTACAACACCACAAACGGTAACAGTGCCAACAGTACCCGGACCAACAGCTCAAGTTGCAGGCAACATTACAATCACCCAGGGGCAAAGTGTTACGCTCAGTGCATCGGGCGGCGGAACCTATTTATGGAACAATGGGGTGACAGGTGCATTCATAACGATATCACCAACAATAACAACGATGTATTGTGTTGCGGTTACCGATGTCAACAATTGTACGGACAGTGCTTGTGCAACAGTGACCATACCTTGCCCGGGAGACTTGTATGTACCTGATGCATTTTCGCCGAATGCAGATGGCTACAATGATGTACTTTATGTACGAATCCTGACGGGTTGTTTGGAGACCCTCGACTTCCAGGTTTATGACCGATGGGGAAACAGGGTATTTGAATCAACCGATCCGGATGAGGGCTGGGATGGAAAGTACAAGGGAAAAGAACTGGCCGCCGCTGTATTTGTTTACAGCGCGCAAGCGATTTTGATAAATGGAATTTCTATCAGTAAAAAAGGGAATATCTCTCTCATAAAATAAATAACCGGCCAAGGTGTCAACCGGAAAACAAAAATCCCCATCCATTTTTTAAATAGCTTATTTATGCGAATTTTTCAATTAATGAATATTCGTATAACTTTATACGCTTTTTCATAGAATGTGTACCGGACTATTGTAATGGTAGGTGAGGATGGCGGAGTATGTAAAAATAATTAAAATCATGGTTGGATGCGCGAGTCAACTACTTTCAAAATGAGAAACTATAACGGCAAATGTGAACTTTTTGTTTACCTGCTGCTATTTTGTTACAGCATAAGCTATTGCCAAAAAGGGATAGATGGGGTAGGAAGCATATCAGGTGCCAGCACTGTGGTAAACGAATATACCTATTTAACAAGCGATGCAGCGGTAGGAGCCACATCCATAACGGTCAACAACAATAACTTAAATACGAATGGCCGTTTTTCAACAGGACCATTAGCTGCGGGAAGCCTTATAATGATTATCCAAATGCAGGGAGCAACGATTAACAGTGCGGCCTCTGACAGTACCTGGGGAACAATAACAAATTACAACAATAGCGGATGGTATGAATTTGCCGAAGTAGAAAGCGTAAGTGGAACAACGACGATTAATTTAAAATGTTCTTTAAATAATAGTTATACCGCATCCGGCAATGTGCAGTTAGTCAGGGTCCCCAGGTATTCTGCTCTTACCATTAATTCTGGTGGTACATTAACTGGCGATACATGGGATGGAACTAAGGGAGGAATTGTAGCAGCTGAAGTGCAGGGCAATACGGTTATTAGCGGGACAATAAATGCAACAGGAATTGGATTCAGAGGAGGAGTTTTACAAAACGGTTCTTCGTCCAATACAACAGGTTATGCTTACACAAATGAACCTTCGGGTGGTGAAAAAGGAGAAAGCATAGCAGGATACGAGGCCGTTTATGATGCGTTGGATGGAGGGCGTTATGGAAGAGGAGCACCTGCAAATGGCGGCGGTGGCGGAAACGCAATTAATTGCGGAGGAGGAGGTGGTGCAAATTCAGGGAATATCAATACATATAATGGTAATGGTAATCCTGATCCTACATATACTTCAGCATGGAATTTGGAATACAGCGGATTTGCCAATTCGACTTCCTCCGGTGGGGGACGTGGCGGATATGGTGCTGCAGCGGGTAATGGCCTGGATCCTCTTACTGTTCCTCCCGGCAATACGGGTTGGGGATTTGGTAATAGAACCAATTCCGGAGGAAAGGGAGGGAGACCATTGGATTATTCAACCGGAAGAATATTTTTGGGCGGAGGTGGTGGTGCAGGCAGTGAAGATCAAAGCAATGGCGGAGGTGGTGGTGCAGGTGGAGGAATTTGTGTGCTATTGTCTTACGGAACCATCGGTGGTGCAGGAAATATACTATCAAATGGAGAGAATGGAGGTACTGCGAGCGGTCCGAGTGGTGAGGGTGACGCTCCGGGAGGAGCCGGAGGCGGCGGAACAATCATTCTTAATTCTGCAGGTGCCATTAGCGGAATTTCAATCCAGGCCAATGGAGGTGCGGGAGGAAACCAGGTTTTGACGGGTACAAACCCTACTGAATCGGAAGGCGGCGGTGGTGGCGGTGGTGGCGGTTATATTGCTATATCCAATGGTAGCGTTACCAGCCAGGCTTTTGGTGGAGCTGAGGGTACAACAAATTCTGTTTCTATGTCAACATTTCCTCCCGATGGATCTACCAGTGGTGGAGCCGGTATATCCAATGCAGTATATACATTTAATGCTTATAGTTGTTTAAGTGCAAACATTGTTGTACAAAATGTTCTATGTAATGGATCATGCACCGGAACGGCCAATGTAAGCATTACTGTGGGTGCGGGTCCCTATGCTTATAGCTGGAACAATGGGAAAACCACCCAAAGCCTGGCAAATCTATGTGCCGGGAATTATACGGTAACAATAAGTGATGCTGCTGGAAACACAACAACTGCTGCAGTTACAATTACTCAGCCTCCTGCATTAACAGTCACTGTTACAGGTAACCTGACCGTCACAAACGGGCAAAGTGCGATTCTCAGTGCATCGGGAGGAGAAACCTATTTGTGGAGCAACGGGGCAACAGGTGCCCACATCATTGTATCTCCAACGGCAACAACGGTGTACTGTGTTACTATTGTCGGTGCAAACAATTGTGCGGATTCAGCTTGTGTAACGGTAACCTTTGAAATAGATTGCCGGGACGAAATCTATGTTCCCGATGCCTTTTCGCCTAACAACGACAATTACAACGATGTTTTATACATAAGGACTAACGAAAGCAGCTGCATTCAATCAATTGCTTTCCGGATATTTGACCGATGGGGAAATAAAGTGTTTGAATCTTTTGACCCTGCCCAGGGATGGAACGGAATGTACAAAGGAAAAGAACTGGATAATGCAGTCTTTGTTTATAGTTTGCAGGCTACGTTGATAAACGGAACTTCTATCATTAAAAAAGGGAATCTCTCTCTCATAAAATAAATAACCGGTTTTGCTCCTAACAACTGCTTGGCTATTTGCGAACTTTGCTCTTTATATCCCCGGCGTTGAAAAAACTATGTTAAGTGTTATTAATCACCAGGATGCATAGTGGATCAATCCACGGGAATTCTTAATCCGATGGAAATTTGTACGCCTCTGCTGATTATATTTTTGTTCAGTTCAGGAATTGATGTACTTCCAATTTCCGGTCTAAATTCAAAATAACCATTCAAATGTCTCCAAAATTCGCGTTTTTTACCTAACCTGAAATCCACTCCCATCGGAAAAGAAACGGAATAAACAAAGCCGTAACTTTTGTTCCTGAACTTTTCTGATAAATGGGAAGTTGTGGTCGAGTCTGCAGTTTTTAAAGTATCAGATGAAATATTGGTAGATGCGATTATCGTCATTCCGGCCGCAATGCCTATACCTCCGTAGAGATATGCCAGTGCATCAGAACGGCGATGCGTTCTGAAAATAACAGCTGCATCGAATCGTATTTGCTTTGTCGTATAAATCGTTGAATTTTGTCCGGTATTTGCTGAATCAATTTGCCTGTTAAAATTGCCCAATAAGCTTTGTTCTGAAAAATAGGAAACCCCAATACGTAATTGCGGGTTTATTTTATAATGGGTCTTTTGTTTGTCAGCAAATTTAATTACAGCGCCGAACGCATACATACCTTCTGCTCCCAACAACCTTCCTGTGCCATTCGATTGCAAATTGGGGCTTAGTAATACCGATCTCGGAGCCAGTGTTTTGAAATCATCCAATGTTCCGGAAGGACTACCCATGATCCCTAACGCACCCTGTAAATAAAAATCAGAAACATGAATTTTATGTATTGCAGGAAAGAATGAATTAAGTTTGGCAACAAAAATATTTTGTGTTCCTGTATTGGTCAATGTATAGGAACCGACAATGAAAGGACTTGAATTAAAGTTGCCACCTATGTAAGCATTGCCATACGGATCAGTGCTTATGCTATTTTGGTCATGCCCTCCGCTGGCAAGGGCTGAAGCATGAAGCACATTGCCTGTAGCATCGTATTTAACAATGAACATGGGGTCACATTGAAATGAACAATCAGCAGGAGGAATCTTGAGTGCAGTGGCATCAAAAACCATGGAAGAACTGTAAAATGCTCCTGTTACAAACGCATTTCCTCTTGCATCTGCACTTACAGAATAAGCTTCGTCTTTACCCGTTCCTCCTGCTCTTTTCGCCCAGAGCACATTCCCGGTCGCATCGTATTTGGTAAGAAATACATCCGAATCCCCTGCATTGGTGAGTGTGGTGAGGCCGAATGCAATGGTGGGACTGGAAAAATATCCTGTTACAAAAACATCTCCCCTTCTATCAGCGCTTACAGATATACCTTCATCATTACCTGTTCCTCCTGCACTTTTAGCCCAAACCACATTTCCATTTGCATCATATTTGGCAATAAATACATTGGGATTAAATCCATCATTATCAGCATTTGCCAGGTTGGTTACGCCAAAAGTGATGGTGGGGCTGCTAAACCCACCTGTTACAAACACGTTTCCCTTTGCATCAGCACTAACGGAATAGCCTTTATCATCACCTGTTCCTCCTGCACTTTTAGCCCAAATCACATTTCCATTCGCATCGTATTCGGCAATAAATATATCATTGCTACCAGCATTGGTGAGTGTGGTGAACATGTCAATGCAGGAAAAAGTAACAGTGGGGCTTTGAAAATATCCTGTTACAAACACATTTCCCCTTGCATTTGTACTTACGGAATAACCTTCATCATTACCTGTTCCTCTTATACTTTCTGCCCAAATCACATTTCCATTTGCATCGTATTTGGCAATAAATGCATCGTAACTGCCGGCATTGATTAACCTGATAGAATCGAAAGTAATGGTTCGACTGCTAAAAGTTCCTGTTACAAACACATTCCCAGCTGCATCTGCACTTACGGAAGAACCAAAATCAATGCCTTTTTTTCCCGCTGCACTTTTAGCCCAGATCACATTTCCGATTGCATCGTATTTGGCAATAAACACATTGGAAAAACCATCGTTGGTGAGTGTAGTGGAGCCAAAAGTGATGGTACGACTGCTAAAAGATCCTGTTACAAATACGTTCCCATTTATATCTGCACTTACAGCATAGGCTTCATCAACAATTGCTCCTGCTGCACTTTTCGCCCAAAGACAGTTTTGCGAGTATGAGTCCATAGTCCATAGCCCAAAGTATAAAGTACTGAGTAGGATATATAATGCGTGCCTTCTGTTTTGTATATTGGTTTTAGCTGTTTTCAAGGTTGTTAGCCTATGAAGAAATCAGGACGAAGGTAGCTCATATTTATACTAACAAACGAACGGTTATTTATTTTATCAAAGAAATATTCCCTTTTTTACTGACGGAAGTTCCATTTATCAATATGGCCTGCAGGCTATAAATAAAAACTGCTTCGTCCAGTTCCTTTCCTTTGTACTTTCCATCCCATCCCTGTCCTGGATCAAAAGATTCAAACACCCTATTCCCCCAACGGTCAAATATTTGTAACGTATACGAATTAGGATCAATACAGTGCTCTGCACCATAAACAAAGAACACATCATTCACATTATCCGCATTGGGAGAAAACACATCGGGTACGAAAATAGTTCCACAACTAAAAGCAACATCAACGCTTACTGTAGCGGATGAAGAACAGCCGTTGTTGTCAATCATAGTAACCGTATAAACAGTGGTAGCCGTGGGACTGGCAATAACACTTTGACAAGAATTGCAACTGAGAAAATCCGCCGGAATCCACAAATAAGACCTACCTCCCGTGCTGGCAGAAACAACAGTAGAAGAACCTGCTGCAATAGTCACTTCGGGACTGACAGCCACCTGGATAGGATTCACCACACTTACCAATACAGTATCATAACTCTGACACCCGTTTCCATCTGTCCCTGTCACCGTATAAGAAGTAGCAGCGACTGGACTTGCACTTACCACAGCACCTGCAGTTGGACTTGTTGCCGGACTCCAGTTGTACACAGCAGCCCCCGTAGCAGATAAAACAGCGCTGCCTCCACTGCATACAGACACATCAGCCGAAGCCACAACAGTCGGAAGAGTATATATACTTATCCTTACACTATCCTTCCCCACACAGGAACCATTTGCGCCCGTCACAACGTAAGTAATAAATAATGTCGGGCTGGCCGTAACCGTTGCACTCGTAACATTGCTTAACCCATAAACAGGCAACCAGGAATAACTGCTTCCCCCCGAAACTGTTAAACCTATACTTGCTCCCTGGCAGACAGACAGACTATTGGCAGGGCTGATAATTATAACAGTGGCCGAATCTACATTAACAGTGGCCGACGCAATACTATAACAACCATTCCCATCCGTACCCGTTACCGTATAACTTGTTATAATTGTAGGGCTGGCTATTACAATTGCTCCCGTATCAGATGATAAAGTAGCAGGAGGTATCCATAAATAGCTCATAGGGAGTTGCCCGGTTATGCCAGACGCAGTGAGTATTGTTGAGTCGCCAAAGCAGATGGCTATGTTAGCGGGAGAAATGCTTACCACAGGTAAGGGATTGAGGGTAACTGTTACATTAGCCAGGGTAGAGTTTGAACAGCCGTTCTGGTCAGTTCCTATTACAGTGTAGGTGGTTGTTACAGACGGAGCAGCATAAATACGTTGTCCCACTGAAGAAGACAAACCCGCTGCCGGGAACCAGGTGATTGTTTGCGTCGTTACATTCAACAGCCCAGCTGTTAAAGCAGCAGCATTCCCCAGGCATACCGTTGCCCCGGGAGATACCACCACCGTGGGCAGTACTAACACCGTTACCGTTACCCCTGCCGTTGAACTGCAGGAACCGCTGGTTGCTGTTAAGGTATAGGAATAAACTCCCGGAGTTGGAATACTGAACACCGTTGCATTACCCGTAACAGTACTTAATCCCATTGCCGGATACCAGGCATAAGCAGCTCCCCCCGTACCTACCAGCATAGCCGTTATTCCGCTGCATACACTCTGATCACTTCCTACGTTAGCCGTAAGAGAAGAAACCACCGTCACCGTCACCGTACCAACAGCAGAACAATCGTTTACACCCGTTACAACCACCGTATACCCGTAAACACCAAAAACAGTGGGATTAGCCATAACATTGGCTCCCGTATCACTATTGAGATAATCGGCAGGACTCCAAACATAACTGCCCCCTCCCGAAGCCGACAAAGCAGCAGGATTACCCTGGCAGATCTCCTGTGGAAAACCTGCATCGGCCACCGGAGTGGCATTGACCTGGACAAAAACCGTCATCGTATTCGTACAGGCATTTGCATCCGTAGCTGCAAGCGTATAAGTAGTACTTATTGTCGGGTTGGCCGTTACCACGAAACCGGTGGAAACATTCAAAGCAGCAGCAGGCGACCAGACATAGTCCAGAGATGCAGATCCTGAGGCCGATAAAACGGTACTTGCTCCTGCACAAAAAGTGGCATTGGGCGATACAGACAGCGTAGGTAATACATACACCCCTATATTGGTTGACAGCATACTGGTACAGCCGCCTGATCCGGTGCCAATAACAGTATAAGTCGTGCTTACAGTAGGGCTGGCTGTTACTATGGATACATTAGGTGAATTTAAAGTAGCGGAGGGTATCCATAAATAGCTGCCCGCCCCTATTACGGATAAATAAGGCTGTGATCCGCTGCAAATGGTCGTAGGGGAAGTCACCTGGAGCGTAGGGGTCGCGTTGACCAAAATACTTACCATCCTGCTACAGCCGCTGGCCCCCGATCCTGTTACGGTAAAGGTATATGTTTCTGCCGGGGGACTGGCCGTATTGGTTGCTCCCGTTGTGGCGGACAAATAGGCAGAAGGTTGCCAGGTATAATTGCCGCTTCCTCCACCAAAGGCGGACAAAGCAACGGACTGCCCGCTGCATACAGTGGCTGATGGACTCATGGTAATAGTAGGCAAAGGATTAACCGTGATGGTATAAGTAGCTGTTACGATGGAGCAGGTACCTATGTTGCCGCTTACGGTGTAGGAAGTGGTAAGTCCAGGAACAAGTGTTATAACACTGCCCGTGGCTCCGTTATTCCAGGTATAGTTCGTTGCCCCTGAGGCAGTAAGGGTATAACTGTTCCCCGAACAGATTACACCGCTGCTGTTGCTCCCGCTAATGCTTACTCCAAAGGGGGCGAATTTGGCGACAAAGGCATCTTGAGTTCCTCCTCCATAAACAGGTTGCCATGCTCCTGAGCTGGCAATGACATTGGTACTGTTTGTATATCCTGTAACTAAAATATTACTGCATGCATCGGCAGCTATGGCATAGCCTAATTGAGATCCGCTTCCTCCATAATAAGTACCCCATAGCAACTGTGTGCCGCCAGGGTTAAATTTTGCAACAAAAGCATCTTCTGTCCCTTTTCCAAAAGCAGATTGCCATGCTCCCGAACTGGCAATAGCATTGGTACTACCTGTAACTCCCGTCACTAAAACATTACCGCCTGCATCGAGTGCCATGCCATAGCTCCCATCGCCCCCGATTCCCCCGTAATAAGTACCCCATAAAAGCTGTGTGCCGCTATTGTTAAATTTTGCTACAAAAACATCATCATTTGCACCACCATCAGCCTCCGTAACTTGCCAGGATCCAGCAGTGGCAATGGCATTGGTACTGAATGTATATCCCGACACTAAAATAGTATTGTCTGCATCAACAGCTATGCCATAGCCTGCATCTGACCCTGTTCCCCCGTAATAGGTACCCCATTGACGTACCCCGTTGGTGTTAAATTCCGCCAAAAAAGCATCGTCCCCTCCTCCAAAAGCAGCTTGCCAGCACCCCGAACTGGCAATGGCGGTGGTAGTGGGGCTTGGTGTATCCCCCGTTACATAAACATTCCCGGCTGCATCAACAGCTATGCCATAGCCATCATCGTTCCCAGTACCCCCGTAATAGGTACCCCATAGCAGCTGTGTGCCGTTGGTGTTAAATTTTGCTATAAAAGCATCGTATGCTCCTCCTCCAAAGGTAGGTTGCCAGCATCCGGCAGTGATGCCATTAGCACCCGTCATGGTGTATCCTGTCGCAAAAACATTCCCGACTGCATCAACAACTATGGCGTGACCATAAGTAATAGAAGGGGAAGTTCCCCCTCCGTAATAGGTACCCCAGAGAAGTGTGCCGTTAGTGTTAAATTTTGCCACAAAAGCAACAGATCCACCCCAGTCATTTATCGTTTGCCAGGATCCAGCAGTGGCAATGGCATTGGTACTGAATGTATTTCCCGTCACATAAATGCTGTCTGCTGCAACAGTTATTCCCCAGCCAACATCGTCACCTCCACCCCCATAATAGGTGCCCCATTGAAGGATACCTCCACTGTTAAATTTTCCTATAAAGGCATCTTTTCCTCCTCCAAAAGTAGTTTGCCAGCAACCTGCAGTGGCAATGGCATTGGGGGCACTGCCGGAGGTAAGGGTTCTTCCCGTCACTAAAATATTATTGCCTGCGTCCACAGCTATACCAAAACCTTCATCAACCCCACTTCCCCCATAGTAAGTACTCCATAGTAGGGTAGGCACAGGGTCAATGATGAGCGTATGGTTCGGGTTGTACGCTGTTGCGGTAAAAGTTACTTCCTGATTCAGTCCCCTCTCCGAATCAGAGAAGGGGCGAAACGGATAATCTGAGCAGGTTTTGAGGCAATAAGCCACATTTACTTTAGTGTTAGTTTCCCTTTCGTAACTCATGGGGATAGCATCTGTAAACCTGTCTGCCAGAGAGGCAGATAGGCCATGTTTTACCTCGATACTTAATTCTGCGAGGCCGCTTTGCTGTAAATCGTCCATCCCTTTGTATTGCATTACTATGTCCTGCACTTTACCTCCCGGATGAATTATAAAATCATATTCCGGTTTGCCTTTTTCAATGCTGAATACCAGGTCAATATTATTGTAAATATTTTGGTAGGTTACTTTTTTATAGTGGTGTACTCCTATAACTCCCTGTCCACCGGTTATGGAATTGTAATAATTGAAATAGTCAGAAAAAGGTTCTTCTGCTTTAACTTGTACATCGGGATTGGCGTTGGACAAATCTACATCCACCCGGTGAAATTCATAAGTAGTTAGTAACGAGTCTTTAGTCATTAGTCCGTGGCCTTGAGTCTTTAGTCCTGAGACTATGGACTTGGGACTACGGACTATGGACTTAGCTACATACGTATCATAACTGAATCCTGTTTTCCTTAGTTGAATATTCATTCCGGGACGATTCAGCAGGTATAGAACGGCAGGATTCGGATGGTATCCCTGATCGTATATCTGTCCTTTGTTTTCAATGAATCCAACAACCCTGCCATTGGCGGAATGCATAAGACTATCTATACCCTTGTTGCCGGCGGTAAGTCCTGAGTGGACGACGAGTAATGCTATTAACAGTGAATGGTTCATATTCATTTGATCAGCGAAATTCCCCTTCTTACTGACAGTAAGTTTTATCATGAATTGAAATTTTTTCCAATATACCTCCGCCTTAAAGTAATATCAAATAATTATTCTTCATACAGGGCAATTCCTATTTGATTTTTTAAATGTAATATGCTATAAATCAGTATATTTAAAAAACAAAAAAAGCATTTCCTATGAAAAAACCAGACACTTCTCTTTTTCAGTTGATCAAAGCAATGGGGGCTAATGAAAAACGTTATTTCACAGGTAATAACTCATCTAAACTTATTTTTCTTTTTAATGCAATTGACGCGCAAAAAGTTTACGATGAAGCGAACATAAAAAAGAAATTTGCGGCGGATTCCTATTTTGTAAATCATTTAAACACTGCTAAAAGGAATTTGCAGAAATCCGTATTGAAAAGCCTGCGGAATTATCATACGGAATCCAGTATTGATATCAGGCTTAGAAACAGGATGACGGATATTGACCTGCTTTTCTATAAAGGCCTTTACGATATGTGCTTAAAAGCAATTAATAACCTGAAAATTATTGCAGTAAAGTATGAAAAATGGATGTGGCAATTGGAAGCCATACGATATGAGTACAGGCTAAATGCAGTTTCGAAAAGTACTAATAACTCATCCCAATATTTACACAGACTTAAAAAAGAAGAGGATTTGTTGCTGAAAAAAATAGGAAATTTTTGTGAATACGATTTTATAGTTAACCATTATCACTTATTAGTAACATCAAAAGGGCACCGAAAAAAAAAGCCCCTGAAACGCCTGTTTCTTTCCCCGGCTTTACAGAGCGAAAGACAAACATTGTCGTGGAAAGCAAGGCGTAATTACCATTTATTGAAACACTTTTACTACCTCCATTTAAAACACGATTTAAAATTGGCACTAAAGCATATAAAGCATTACCTCGTTATTATAAAAAAAACACCTTTTGAAAGTGAAGCACATTTAATAAGTTATATTTATGGGTTGCAGGATTATAGTTTCTTGTGTATAAAACTTAAAAAGACGGATGAAGTTTTTTCGATAATACGGGAAATAAAAGGATTTTTACAAAAAACTTCTTCAGAATTTAATTCTCCTGCTATTGCAAAGGTCGCTTTTGTAAAATCGTATTCAATGGAATTAGCTTTGCTTAATCATATTGGTGAAGCTGAAAAGGGAATTGCCTTAGTTCCGGAAATTGAAACAGGCTTGAAAAAATTTAAAAATCATCTTATTAAGCAAAACTACATTGTATTTTACTTCAACATAGCATTGTGCTACTTTGGAGCAGGGCGTTATCGCGATACCATAAGATGGCTGAATAAAGTGATGAACGAAACCGATAATACCGTGAGGGAAGATATTCAATGCATGGTAAGGATCATTAACCTGATTGTGCATTATGAGTTAGGCAGAGAAGAGTATGTGCAATTCCTTATCAGCGAGACTCGGAAATTTTTACAGGAAAGAAAATCGGTATTTAAAATAGAACATGTCGTACTTAATTTTTTTGATAAAAAACTTCCTGTATCCGGGAAGGGTATAAGCCCCACTGAGGATTTTAAGGAACTGCAAAGGGAATTGAAATTAATTTCAAAAGATGCTAAGGAAAGTGAAGCATTGGAATATTTTGATTTTATATTCTGGGCAGAAAGTAAAATTGAAAACCGGCCGATGTCAGAAATAGTGAAGAAAAAATATTTGAGAGGAGTTGTGTAAGTTTGGTGTATTTTCAGTAACATTTGATATTTAAATCCTGAATACGATGAGCAAAAAACATGCACTCCTTATGCATTTAGATTAGCTTCACTGATCCGGAAGGGGAGGGGCTTTACTCAACATACCAATCGCTAACGCGATACTGTTTTTTATTTTTCATTTCTGCCTAACAAGCAAGCTTGTCGGCCTCATTCAAAATAAAAACCCAGGCAATTGCCTGGGTTTGTTGGTAGCGGGTGGTACCGCCAATTCTAACCAGTTTAAACGAGATTTAATAGCTGTTGCCAACTTTGCTCTTTACATCAAAGGTATTGAAAAAATGAAACGGTTAAACAAAAAGCAGGTTAGCAATTCCAAGACAGCTAAGAAAGTATGTAGTTAATTAATTGTTCCTTTTTGTACCTTTTTGCACCGTCATTGGCTGGTTTTCACTCCATAGGATTATAAAGGAATAACGCCAATCTATCGGCAATTTGCACTACTTCCTGGGTTTAAAGGCGGGGGCCCTCCGTTCACTATAATTAACCTGCAATAACGGATTAAATTATCCTGCCTTATGGTGTTGTGTACATAAAGTCATATAACCTTAACATAATGTACTTCTCAAATATTTCAATGAAAATGGGCATTGTGGAGGAGTGTCTCATTTGAAACAGAATTTATTTTTGAAAAAATGCTGATTTTACTGGCGTTTCTCAAATGAGATGATATTTATTATCAAATCTATTTCTTGTATGGGCATTTTGTGCCAAAAAATAACGATAAAAAATAAGTAAAAGATGAAACTATATAACTTAAAAGAAACCATTAAAAACACAGGAGTTAGCAGAGCTACTATATACAGGTTCTATGATGAGAATCCAATACTATGGGAAGAAACAAAGATTAAAACAAAGAAAAGATTAATACCAGAAGCACACTTAAACCTTATAGCAAAGAACAATATATATGCTGATTCTTTGAGTATGAAGAAGGATATAGAACAGCAACGTAGATTAATAGACTTGCTATCTGACATTAACACCATTCAATACAGGTTATATCAAATGAAATGGGATTGGTTCGGTACCATTGCGTTTAAGCTAGATCGCACAAAGCAATACTGTTACCACGAAATGGCGCAAACGTTTAGCCATTTACTGGATTTATACGGCAAAGAAATTGACCTAAGGATATTTTTTACCGTTGAACCATTCACAAATAGAGGCGGTTACCATATTCATTTTATACTTCGAGTTGGTGAAGCTCTTTTGACCAAAGCAGTTTTAAGCGATATAGAAAAGTTTTACGAGGGTAATCGTGTCGAGTTCAGAGAGTATGACAAATATAAGGCAGGGTTGTTTTACGTTACTAAAAATGGGCTAAAAGGCGAAGACTGGGATATATTTGGGAATAACTTGAGTAAAGCATAAACAATATGAAAATCAGGGTAACCAAAAGACAGGTTCTTTTGCTTTTTAAAAATATGCACTTGCTTAAAGTTAAAAGCGTGAAAATGAAGGGAAGCGTTTTTAACAGGTTGTTTTGATATTACAATGCCAATGCTTTTTTTACCTTCATAACCGTTGTAGTAGATGAAGCGGTTATTTCAGCAACATTGCGGACACTAAAACCTTTTTTAAGTTTTTGCATTATAATAGGATGGCGTTCTAATAAACGCTGTTTAGATTGAACACTACCTACTTTCCTGCCTTTGAATTTTCCTTCTGCCTTAGCGATTATAATACCTTCAGTTTGCCTTTCCTTGATGCGGTTACGTTCCATTTCAGCGATGGAACCCATTACGCTACAAACCATTTTTGCCATAGGATTTTCTTTGCCATTAATCAGGGTTTCAAAACCTTCCTTTAAGGATTTAACGTTAATGCCATTGGCAGAGAATACCTCAATGGTCTTTAGAATATCAATTAAATTTCTGCCAAGACGGTCAATAGAATCAATTACAATGGTTTTATTTAAACCGTTGGCAGAAGTAACCGCCTCAAACAGCTTAACCGCTTCTGGTCGTTCAAAAAAAGGTATATTACCTTGTATCTTATCTATAAATACATTGGATGCGGTTACGTGACCATGAGTTTTAAAGTTTGCTAACTGACGACTGGAGTTTTGTCCTATTGTCGAAATCCTGGAGTAATAGAAGTACATATCTTTTTGTTTTGGTTATTTGAAACAAAGATAATGTATTATTTTTAGACTACAAAATAAAATAACACAAATAATTGATATATCCTTATTTTAAGCGTTTACCATGTATCAGGTTTAAATCATACTCTAAAAATGAATTTAGTTAGTAAAACCTTTTAATTTCTGTAAGTTATGCACCATTTTAAAACGATAATGCCAACTCATAAGCTATTATTTTTATCTTCGTAAACATGAAAAAAATTATAATATTATTAGTAGTAACCAACTTGTCCTGTTGCATAGGACAAACTATAAAAACTTACTATACAGATATAACAGTTATATCATATACTGATGGAAGTAATATTCCTCTAAATGAAAAAAATAAAATTGAATTGTATTACGAAAATAAAAAATTAACAAGAGTTAAAATATATAACAATGAACCTTCGGCACTTGCATATAAGGAAGTTTCATATAATTTTTCCATTGGAAATCTTTTGATAGATAATAAGATTGGAAAAGTTTATACAGTATTCGACCAGAATTTCACACAACATAAATTTGAAATCAATTTAATTTTACCTTCAGAGAGTACATTGCAGCAAAGATTTATTATTACTGATGTTAGTGGAATTGAAACGTTTTTTGGAGTTAGAAAGGAAAAAAAATAGGAACAATCCTTACCAAAAGGTAATATCAATAACATACACTTACATCCGTGTATTGGGACAATAAAAAATTAAATACAGATTGTTTTGAATATTTCGTATTTCTCTTAACAAACAAGGTGAATATTACTGATACTAACTTCAATTTTCTCAAGGAAAATTATTCAAATTATTTAAAGGAGTTAGCTTCTATTGGAAATGATTTTGGTGGACCTTCAATATACTTTCATAATAGGGCATTAGAAGAGAAAAGTAAAAATTTTCTTGCTGACACACATCTTGAAAATATTTATGCAACACTTGTGTCTTGGGGTATGCACAGAATGGGTGAAACATCAACAAAAATGGTAAACTACGGCATTTTTAAAAAATCTATTCTTGACCAAAAGGAAAACATTTTAAAGTTAAAAGATTTTAAAGCTGAAAATATTGCTGAAAGAAAAAATGAAATAATTCAAGAACTAAGACAAATATGTTTTTCTTTTAAAGTTTCCATTTCAAACTCGAAAATTGTTGGCAATTCAAAGGCTCTTGCTCATATATTACCAGACTTAATTCCACCAATTGACCGACAATATACAATTCGCTTTTTTACGAATGAGCCGAAAAATTCCGTTAATCAAAAAGGACTTTTTAAAACGCTATCTGACTTTAAAGACCTTAACGAAGAAGAAAAATGCTTTACACATATTTTAAACAAGACCTTCGATTTTGTTAATCTTATAAAATCAGACACAAACATAACTATCGACAGTAGATTCAACACTTCTTATCCGAAAATATTTGACAACTTTATAATGACTTATGTTAAGGCAGAAAAAAACGGTGTATAACTTAAAAATAATTACCACCTTAAACTTGCTTCCTATCAAAATTCTTAGTACATTTGTAAATAGAGTAAATTTCCACAAAGCCGATCTGTGTTGAGTCGCAGGTTCGGACTTTCTAGTTGTTAATTCCTGGTATCATTGTAAATGATTCTGAGTTGCTTTGGGTTTTATCCAACCTTAAGGCAATAAAGAACCTATTTGATACAAACCTAGAAAGCTTTAGGCAAGTATGTATACAGGTAAAAGTAAATAACCTCTGATAAAGAGGATAGATTAACTTTTAGAATGTGTCGGACAATGCAAATGCTAATGAAAATAGCATAAAAAAAACGGATTTATTTTATTCCTATGCTGACAACCTTGATAATCCAAAGAAACTTACAGTTGAACAACTGCGAAGCTATAAAGGATGTGAAAAAGTCAGCGATAGTGATGCTCTCGAAATAATTGATGGGCTATACAAATTTTCAATAATAATATATAAAATATATGCAAACAATGGGACTGGAACAATTTAAACCTTTTGTAAAAAAAAGGAAAGAGGAAGTAAAACAAAACAACGAAGTGTTGTTATACACACGGGTTTCTTCCAAAGATCAGGAGACAAATAAAAGTTTAAAGCACCAAATGGATGAAGGAAACAGAATAGCGAAAGAGCAAAACTTCATAATTACATCCACATTCGGGGGAACATACGAAAGTGCCAGCGGTGATATTTCTCGGAAAGAATTTATGAAATTGATGACTGCGGTGAGAAGTGCTAAAAAGAAACCATTTGCAATTCTTATTAATACAATAAGTCGTTTTTCAAGGACTGGAGGAAGTGCTATCGCATTAGCTAACGAATTACAAAATTTGGGTGTACATCTAATAGAAGTTTCATCGGGGTTAAGCACAGTTACAGATGAAGGAAGGTTGGAAATATACAGAAGGTTAATAAATGCTAAACAGGAAAATCTTGACCGATTAAAAATTACAATACCAGGTATGAGGAAATTCCTTGAAGAAGGAAATTGGTTAGGAAATGTACCTACTGGTTATGACCAATTCGGGCCCAGAGTTAAAGACATAAAGTTTCACAGCGCAACTCAAAAAATAGTGATTAATGAAGAAGGTAAAAAACTTAAACAAGCGTGGCAATGGAAATTACAGGGAGAACCTGATTATATAATTATTAAAAAACTTGCGAAGCTGGGACTGAACATTAAAAAGCAAACATTATCAAATATTTGGCGCAATCCGTTTTATTGCGGGGTTTGTAATAATAGTTTGCTTGACGGCAACTTAGTTCATGGTAATTGGGAAAAAATGATTTCAGAAAAAGACTTTTTATATGTTCAGGAAATTCTAAAAGGAAACCATTTTGGTTACAAACAAGACAGAGCAAATCCTGATCGTCCATTAATGGGGTTTATATGCTGTAATGAATGTGGTCGTAAAATGTCAGGTTATGAAGTGGTGAAAAAGAAGGTTCATTATTACAAGTGCCAAAAATGTAAAGGTGTCAGCATTAATGCAAATATCACAGAACGAGCCAAAGGTATCGGTGCTAATCCTTTGTTTCAAAACCTATTAAATTCATATACTCTTGACAGCACACTAATAGAACCTTTTAAAGCGCAATTAAAACTTACTTACGACACTTTTACCTTCTCCAGCAATAAAGAGGACGGAATGATAGAAAGTGAGCTTATAAAGCTTGAAAAGGAGTTAAAGGCATTAAAAACAAGGTTTGCATTGAATCCTGATATTGATAAAGAAACCTATTTGGAACTGAAACAGGATTTTGAGACAAAAATCACCGATTTAAAGGGTAAAGTGCCTAAAGAAGAAAATACCATATCTAACCAAGATAATTATTTTCAATTAATGGAAGACGTTGTTCAAAATATCAATAAATACTGGGTTTCCAACGAGCTTGAAACTCAAAAGAGGATTCAGGAACTTGTATTTCCTGATGGTTTGGTCTTGGATGTGAAAAGCAGGACATATCTAACCAAAAAAGTAAATTTGATATTTCAGGCAGCAAAAGAAGTATCAAGGGTTTCGGAGGGTGTAAATGAAAAACGGCAACCGATTTATCAGTTGCCGTCCACGTTGGTAGCGGGGGCTGGATTCGAACCAACGACCTTTGGGTTATGAGCCCAACGAGCTACCTCTGCTCTACCCCGCACTGTATGTTGTTTCTATAATATTTTCCCGAATGTCTTTTTATTAGTGGTACAAATATATATTTTGTTTCTTTGCACAGCCTGGAATATTATTAACAATTTCTTATATCAACTCTTAATTCAAAATAGTCCTAAGATTGTTAGTGAATGGATAGCAAACATAAATCAGGTTTTGTAAATATTGTCGGTAAGCCTAATGTCGGTAAATCAACACTCATGAACGCATTGGTAGGGGAGAAGCTGGCTATTATTACCTCTAAGGCCCAAACCACCCGCCATCGTATTATGGGCATACTGAACGGGGAAAATTTCCAGATCATTTATTCCGATACCCCGGGGATTCTTGACCCTAAATACAAACTTCACGATTCCATGATGGAGTTCGTAAACACTGCTTTTACGGATGCCGATATTATTTTATTTGTTGTGGATATAACAGATGCAACGGCGGTAGACGAAAAACACCTGGCAAAGGTAAATCACGCTAAAGTTCCGGTGCTGGTACTGATCAATAAAATTGACTTATCTGCCCAGGAAAAGCTGGAAGCAGCAGTGGGATACTGGAAAGATAAAATTAAGAATGCCGAAGTAATTCCAGTTTCGGCAAAGACAAAGTTTAACGTTAAATATGTATTTGACCGGGTACTGGACCTGCTACCTGAAAGTCCCCCGTATTATTCAAAGGACCAGATGACGGATAGATCGGAGCGCTTTTTTATTGCAGAGATCATCAGGGAAAAAATATTGCTGTATTATCAAAAGGAAATTCCTTATGCGACAGAAGTTATCATTGACACCTTCAAAGACGAAAAAACGATTGTAAAGATTCGTGCCGAAATTATTGTTGAACGGGAAACGCAGAAGGCCATTGTTATTGGTCACCAGGGAAAGGCACTGAAAAAGACCGGTACAGAGGCGAGAAAAGATATGGAAAAGTTCCTCGGTAAAAAAGTATTCCTGGAACTGTTTGTAAAAGTGGATAAGGACTGGAGGAACAATGAAATTCATCTTCGCAGGTATGGGTATATCAACAAGTGATACCAATTCACCAACTCGTTTATTCAGCAATTCACTAATTCAGTAACTTTAAATATGTCAAACATAGTAGCAATAGTAGGTCGCCCGAATGTGGGTAAGTCAACCTTGTTCAACCGTTTAACTGGGAGCAGAAAGGCTATTGTAGATGCTATTTCAGGCGTTACGCGCGACAGGCATTATGGTAAAGCCGAATGGAACGGGTATGAATTTTCCGTAATTGACACGGGCGGTTATATACACGGTTCGGGCGATGCATTTGAAGGTGAAATTCGCAAGCAGGTGGAACTGGCCATTGATGAAGCCAGTGTGATCCTGTTCGTGGTGGATGTGACCACAGGCATTACCGGGCTTGATGAAACGGTTACGCAGTTTTTAAGAAAATCGAAAAAGAAAATTTTTTTGGTTGTGAACAAAGTGGATAACAACGAACGCATTGCCCAGGCCAGTGAATTCTATTCCTTAGGCCTGGAAGAGCTTTATTGCCTCTCGTCCATCAATGGTGCTGGTACGGGAGAACTGCTCGATGTGCTGGTAAAAGAATTCGATACATCTAAAATAGAGCCGGAAGAAAAACTCCCGAAATTTGCCATTGTCGGCAAGCCCAATGTCGGGAAGTCATCTTTGCTGAATGCACTGCTGGGAGATGAACGAAATATTGTGACCCCTATTGCCGGGACCACCCGCGACAGCACGCATACCCCGTACAAACATTTTGGCCACGACTTTATTTTAATTGACACGGCCGGCATACGCAAAAAAGCCAAGGTGAAAGAAGACCTTGAATTTTATTCTGTTATGCGTTCTGTCCGCGCCATTGAAGATTGCGATGTTTGCCTGTTGCTCGTTGATGCCACACAGGGTATAGAAGCGCAGGATCTGAACATTTTTCATTTGGCCGAAAGAAATCGCAAAGGAATTGTTATTGTGGTAAACAAATGGGACCTGGTGGAAAAGGAAACACAAACCACCAAGGAATTTGAGGAAGCCATAAAGTTGCAAATAGCACCTTTCAGGGATGTTCCCATTGTCTTTACCTCGGTATTCACCAAGCAAAGGATATTAAAAGCAGTTGAGGTGGCTGAAACGGTTTATCATAACCGTACCAAAAGTATTGCGACACGAAAGTTAAATGACGTAATGCTTCCTTTGATTGAAAACTATCCTCCTCCTGCAATTAAAGGCAAGTACATCAAAATAAAGTACGTTACACAGCTTCCAACACACGCGCCTACTTTTGCTTTTTTCTGCAACCTGCCTCAATATGTGAACGAACCTTATAAGCGTTTTTTGGAAAACAAATTGCGTGAAAATTTTGATTTTACCGGGGTGCCGATTCAATTGTTTATGAGAAAAAAATAATAAATAAATCAGAAGATGCAATGATGGCGGAGTAAAAAATGCTGCACTTTTAAGATGATTTTCAGGATTCTTTAGTTTTTTGTAGATTGCCATCTGAAAGGAAAAACACATTTAAGCAGAAATTGTGATAAGATGATTTTTAAGATAACACCTTCTTTTTACCTGCTCATCATCTCTTTATTTATTCCGAAAGTTCATCTCCTGGCCTCAGACAATACTAAAAACCTGCAACAGCTCACCCGCCAATGGGTTAAAGGAAATCACCAGGGGTTTATCGAAAACAAAGGGCAGATAGTAGATCAAAATTATTCTCCTAATCCGGAGGTCAAATACCTTCTGTGCAACCCCGGTTTTAATGTGCAGTTAAGGCAAACAGGATTCAGTTATGATACTTACGTAGGAAAGACAGGAGACGTGAGACAGGAGACAAGAGATGGAAGGAGTAAGAATGATTCATTGCCCGAAGTACGATATGAATTTCACAGGGTGGATATAGAATTAACAGGTTGTAACCCCAATTCACAAATGGTAACCGAAGGAAAGTCGGAAATGTGTTTTAATTACTATACTGCGGGAACACCCCAGGGAGGAGTGCACAATGTTCATACCTACGAAAAGGTGATTTATAAGGACATCTATCCGAATATAGATTTGAAATTTTATACATCGTCAGAATATGCAGTTAAACACGAACCATCTGTAGGTAAATTGGCAGGGGTGGAATATGAATTTGTGATTCACCCGGGGGGTAATGTAAATGATATTCAACTTTTATACAATGGCGCCGATGATGTGCGGGAAGACAATGACGGGTTGTCAATTAAAGTGGCATTCGGCACATTTACGGAAAATATTCCACGCAGCTATATAACGGGCAGTGGAGAAGACGTGGAAGTGCATTACAAGACGACAGGACGCAATTTGTATTCTTATGAAGTACTGTCTGCCGGAAAAAGCATTACCTCAGACCTGGTAATAGATCCCATTCCAAATTTATCATGGGCAAGTTATTATGGAGGGACGGGCGATGATGATGGTTGGGATATTGCCCTGGGGGTAAATGATACCATATACATTACTGGTTATACAAATACCAATACTGCCGGCGTTATTGCCACTTCAGGAGCCTATCAAACCAAATTCGCGGGAGGTGCTCACGATGCTTTTGTAGCAAAATTTAATCCGGGTGGAACCGCCCTGCTATGGGGTACTTATTATGGTGGAACGGCAGATGATAAAGGTTATGGCATTGCTGTGGATAAAAATGACAATGCTTATATTACCGGGTATACGCAAAGTGGAGGTATAGCTACTCCGGGTGCCTACCAGACTGCTAAACTGGGATCTCCATCGGCAATTTACAATGCCTTTGCTGCAAAGTTGAATGCAAACGGAGACCTTGTTTGGTCCACGTACTATGGAGGATTTATTACGCAGGCATTTGATATTGCCCTTGACGCAGGTAACAATGTTTACATTGCAGGATATACTGCCCAAACGACCAGCCCCTTGATTGCCAGTCCGGGAGCCTATCATACTTTTTTCGGGGGAGGGGGTGCTATTTCTCCCTGTGATGCTTTTATAGCAAAAATCAACTCTGCCGGAACAGCCCTTGTATGGGGCACCTACTACGGCGGGGGAGGAAACGAAGTTATCCAGGGAATAGCTGTGGATGGCAGTAGCAATAATGTGTACGTTACCGGGTATACAAGTTCTTCCGATTCAATTGCTACCCCGGGTGGTTATCGGACTGTTTATAGCGGAGGTTCCACCTATGGAGATCCTTTTGTGGCAAAATTTAATTCAACCGGAACGGTTCTTACCTGGGGTACTTATTACGGTGGATATGGGGACGATAGCGGCAATCGTATTGTTCTCGGAACAAATGATACGGTGTACATTACGGGATTCACATACAGCTCTACCGGTATTTCTACTGCCGGGGCCTACCAGTTTGCCTACGCCGGGGGAGGTAACAGCGATGCTTTTGCAGCAAAGTTTAACCCGGTTAATTCTGCTCTTATCTGGGGTACTTATTATGGGGGAACGGGAACCGAAGTTGGTTCTGCCATTGCTTTAGACGCAACTAACAATGTATACATTACCGGTTTTTCAACCAGTACTACCGGCATTGCTTCTTCAGCAGCCTACCAGACTCTTTACAAAGGAAGCGATGATGTTTTTGTAACGAAATTCAATTCTGCAGGTTCTGCCCTGCTTTGGGGTACTTATTACGGTGGCACATCAGACGAACAGGGTTTGGGCATCGCAGTGGATGCAAGCGACAATGTTTTTGTTACCGGGTTCACCGGTAGTGCTGGTATTGCCACTGCCGGAGCCTACCAGGTTCTGTACGGCGGAGGGGCGGGACCTAACGATGCTTTTGTTGCCGAATTCACCGCTGTCCTGCCACTGATTACACCATCCGGGCCCACCTTGTTTTGTGAGGGCGACAGTGTTATTTTAAATGCAAACGCCTCCTATTCATCTTACCTGTGGTTGCCGGGAGGGGCAACGACCCGGATCATAACGGTAAAGACTTCCGGTACGTATTCCCTTACAGCAATAAATAATTTGGGCGGGGATACAACTTCATCTATAACAATAACTGTTAATCCGTTGCCTTCAATAGCAGTGACGCCCTCTGACGTTACGATATGCCAGGGTTCTTCTGTTCAGCTTTCGGCTTCGGGCGCAGTGAGTTATTCCTGGCTGCCCGACCTGGCTTTAAATAACAACACTTCCCCAGCTGTTACGGCTGATCCTTCAACGTACATTAATTATACTGTAACCGGTACGGATATTAATTCCTGTTCCGGGCAGGCGGCAGTAAGTATATTTATTTATCCTCTTCCCACACTGCTTGTTTCATCCAATGTAACCATCTGCAGAGGAGATAGCACAGAATTGTCCGCTTCCGGGGCTACTACTTTTCAATGGAGCCCGGCTGTTAATCCTTCAACAGGTGCCCTGGTAAGGGCTGGTCCTGCTATAACAACAACATACACTGTAACTGGTACGGATGTAAATAATTGCCAGAGTTCTGCTGCTGTTCAGGTAGCTGTGACAACTATACAGCTAATGGTCAGTCCAAATGTGACAATTACGGCAGGTTCTTCGACCTCTGTTTCTGTTACCGGTGGGGACGGCTCTTATCTATGGACACCGGCAAATGGGTTAAGCTGCAATACCTGTTACAACCCAACGGCCAATCCAATGGTAACGACAACGTATTACGTAACTGTAAAAAACAGCCCCGGATGCAGTCAAATAGATTCGGTGGTTATAACAGTTAAGAGAAGCTGTGGAGATAGCAGTATTGTATTACCCAATATATTCACTCCAAACGGGGACAATCAAAATGATATTTATTACGTAAAAACAGATAGCGAATGTATACGATCTATGAATTTTCAGATCTACGACCGCTGGGGTACTATGGTATTCGAGTCTTCTGATCCTGGCATTGGCTGGGATGGAAAGTATAAAGGAAAAGAGCTTGACGCCGGAGTATTTATGTATTGGCTAAAAATCACCGACACTATTGGTAATACTACGTCAAAGGAAGGAAATCTTTTCTTAGTTAAATAAGTGAATAATAGAATGGAATATAATTCCACCTGTGGGAAAATTCAATTGTTTGTGAATTTAGAAAGGAGTGCTTTTTCTTTATGAAGGACTTTATTTAAAACCGCGATCGCGGCATCTATACCCTTAATGTTTTCAAAAACGAGTAAGAGTTTGTTATTGGTCTCTTTCATGTTGCAGAGCCCGGAATTATGCTGAACGAACTGAAGTATGCCGGTGAACAATTCACTGTTAAAATAGGGCGAATCTTTTTTGGAAATGAAGTAACCGGCCAGCTTGTTATTTTTTAAAGCGATTTTTTCAAAACCAGCTTCAATGGCCAGCCAGCGAAGCTTGATGGTATTGATCAACTCCAGCGTTTCGGCGGGAATTGGTCCGAAACGATCTTTCAACTTCATTTCAAACACCACTAAATCTTCTTCTCTCCGGCTTTCATCCAGTTCTTTATACAGGCTCAGGCGCTCGGTAATGTTGGTTACATAATCATCCGGGATTAAGATTTCAAGATCCGTATCAATCACGCAATCCTTGATAAATTGGCGATCCGGTGACTGACGCATTTGTAATTCGTTATGTTCAATCTGTAATTCATCCATGGCCTCATCCAATATTTTCTGGTACATCTCGAATCCGATTTCAGTGATGAACCCACTTTGTTCGGCTCCTAAAAGATCCCCTGCACCGCGTATATCAAGGTCGCGCATGGCAATATGAAATCCGCTGCCGAGATCGGAAAACTCTTCAATGGCTTTAAGTCTTTTTCTTGCCTCGTCTGTGAGCGTTGTGTGTGGTGGCGTGAGCAGGTAACTGAATGCTTTTTTGTTGGACCTGCCCACGCGGCCGCGCAACTGGTGCAGGTCGCTCAGCCCAAATAACTGAGCATTATTGATGATCATCGTGTTGGCATTGGTAATATCGAGTCCCGACTCGACAATAGAAGTTGAAACCAATACATCATAATCACCATTGATAAACTCCATCATGGCTTTTTCAACTTTGTCTCCTTCCATTTGTCCGTGAGCTGCCAGTACTTTAACGTTGGGGCATAGACGACCGATCAGTGCAATGATATTTTCCATGCTCTGTATCCGGTTGTGTACAAAAAAAACCTGGCCGCCGCGTGATATTTCGTGCGTAATGGCATCCCGGATAATTTCTTCATCAAAATCATGCACCTCGGTTTGCACCGGATAGCGGTTGGGTGGAGGGGTGTTGATGATGGACAAATCGCGTGCGCCCATCATGGAGAACTGCAGTGTGCGGGGAATAGGAGTGGCCGTGAGGGTGAGGGTATCTACGTTTACGCGGATGGTTTTTAACTTTTCTTTCACTCCCACGCCGAACTTTTGCTCTTCATCTACAATGAGCAGGCCGAGGTCTTTGAATTGTATATCTTTTCCCACAATGCGGTGTGTCCCTATGATGATGTCAATCTTTCCTTCTTCCAGGTTTTTAAGAGTTTCCTTTTGTTCCTTAATGCTTTTAAAACGGTTGATGTAATCCACTTTGCAGGGGAGGTCTTTCAGTCGTTCAGAGAAAGTCCTGTAATGCTGTAACGCAAGAATGGTGGTAGGTACGAGTACAGCCACCTGTTTGCTATCTGCCACCGCCTTGAATGCGGCGCGTATGGCAATTTCTGTTTTTCCAAATCCAACATCTCCACAGATGAGTCTGTCCATAGGATTTTCAGCCTCCATGTCTCTTTTTACATCCTGCGTTGATTTGAGCTGATCGGGGGTGTCTTCATAAATGAAAGAGGCCTCCAGTTCGGTTTGCATATAAGTATCGGGAGAGAAGGCGAATCCTTTTTTCGCTTTTCGTTCGGCATAGAGTTTAATCAGGTCAAAGGCAATTTCCTTCACCTTCTTTTTTGTTTTTTGCTTTAGATTATTCCAGGCATTAGAACCCAGTTTGTCAATCCGCGGCACTGCCCCTTCTTTACCCGAATACTTGGCTATGCGATGTAAGGAATGGATGCTGATGTAAAGGATGTCCTGGTCCTTGTACACTAACCTTATAGCTTCCTGTATCCTTCCGTTTACTTCTATCTTTTCAAGTCCGCCGTAACGCCCTATACCATGATCAATGTGTGTAACAAAATCCCCGGGCTTCAGTCCTTTCAACTCCCGGAGTGTCAGCGCTTCTTTTTGCCTGTGAAAGCTGTTTTTTAAGCGAAAGCGATGGTAACGGTCAAAAATCTGGTGGTCGGTATAGCAGGCAATTTTCAGATCTTTATCAATAAAACCTTCGTGTATGGATAGCAGGATGGGGGAAAATGCTTTCATTTCTTCTCCATCAGGAGAAGGCTGGGGTGAAGTTTCGAGATCCTCGAAAATCGCTTTTAAACGTTCTGTTTGTTTTTCCGTATCGGAAAAAAGAATGTTTTGAAATCCTTTATTAGCATTTTCTTCCAGGTTTTTTGCGAGCAGATCAAAGTTTTTATTGAAGCTGGGTTGAAGTGAAAAGTTGTATTGAACTGTTAAATCGGAATTGAAATAAAATTTGTTCCCGAACTCAACAGTTGAAAAAGAAGAAGCCTGTTTCTCAAATAATTCGCCATCAATGAACAGTTCTTCCGGAGGAAGGTGATTGACGATGGATGACAGTTTGTCAAAAGTTTTTTTAGCCAAATCAAACTCTTTCTGGATTTTATCCTTAGTCATCCGGGCATCTTTAATCCAGATGATCGTGTTTTTGGAGACATAGTCAAAAAAACTTTCCCTGTTTTCCTGTAATAATTTGGTTTGAAGGTTAGGGATAATACTGATTTGCTGAAGCTTTTCGATGGAAAGCTGGGAAGCCGCATCGAAGGAACGGATGGAGTCCACATCATCCCCCGAAAGTTCAATACGGTAAGGATTTTCATTCGAAAAAGAAAACACATCTATGATCCCGCCCCGGGTGGAGAACTGACCGGGTTCATGCACGTAATCAGTCCGTTCGAAGCCATATTCATAAAGCACCTCATGGATAAAATCAATGGATATTTTTTCTCCCTGCATGAGCTGCAAAGTGTTTTTTGAAAGCTGTACTTTGGTGACTACTTTTTCAGCGAGTGCTTCAGGGTAGCTTACTATTATAATTCGTTGTTCGTTGTTCGTTGTTCGTTGTTCGTTATCCTTAGTACTTTGTACTTCGTTCTTTGTACCTGATACTTCGGACTTTGTACTTAATACCTCATTCCTGTTATTGGCCTGTGCAATCGTATTCAACACTTCTGATCTCAGCAGTACATTGGCATTATCGGTTTTTTCAATGAAGTAGGGCTTTTGAGAAGGGGAAGGGAAGAATAAAATATTTTTTTGGCCGGTAAGGTTTTCGAGATCGTTCAGGAAATAGGCAGCTTCTTCCTGGTCGGGGAGAACGATAAGAAAGTCCCTGTCCCGGCCTTTTTCAAAGCGGGCAGAGCTGGCTACCGCTGCGGCAATGAAAGCGCCTGCAGAACCGCTGATGCCTTTCAAATGGACATGGGAATTCCCCTGCGATTGTAACTTTTCGGTGATTTGTAAAGTTTTGTCGCTGCCGGAGTAAAGCCTTAAAATCGCCTCGAATGTCATCCTTGTGTTGCGAAGGTAAAGAAAAACGGAAAGCGAAAAGGAGAAAGTGAGTGATCAAATTATGGCTTTCATGAAGTTTATGCTTCTATTCAACAATCACTTTCCTGTTCGCAACACCCTGGTCTGTAATAACATTTACTAAGTATATTCCTTTGGCTTCGTTGCCCAGGTCAATGTTGGTTTTGTATTCCCCGTTAAATTGCCCTTTAAATTCCCGGTAAACCTCCCTGCCTGTTATATCGGTGATCCTGATAATAACATTGCTTTCCTGCGAGGTGCTGAATGTTACCGTTAAACTTCCGTCGGTAGGGTTGGGATACAACTGGAATGAGTTATTCAGTAACTCCTGTTCAATACCCGTTGTTCTGCAGGGACTGACTATAAGGGTTGTTGTACTGTAAGAACTGCATCCGTTTGCATTGGTTCCCGTAACCGAATAGGTAATTGTAACGGTGGGATCGGCCGTAACAATTGCCGAATTAGAATTATTGATTCCTGATCCAGGATTCCAATTGTAACTTAAAGCTCCGTCAGCAGTTAACGATGCTGAATTTCCTTTACATATACTGCTGTTACCACTTATGGTTATTTCCGGTAAGGAATTCTCTGTTACTGTTGCTGAAGCGGATTTGGTGCAACCATAGGGGCCTGCGGCAGTTACCGTTATGGTACTTGCCGTTGTCACTGCAATTACCTGGTTGGTTGAACCGGTTGACCATAGGTAACTACTGCCTCCGTTGGCTGTTAAAGTAGTGCTTGTTCCGGTGCAGGTAGCCAGATTACCTATTATGATTACTGTGGGTAAAGGATTAACATTAACGATAGCAGATACAGCATTCCTACAACCGTTCACATTAGTTGCTGTTAGTGTTAAAGAACCTGCTGAATTTACTGATACGCTCTGTGTAGTGGCTCCTGTTGACCATAGGTAGGTATTGCCTCCGTTTGCTGTCAATACAGTGGTAGTACCGGAGCAGGTCGTTAAATTGCCTGATATGTTTGCTGTGGGTGATGGATTAACTGCCACTGTGGCCGAAGTATAATTCATACAACCGTCCGCATTGGTGGCTGTTACCGTTAAAGACCCCGCTATATTTACTGATATGCTCTGTGTAGTGGCCCCTGTTGACCATAGGTAGGTATTGCCTCCGGCGGCAGTTAATACAGTAGCAGTTCCCGCACAGGTTATTAAATTACCCGATATGTTTGCCGTAGGTAATGCATTTACTGTTACAGAAGTAGCGACTGTATTTATGCAACCATTAGCTGCTGTACCGGTAACCGTATAATTGGTGCTTACCGGGGGACTTGATGAAATAGTGGCACCTGTGGTTACGCTGAGGCCGGTAGCAGGCGTCCATAAGTAACTTACAGCCCCGCCTGCAGATAAATTAGCCGTATTGCCATAGCAAATGTTTGCATTGGGAGAAACTGTTACTACCGGACCTGAAACGACTGATACTAATACCGTTGCCGGAGTTACCGGGCATATTGCATTGGCTGTTACACTATACGTTGTCGTTACAGTGGGGTTCGCCACAGGATTTATCACCGCTGCACTGTTTAGCCCCGATGAAGGACTCCATGAGTAAACAGAACCTCCGGATGCACTTAACGTAGTTTGAGATCCCATACATATCGTTACATTCTGCCCAGCATTCAATGTAAGGGAATTTTGTACAGCTATTTGTACCGAACTTTTTCCAACACAGCCATAGCTATCGGTTACCGTTAAACTGTAGGTGATAGTTGAGGTGGGGTTTGCTGTAACGTTTGCTCCTGTTATACTACTTAAAGCGCTGGCAGGAGACCAGGTATAGCTTATACCTCCCATTGCATTGATCGTGGTTGATGCACCAAGACAAATTGCCTGGTTGGGACCGGCGCTGGCTGCAACATAATCAGCCACTATGGCTATCGTTGCTACTCCTTTACCACCCAGGGCATTGGTAACAGTTAAAGTATAGGTGCCTGAAGTACTAACATTAATGCTTTGTGTAACAGCTCCGCCTGGAGACCACAGGTAGCTGTTATAACCACTGCCGGCGTTTAGGGTAATGCCCGTTCCCAGGCAAAAAGTGGCAGAGCCGGAAGGCGTAATGACAGGTGGTGGGGCCAATACTTCACGTATCCTGTGGTTGACTTCATCCGCAATAAAAATATTTCCCCAGTTATCTGCAAATACTCCCGTGGGTTGTTTTAGCTCAGCCAAGGTAGCCGCCCCACCGTCTCCACTGAATCCACTTGTTCCATTTCCAGCCACCGTGGTTATATTTCCGGAAGTATTCACCATTCGTATCCTGTTATTGCTCTCATCTGCGATAAAGATATTACCCCATCCATCTACATATACGCCGACGGGATAGTCTAATTTAGCCAAAGTAGCCGGTCCCCCGTCTCCACTGAATCCTGATACAGTGTATCCTGCTACCGTGGTTATATTACCTGAAACAGTCACTTCGCGTATCCTGTTATTTTGAGTATCGGCAATAAAGATATTCCCTGAACCATCTATACATACACCCTGTGGAAAGCCTAACTTAGCCGAAGTAGCCGGTCCCCCGTCTCCGCTGAATCCTCCTGTTCCATTTCCGGCTATCGTGGTTATATTACCTGAAGCAGTCACTTTACGTATCCTGTCATTCTGGTCAGAGATAAAGATATTCCCGGAGCCATCTCCAAATACACTATTGGGATAATATAAATCGGCAGAAGTAGCCGGTCCCCCGTCTCCATTGAATCCTCCCGTTAAAGTATATCCAGCTACCGTGGTTATATTGCCCGAAGTATTTACCATACGTATCCTGTTATTCGAATTATCTGCGATAAAAATATTTCCGGATCCATCCGCAAATACGCCGGAAGGTGTGTTTAACTCAGCCAGGGTAGCGGCTTCTCCGTCTCCATTAAATCCCCCTACAACATTGCTTCCATGATATCCAATTCCAGCCACTGTGCTTATGATACCTGATGTATTTACCTTGCGTATTCTTTCATTTTCCTCGTCGGCAATATAGATATTCCCCGATGCATCTCCGAATACACCAGTGGGATCGAATAACCCTGCAGATGCAGCAGCTCCCCCGTCCCCGATCCAATATACACTTCCATTTCCGGCCACTGTTGTTATATTACCAGATGTATTTACCATACGTATTCTGTTATTGTATTGGTCGGCGATAAAAATATTTCCCGATACATCCAAAAATACCCCGCTGGGTTCCTCTAACTCAGCCAAGGTGGCTGGTCCTCCGTCTCCGCTGAATCCATCTATCGTATATCCAGCCACTGTAGTAATAGTGCCAGAAGTATTCACTTCACGTATATTGCTATTGGCCCAATCCGCAATAAAAAGATCACCAAAACCATCTACAGATATGCCTTCAGGACCATTTAGCTTAGCTGAGGTAGCTGGTCCTCCGTCTCCACTGAATCCCGCTATTCCATTTCCCGCTACCGTAGTAATATTACCGGAAGTATTCACCATACGTATCCTTCTATTGTCGTAGTCAGCCATAAATATATTACCATGATTATCTACACATATTCCAGAAGGACTCATACCGGCCAGGGTGGCAGGTCCTCCGTCTCCACTGAATTCCCATGTTCCATTTCCGGCCACTGTAGTTATATTACCGGAAGTATTCACCATACGTATCCTGTAATTGCCCCCATCCGAAATAAAGATGTTCCCTGCGCCATCTAAAAACACATCGGAAGGAGCTATCATAGCAGAGGTAGCTGGCCCACCGTCTCCTAATCCCCCTGTTCCGCCTCCTGCCACCGTGGTAATATTACCGGAAGTATTTACCATACGTATCCTGTTATTGTTATTATCCGAAATAAATATATTTCCTAAGCCGTCTACAAATACATTACCGGGATAGTTTAACTCAGCCGAGGTAGCCGGTCCCCCGTC